>Ga0114958_10003285_pt1 | contig 11646 bp, 11 predicted proteins | sample C_130208_EF_Meta_FD_89577 | JGI IMG/M metagenome (GOLD analysis project Ga0114958, IMG submission 89577) | Freshwater microbial communities from Lake Croche, Canada to study carbon cycling - C_130208_EF_MetaG | ecosystem: Environmental > Aquatic > Freshwater > Lake | place: Lake Croche, Canada... | reverse complement strand
TCCATTTATCCATTTTTGAAGTTCTTGGGTGTTGTGTTTATTTATTGCCATTCCTTTATCTTGAATTCCAGCTTGTTGAAAGAATTTAGCGTTGTATTTTTTCATCATAAATCTAAAATAATCTCTCCACAATAATTCAAAAATCATCCAATACGTCGATTGATTAGCTCCAAATTGCAATTCATATTTTTTAAGTTCGTCATAGATAAATCTTGGGGAAATACAACCCAAAGCCAACCAAGCCGAAAATTTAGAGGAATAATCAGCGCCAACCATTCCGTTTCTAGTTTCTTTATAATTTGAAATGCATTTGGATTCAAAAAAATAATGATTTAGTCGTTTTATTGCTTCGGTTTCGCCTCCCTTAAAATGTATTGCAGCTCTTGAATCTATTGGCGTAAATTCTAAACCTAATTCATCCAATGTTGGTAAATTTAATATAGGAATCTCTGGAGATTTAATTTGATTTGGTGCTTCAAAAGCAGTTCTTATAGCAGCATCTTTTTCTGTTTTCTTTCTGAAATTTGTAAATACATCTGGAATATCTTTAATTGAAAAAGGCAAATCTTCAGCATGGTATAATGTACTTGTGCTAAATGTTTTGAGTTCACATTTTAACTTAAATAATGCTTCTCTAACTTTTTCCTCGGTTTGCTTTTCTTCATAAGAAACTTCTTTTTTTGAAAAAACTTTAGTTGCTTTATACTGTTGTACAATATTCGGAATTTCAATTTCAGATTTTCCTTTTAAAATTAATAATCCTGAACCTAATTCACGTAAATTTTTATCCAAATCAATTAATGATTCTAATAAAAAATGTGTTCTAAAACTTCCTGTTTTTTTAAATCCGAATTCAGTGGTAACATATTCAGTATCATCAAAACAATATACCGGAATGATTTGATCACTTTGTGCAATGGCTTTGATTATTGTTTCGTTGTCGTGTAACCGCAAATCGGTTTTAAACCAAACTATTGTAGTTCTCATAATTCATTTATATTTTTCAAATAATAATCAGCTTGTTCTAACAATGCCGTTTTGTCTTCTGGTTTCATCTTTCTCCAAACATTATACATCATACCAATTCGAGGATTTTTAGACAATTTAGCTTCATTTCTGTCGTAAAAATTCCAATACAAACTATTGAAAGGACAGGATTTTTCTCCTGTTTTGAGTGCTTTTTTATAAAAACAACTCCCACAATAATGGCTCATTTTATCGATATAAGTAGCCGAACTCACGTAGGGTTTAGTGCCAACTATGCCTCCATCTGCAAACTGACTCATACCGCGAGTATTGGTAATTTCAACCCATTCAAAGGCATCTATATAAATTCCAAGATACCAAGCGTCAATTTCGTCTGGATGGATTCCTGCCAAAAGCGCAAAATTACCTGTAATCATCAACCGCTGAATATGATGCGCATAAGCAAATTGTAATGATTGATTTATCGCGTCTTTCATGCAATTCATTTTGGTCTTTCCTGTCCAAAACCAAACGGGCAATTTTTCTTGATTATTGAAGAAGTTCATACTTGCAAATTCGGGCATTTTGCTCCAATAAATACCTCGCATGTATTCGCGCCAACCAATTATTTGGCGCACAAAACCTTCTAATTGGTTGAATTCTATTTCGTTGGGACGCTTTGTCCATTCTTCAATACAACGTTCAATAACTTCTTGAGGCGAAATCATTTTTACATTCATTGAAAATGAAATACGAGAATGGTACAAAGACCATTCGTTTGGCGTCATGGCATCTTGATAACTTCCAAATAATTGTAAGCAGTGTTCTGCAAAAAAATCTAATAATTCTATAGATTGTGCTCTATTTATTGGCCAAACAAAGTTTTTAGCATCAATAGTTCCGATAGTTTCAATAGTAGCTTTTATAATTTCTTCATAAATAATTGACACATCATTATTAAAAACTAAAGGCGAAATTGACTTGTGATTTTTAGGTAATTTTTTTCGATTTTCGCCATCATAATTCCATTGTCCAGTTAGCGGTTTAACGCCGTCCATCATCACATTGTGCTTTTTTCTCATAGCACGATAAAAACTTTCCATCAAATAGATTTTCTTGCCTTCAAAGAAATCGCCAAGTTCGTTTCGAGTGGTAAAAAAATGTTCAGAATCAACAACCGCACTCGAAATTGAAATTGTTTTACAAAGGTTTTTTAAATCCAAATCTACTCGATATTCGTCAGGTAATTGGTATTCAAAATGAGTAAAATCATGTAATGAAATTAGATTTTTAACATTTCCTTCAAAGGAATGTAAGTTGTTATTATCATTCAAGTGAATATATATAACTTTATGATTTTTAGAAATTAAATTATTTTTAAAATAATGCATAGCAGAAAATATTCCAATCACTTTTTGAATATGGTGTTTGGCATAATCGGTTTCAGAACGAATTTCCATCATGACATAAGTAACAGAATCATCAACGGTATTAAACCAAGAATGATTACTATTTAATTGGTCTCCGAGAATTAATCGTAACGTTTTTGACATTGTTATTTTTTAAATTATTAAGACATTAAGTTTAAAATGCTATTTACTTTTTACTTTTTTCCTCTACACTTATCACTGCAATATTTTACTTCCTCCCAAACTTTTTCCCATTTCTTACGCCATGAAAAGGGTTTGTTACAAACGACACATAACTTAGTAGGTAGATTTTGTTTTTTTACTCCCTTAATATTACATTATCACTTTTTTACGTTTCCAAAAAATAGCAACATCGGATCCTTTTGCTATAAACACTTCTGTTGGTTTTGTATGGTTTAAAACCGAAAATGAATTGCCATACATTGTTTTAAAATCGCAATCAATTGAATAATTTAACACTTTATGAATCATCCAGCTCGGATGTTGCAATTGGTATTCTTCTGTGTTTTGCGCGTCTATTTTGGTATATCCATAATAGTGTTCAAAAATGAATTGTTCAAAACTATTGGCTGTCATTGGACTTGATTGGGTTTCACATTGCACCTGAATACTGTTCCATTTTGAGCCTAACTTCCAATCAAATTGCACTAATTTGTTTTGCTCGTTCTCTTCAATCCGATGTTTTGTTGGAACAACTGTGTAATGTTCTTTGTATAATTTATTAGCCATCCAAGCCACAATTGGATAAGGAATTGTTTCATTAACGAAAACCACACCTCTCTTTATTTTGCCGTCTGGCTCTACTCTTTTCACATAAAACCTCAGATTGATTTCTTCAAATGAGCCAAACCAAGGAATAGAGATATTAAACAGTTTAGTATTCTTGAACATAAAACCGACCAAGCTCACATAGGCTTTTCCTTTATATAAATCCAATATTAAGCCTTTCGGTAAATAAGGGAGCAATAATTCTGGGTCAATTTCATAATTGGCCATGATTATGTCCTCCCATTTTGCTTTTAAAAAAACAGTCATTATTTAAGTTTGCTTTTCATGGTTTTTCTTGAAGTATTAACATGCTTTTTCAAGATTCTAACTCCTTCTTCTTTAACATCATCTTTCTTTCTAAAACTCCAAACAATATCGCTGGCTCTTTTACGGGTTTCATCTATATCTACAATAGGAAAAGGATAATCTTTCCCAATTTCGCAGTTATAAAATTGTTGTTCAATAGCATTCAATTTCCAAGGTTCGTGAATTAATTCTACTGGAACTTCATTCAATTCTGGAATCCATTTTTTTATGAAAATTCCCTCTGAATCATGCTCTTCGGAGTTTTTAATTGGATTATAAATTCTAATCGTATTAATTCCAGTTGTACCCGATTGCATTTGTATCTGTGGATAATGAATTCCGGGTTCGTAATCTAAAAATTGACGTGCTAAAAAATGTAATTGGCGCCAATCTTGCCACAAATTGAATGTAAAAAACGAGACTACCATAGCGCGCATCCTAAAATTAATATAACCAGTTTCCACCAAACAGCGCATACATGCATCCACTATTGGAACTCCTGTTTTTCCTCCCTGCCAAGCTTTTATAAAGGTTTCATTTTTTGGTTTCAGTAAAGAATCATAAGCTCTATTTGCATTTTCAAATTCCATTTCGCATTCGTCTTCAAATTTTTGAATGAAATGACAATGCCAATGCAAACGAGAAACAAAATTCAACATCGCTCTTTTATTTTTGGAGGTTTCATAATGCTGATTGGTATATTGATAAATCATTCGCATACTTATGTTTCCGTAAGTCAAATAAGGCGACATTCTACTACAACCCGTTCTGCTTAAATTCGGTTTGGAAATATGTTTGCTATAGTTGACGTGACGTTCTTTTACAAAACTATCCAGATATCGCCAAGCCCAATATTCGCCTCCTTGTTGAAAGTTTTTGTTGCGTTTTGTAATTGCTTCAGGGAGTTGATTTCCTTTCCATTTTTGATATAAATTTGCGTCTAAATTTTCAAATTTAAAAGAATTCAAGTCAATCATTTTTGGTTCGGCGCGCATCACTTGCTCCCATCGTTTGTCCCAATTGCTTCTGGATTTTAATCTTCTGATGACACCATGCATTTGCGATTGTTTCCATTGAATTTTATGAGAGTCAAAAAAAGATTGTATTGCATTATCTCTATCAAAAGTGATTTTATTTCCAATTTCTTGATGTGAAAAAACCGATTTTATGTTATAAATTTTATGAAATTCTTCAAAAACAGTTACAACTTCACTGTGAAAAAAATAGATTTCAGAGGATATTGATTTTAATTTAGATTGCATTTCTTGGATGGACTCATAAATAAATCGCCAATGACGCACATCAGAATCATCAAAATTCATCACTGATGGTTCAAAAAAATAGACTAATAAAATCGGAACATCTTCCTGTTGTGCCAAATAAAGTGGTTCGTGATCTGTAAAACGTAAATCACGTTTGAACCAAACAATATTTATAGTTTTTTTATTCAATTTTTAGTAATGAGGTAATTGCTTTATTGGGTTTTGCATAGCTTAATCGGTTCAATTGTATCGTTTTGTGATAACTATTTAAACCCGAACAAGTAATGATATTGGATTTTTCTAATCTGATAAAATATTGTCATATCGGGCTGAAGATTGATGTTGATGTCTATAAATTTTTTTGTTGATATGGTTAATGGTATAATACCGTGTTTCCAAAATATTTTTATAAGTATCACGCTATGGATGACTTAATCCAAATAGTAATGCAATCAATGGCGGATTGTCACCAATATGAAATATTGAACTAAAAATAGCTACGTTTTCAATGGATAAATTATCTGCTTTACCTATTAATGAAACACTTTTAAATGCGCCTAAATTGTATGCAAAATTTACACGCTTTTGTTTTTCTATCACTATAATTTCATCGTAAGAAATATTTTTTTGCATGTTGTTTAATGTTTGAGGTTTTTAATAAAAATATTTTTGATGAAAATATAATTAGGATAGTATGTAAAGAAACTATCTTTTTATTGCAGGACAACCCATTTTTTGTCACTGTTAATTTTTAAAGTGCCTATATGTTCTTTATTCCACTCATTTGGTCCAATCAAAGAAAGAAAATTTACACCGTCTTCTCCTCTGTATAAATGATAAATTTCGCCAATAACTGGTTCAAATGAGAATTTAGCGGCATAAACCAATTCATTCCATTCATATTCTTCCATTAAGGCATCATATTGGTTTTTTAGTTCATTAAATTTATTTTCAAACTCCTTGTTAACATTAGTAATTCCTCTGCTTTTCCAAGAAACTAAATCATCAATTTTAATTGCCGGAGCACCAACATTTGTAGAATAGGGTAACAAACTAGCGTTATAACCTTTCTCGTCTGAAAATACGATATTGTCTGGTCTTTCTTTTTTCATTGAATTTTGTAATTATCTTTTAGAAATCTTGTTGTTAGTAATAGCCCTTTGTCTGTTACATTTAAACCTGTCAATTGTTGCATCGCGTTTTGCCAAATGCTTTGTTTTACAATTTTCAACACGTTCTCTCCATAATTTATAGCTACTAAATTTTAATTCTTTTTTCATTAAAGCTTTAACATCAGCTTCTTTTAATCCGAATTGGAATTCAATGGCATCAAAAGGAGTTCTATCTTCCCAAGCCATTTCAATGATTCTATCAATATCTTTTTCTTCAAGTATTTTCTTTAAAGCTATCGGCATTATTTATGTTTAACTTTATTAATAATATATTAAACAAAAGTATACAAATTAATTATATCATTATAGTTAAATAAAGAAAAAAAATAACTTATTTTGCTTTGTATTTACAATAATCGATATGGAAACTATACAAGCCAATAATTATTCTATTATTTTTACCGAAAGTGGCTATGAAAATCTCAATAATTTTATTGTACAACAAAACTATTCCACTATTTTTATTTTAGTAGATAGTAACACAAACGAACATTGTTTACTACGTTTTTTATCCTTTTTAGCAACCGATAAGTCTATTGAAATTATTGAAATAGAGGCTGGAGAGAGCGAAAAAAACATTAATACTTGTCTTGAAATTTGGACAATTCTAACCGAACTTGGTGGCGATAGAAAAAGTATTTTGATCAATATTGGTGGTGGCGTTATTACTGACATTGGTGGTTTTGTGGCATCGACTTTTAAAAGAGGTATCGATTTCATAAACATTCCAACTACGCTTTTAGCGATGGTTGATGCCTCTATTGGAGGTAAAAACGGTATAGATTTAGGAAATTTAAAAAATCAAATAGGTGTTATTACTAATCCGAAAATGGTTTTGATTGACACCGAATACCTAACCTCTCTACCTCAAAACGAAATGCGTTCTGGTTTAGCAGAAATGCTTAAACATGGTTTAATTGCTGATAAAAAATACTGGTCACAATTCTTAGATTTAAAACAAACAGACTTTGCCGATTTTGATGAATTAATCCATAGTTCTATTGTCATTAAGAATACTATTGTGATGCAAGATCCAACTGAAAATGGCATCAGAAAAGCATTAAATTTTGGTCATACTCTTGGCCATGCCATTGAGAGTTATTTTCTAGAAAATAAAGACAAAAAAACTTTACTACACGGCGAGGCAATTGCCGTTGGTATGATTTTAGAAAGCTATATTTCTTGGCAAAAAGGATTGATTGCTGAAACGGAATATTTTGAAATTAAAAATACAATAAATGCTATCTTTGATTGTATCGTTTTTGAAGAAAATGACATACAACCCATACTTGACTTACTTATTCACGACAAAAAAAATGAATATGGCAAAATACAATTCGCATTGCTTGATGGTATTGGCAGGATCATAATTAATCAAGAAGTTGAAAATGAATTGATTATAAAATCTTTTGAAGATTATAAAAACTAATTTTTTTTTACTCTAATAGTTGCATTTCGCAAAATTTATTTTTTACATTTGTCCAAATGAAAAAAAGTACCAACACTACTATTCACAATACTTTTAGTCAAGAAAGCAATACTATTTTCTTAGCACTAACAAAACCTTTTTTCAGATTGAGAAATGAGTTTACAGTATTTTGTTCAGTCATTACTTTTTTGTTTCAAGAAAAACTTCCAATTATTTATGCAAACATTAGAGTTTGAATGCAAGATTACTTTGTTTTTATATGACTTATTAATCTTCAATACTACACTCTAAATGAATACTAAATATTTCGACTTAATAAACCAAACATTCTATTTTCCGCAAGAAGAATTCACACTTAACAAAGACAATCTTCAATTTCACAACATCGATTTGATGAAGTTAGTTGAACAATATGGAACACCCTTAAAATTTACTTATTTACCCCAAATTTCAAATAATATTAGCAAAGCAAAAGTTTGGTTCAGAAAAGCTATGGAAAAAAATAAGTATGAAGCAAAATATTTCTATTGCTATTGTACTAAAAGTTCCCACTTTAGTTTTATCATGGATGAAGTTTTTAAAAACAATGTTCATATCGAAACCTCTTCCGCTTATGATATCAATATTGTAGAAAATTTGATGGCTCAAGGCAAGATCAACAAAAACACTTATGTTATTTGTAATGGTTTTAAGCGTGAACAATATATAGAGAACATTGCCCGTCTGATAAATGGTGGGCATAATAAAACTATACCAATCATAGATAATTTTGAAGAACTTGATTTATTACAAGAATCTATAAATGGTAAATTCAAGATAGGTATTAGAATTGCAGCTGAAGAAGAACCTAAATTTGAATTTTATACTTCTAGACTTGGCATAGGATACAAAAATATAGTGCCTTTTTATAGAAAACAAATTGAAGAAAATAAAAAAGTAGAATTAAAAATGCTTCACTTTTTTATCAATACTGGTATTATGGATACTGCTTATTACTGGAACGAGTTGGTAAAATGTATCAAAGTATATGTTGCATTAAAAAAAGAATGTCCTACCCTAGACAGTTTAAATGTTGGTGGAGGTTTCCCAATAAAAAATTCTTTAGCTTTTGAATACGATTATCAATATATGATTGATGAAATTATTAATCAAATAAAAATTGCTTGTGATGAAGCTGAAGTCGATGTTCCTAATATATTTACAGAGTTTGGTTCATTTACCGTTGGTGAAAGTGGAGGAGCAATTTATCAAGTATTGTATCAAAAACAACAAAACGATAGAGAAAAATGGAACATGATAGATAGTTCCTTCATAACAACGCTTCCAGATACTTGGGCAATTAATAAACGATTTATAATGTTAGCTATCAATAGATGGAATGATACTTACGAAAGAGTTTTATTGGGTGGATTAACCTGTGATAGTGATGATTATTATAATTCAGAACAAAATATGAATGCTATATATTTACCAAAATACAGTAAAGAAAAACCATTGTATATTGGTTTTTTCAATACTGGTGCTTATCAGGAAACAATTGGTGGTTTTGGGGGATTACATCACTGTTTAATTCCTCAACCAAAACATATTTTGATTGATAGGGATGAAAATGGCATCTTAGCAACAGAAGTTTTTTCTGAACAACAAAGTGCTGAAGAGGTATTGCAAATATTAGGTTATTCAAAAAGATAGACACCAAAATTTAACAGTTTAAATAATAATATAATAAGACAGTTTGTGTTTTTATAAAAAATATTTTCTTTGAAACACAAATTACAAACAACAAAAATCAAAATGAGCAAAGGTCCTATCAGTCAATTTATAGAAAAAAATTACCTTCATTTTAACGCAGCAGCATTAGTTGATGCTGCAAAAGGATATGAACAACATTTACTTGATAATGGTAAAATGATGATTACCCTAGCAGGAGCTATGAGTACTGCTGAACTAGGAAAATCGTTAGCCGAAATGATCCGTCAAGATAAAGTACATATTATTTCCTGTACAGGAGCCAATCTTGAAGAAGATATCATGAATCTTGTAGCTCATAATTCCTATAAAAGAGTACCAAATTATAGAGATTTAAGTCCTCAAGATGAATGGGATTTACTTGAAAATCATTATAATAGAGTCACAGATACTTGCATTCCAGAAGAGGAAGCATTTAGAAGACTACAAAAACATATACATCATATTTGGAAAGATGCGAATGATAAAGGCATTAGCTATTTCCCACATGAATTCATGTACCAAATGTTGAATTCGGGCGTATTAGAACAATACTACGAAATCGATCCAAAAGACTCTTGGATGTTGGCTGCTGCCGAAAAAAACTTACCAATTGTTGTTCCAGGATGGGAAGATAGCACCATGGGAAATATTTTTGCTTCTTATTGCATAAAAGGTGAATTTAAACCAACTACAATGAAAAGTGGTATAGAATATATGATGTGGCTAGCCGATTGGTATCCAAAAAATTCAAAAGGAAAAGGAGTTGGTTTCTTCCAAATAGGTGGAGGAATTGCAGGTGATTTTCCGATATGTGTTGTGCCTATGTTATACCAAGATATGGAAATGCATGATATTCCATTTTGGAGTTATTTTTGTCAAATTTCTGACTCAACAACTAGCTATGGTTCCTATTCTGGAGCTGTTCCCAACGAAAAAATTACATGGGGAAAACTAGACATAAAAACTCCCAAATTTATTATTGAATCAGATGCAACTATTGTTGCACCTTTATTATTTGCTTACATACTAGATTTATAAAATATTTTTTTATGAGAAGAATTATTGTAGACTATGCTAAACTAACAGGAGACATACTTAATTTATTAGTTGACAAATTTCCTGAAGGGTATGATGATACCGACATCATTAAATTTAGAAATGCACAAAATGAACTTATCGAAGCTGTAGAAGTTAGAACTGAAGATACCATTTACTTAGTAAAAGTTAGCACTAAACTAGCTAGCAGAATGGAAAAATTTGATGAAGAAGAAGACATTGATTCTGTAATTGTTCCTATTGAACCTATAAAAGGTCTTGATGATGATGAAGATGCTATAACAGCTGATGAAGACGATGTTGAAGTTGATTTATTAAAAGATGGTGGTGGCTCTGATGATGAAAATATTGATGACGATGATGATGAAGATATTGAAGACAATGATAACAACTTAGAGGACGAGGACGAGGAATTATAAAATCAATGTTTAACGTGTATTTTATTTTAAAGATACCACTCCAGAAATATTTTTTGATGATGATTTTGATGCCCAATAATTACAAAACCTAAGGCTCTTACTGACATTAAATTACTAGACGCTATCCCTTTTCTAAGTAATTGTTCCTCAGTAAATGATTTAAATAAGGATAACGTTGCTTGTCTTACTACTAACATTTCCGATAATAAGTCTTGAATACTTCTTTTATTTGCATGAGCTTCATCTACATAATTATTTTCATCGAAGCTAGCCAAAGCGGTTTTGTCATTTCTAGCAAAACGTAAGGCTCTATAAGCAAATATTCTCTCAGTATCAATAAGATGTAACAGAATGTCTTTTATAGTCCATTTTCCTTCTGCATACCGATAATCAAATTTATCTAATGGTATTTCTTGTACCAATTTAACTAAACGATGTACTGAGATTTCTAGTTCTTCGACTAAAGAGTATTCTTCAGATACTTGATTGATATAGTTAGCATAAAAACTAGCATATTCGCCAGATAGTAATTGTGAAGGTTTCATTGTGTGAAATTTTATAAGGTATCGATTTACAAAGATCTATTTTTTTTATTACAAAATAATGTTTAACCCCAATTTGAAATTCCTTCCTCGTGTAGAATAGCCAATATTTTCAACAAATTCCTCGTTAAAAATATTAGTTACAGAACCAAAAATGGTAATTCTATTTTTTATAAGTTCATATTTAGTTGTGGTATTGAGCAGCTCATACGCATCTAGTTTTACAAATTGCAAAGGAAATCCATAAACATCAATACGATTACTTAGGTATTGATAAGTTAGTCCAGCAAAAAAACGATTGGAAAATTGATAATTCAAGGCTGCATTTACTTTATTTTTAGGATTTAGTCTTTGCAAAGGTTCGTCTAATTCATTAAAAGTATAATTAGCTGTAATATTCAATTTTGTAGTGACTTCAATATTAATTGAAGCTTCTATTCCTTTTGCTTTGTTTTTGCCCTCTATGTTGTAATAGATGTAATTAGCATCTACATCAATAGATTTTTTTTCTTCTCTAAAAAAAGCAACTGAATTTAAGATAACTTTTTTACGCCAAAGTTTTACT
>Ga0114958_10003283_pt1 | contig 11651 bp, 18 predicted proteins | sample C_130208_EF_Meta_FD_89577 | JGI IMG/M metagenome (GOLD analysis project Ga0114958, IMG submission 89577) | Freshwater microbial communities from Lake Croche, Canada to study carbon cycling - C_130208_EF_MetaG | ecosystem: Environmental > Aquatic > Freshwater > Lake | place: Lake Croche, Canada... | reverse complement strand
TCAATATTTTCTGACATATTTTCTTTTTCACCTCCATTTCTCACATAACTTTCTGGTGTTCCAGCCTCATCTTCATATTGGTGTTGGCTGGAAGATCCACCAATAGCTTTTTTAATTGAACGTAATGTATTCATTTTATGTCCAACTAAAGTATCTGTTGGTTTACCATCTTGGTAAACTCTAATCAATACCGCTGGGTTATCTTCGGTTCCTGTAATTGTAAAACTAGAATCTGGTACTTTAATAGAACCATTTCTTTTTACTTTTACAACTTTTCCAGTAGCACTACCGCCACTAGAACCCCAAGAAACCATCTGTCCGACTTTTACACTTTTTCCAGAAGCTTTTACCAAGTCTCCGATTTCATCCATAATCATCTTTTTTATTGTATGCTTTACTTTAGAGCGGGCAAAAGCATATCCCGAATCTCCGCCCCATAAATCCCAAGCAACTCTGCCTGGACTTGGGTAGCCTTCTTCTCCAGAATTAAATCCTGTAGCTTTTTTATCTACCTCGTGACGAGAGAAAAAAGAATACATTCTTTTTACGGTATCATCAGACAGGGACTCTCCAGCAACAATTTGATTTGCTCTGGCGTATCCCACAGAAGTGCCACCACGCTTGCCATCTTTGTGCCATGCAAGTGCTCTTTTTGCAGCGGATTTCATTCCGCTTGTTGGTTTATGTCCACTATCTGCCATAATGTATTCTCCTTAGTTTAGTTAGGTCCTGCTTGACCATCAACGATTGGTCCACCTGCTGGCTGTTCAATCGTCATTGAAGCATCACGCCCTGTGAAAGAGCTTGGGAAGTTAGCAATATTTACTGCTTCATTTAAGCCAAGATCCTTAACTGTTGGAGTAACGTCTCTTGCTGGGTCAGATGCACTTACGCCAGTGCTAGGGTTAGCAGATGGCTGTACAACTGTATTATTCTGTTGGTTGTTATCCATGAATTTAATTCACCTCTTTTCGTTTAAGGCAATAGCCTTGTATATATTATACACTAAATATGGTTATTCTGCATCATCTATTAGGGTTTTCCACATTAATTGGATATCCTCAATAGCTTCAATAGCATCTGTAACAGTCATGTTTAGTAATTCTTTTTCATCCATGCCCATTTTTGTGGCATATTTGACTAATTTGTCTAAAATTGTCATTTCTTTTCCTTAAATTTTTTGCAATCGCATACTAGGCATTCCGCTAGTCCCAGCAAATGCTCAAAATCTTTATGATTGCATTTACATAAAAAACTAATCATTATCTTCTGTTTCCTGGGAAAGTTCTTTGTCCAATTCAATCAGGTATTTGATTTTTTCTCCGTCAAGTAATGAGCACATAATACCTACTGAGGACTTGATTCGCTCTTAGCATTAATGGAGCCACGCTCGTCAATAATTTCAAATGCCATTTTGTCTAGAGTTATTTGATGTTTAGCATAATGGTGTCCACAGAACATTAGTTCTCCCGCCACCATTTTTACCAATACAAAAGCTTGTGCGCTACATCTGTCGCAACGATCTGAAATTTTAAGTTGCTTTACATTTTCTACCAAAGTATCTGTCATTAATCCACTTCCAAAACTCTAATTACAACCTGGCAGGGATCTCCGCCTTCTTCCCATTCCAACATTTCTTCTTCTGTAAAATATTGTGAGCCACCATCGTGAGTCGCACAATACGAGTCAGTAACCCAACCTTTTGCAATTCCGAATTGAAGCCAAGTGGCTCTATCATTCCATTCTTGCTCGTTCACAAATTTTCCATTCTCTAGTTGTTATAATACTATTTTACCCTATTATTGAATAGCGGTCAATCTTTCCTGTTTTCTTTTATGTAGTCTTCCAATGTTCCAGCTTCAAAATGTTTGCGACCTTTTTCACTAATAGCAAATGTTGCTTCAAGATTTTCATTATAATCAATGTCTACAAGACCTAGTTCATATAAGTTAAGTAAGTCTGCATCTAATTCTTCCATAAAAATTTCATACAGATGAGGCTTAACTTCTCTTAATATATCCATATTAAATTTATAAATTACTTGACCATCTTCATCAATTTCATCCGTAGCATAGGCAGCACCACAGTCAAGTAGTTCCTGCATAAATGTTTCAAATTCTGGATCTTCCATACTATTGACCAATTCCATAGATTGCACCAGCAATAACATAGAAAGCTTCTGCAAATGAAGAGTTTTCAACAGCAATGTCTTCTACATGCATCACAACATTTTTACTCTGACGATTAGTAATATATTCAATAAATGCTTTTTTGTACAGTTCAGCAAAATCTTCTAATGAAATGTGTTTGAAATCTTTTCTTACAGTAACTTTTGTATTGTCTGACGTTTGAATTTTTTCGTATTTCCATTCGTTGTAACTCATTTTAATCCTTAGTGGAGATGGGGAGAATTGCACTCCCGTCCTATATGTTTTCTATTATACAGTATTGCAGTAGTTTTTGTCTAGCATTTCTTGCATTTTATTAACGACTTTCTGTTCCTATGTTGTCGTCACACGGCTTTTAACTATGCAGCTAAAGCGAAAGCGGTTTGTGTTGCGCCATTTATTTTTGTTTTGTTTTTACTTCTGTATAAAAGTCTGCACATAGTCGAAACTAGGCATCCCCTTATTTTATTTTATCACACTTGATGCATTGACCATCTACATATTCATGTCTATGATTTGCTTTTTTAGCTTTTGGTTTTGGTTCAGACTTTTTTCTTCTGCCCCGAATTATTTCATCTTCTGGATCAACCCAGTTTTTCATAACCCTTTTGCTTTCCTATAGATTTCAATAATAGTTTCTGACCATTCATGAATTTTATTAGACATATTGTACTTATCCATTACAAGTTCATAGCCTTTTTGAGCATCTGCTTTTCTTACCGCAGGATCTAAATAAGATTCTAAATGGCGAATCCAATCTCTTGGTTTCTTTACTATTTTACCAGCACCTTCGGAATTAAGCAAGGAATATTCTTTACTTCCTGAAGCAACAAATGGAATACCAGACATAGCATACTCAATACCCTTCAGGCTAGATTTAGCCTCATTAAATGGAATCATGTCTAATGGAACTAATCCAATATCCATTCCTAAAAGAATGTTTCCATAGTTCCATACATTAGTTCCAGTAACTTCAATTAATCTTTCTGGATTCATATTGATTAATTCTGCAAACTGTTTTGGCTTATCCATTAACATCCCTGCATGATAAAACATAAGGTCATGCTCTTCTACAAATGGACCAAGTATTCCTTTAAGTTTTTCTACATCATGCTGTCTCCAGAGCATAATTCCTACCCAGCCAATTGTTGGCTTCCAACCAGCATTATCATAACGCTTTACAAACAAATTAGGATCTACAGAATTTCTAACAATATAATTATTTTTGTTATATTTCTTGTAGTTATCATATAAGAATTCGGTACTATGAATAAGTGCATCTGGAGCACTATAGGATGCATGCATATGATCTCTATTCCATGTTGCATCTGCATTTGGATGAGTAGATTGAAAAGCAATATTAGTTTCTGGAAGTCCTAAGAACCAGTCATCAATGTCAATAATGACTACTTGACCATAGCCTCTAGCTTTTTCAATAAGTTCTTTTGCTTTGTGCCACATAAATAATTTAATAACTACTACGTCTAACTTATCAAAACACTCTGAAGGATTTTCAATAGGTGCTCTAGTGCCCGCTGTAAGCCTATGCTTAGTATGAGATACTACAAATCCTTCACCATCCCGCCAGCCAATTTCACCACAAGCAGACTCATGACCAATTGTATTAAGATAATTTGATACTGAAAGCATTCTAATCCAGGTACAACCACCTGGAGAACCCGTCCAAAAATCTGCCCAATCTGAGCTAACAAAACCTATTCTCATTTTAAAAATCCATAATCTACGAAGTGACCCATTAGGTCTGAATAACTTGGTCTTTGCCAAGCAATTGAAGGTACAAAAACAAAAGCATTGATTAGTGATTGATTATTTGCATAAAGCATATCAATAGGCTCATTGTAATTAATTTTGTCTAACATTTTTTGATATATCGTACTTTTAATTCCAACGCAATGCATTGCAACCGTTTTTGTTGCTATTGCAATTTTATCTGATATTGGTATTGGTGCTCCAAAAACATGATTTCCTCCAAAATACAAAGCATCCCAATGTGGAGGAACATCTTTTTGTGATTCATTAAATTTTTCTACAAAATTTTCTACAAATTCTATGTCATCTTCAAGAATTAATATACTATTGTAATTATTAATAATTGCATCTTCTAAAATTCTTTTATGCGTTAAGATTAATCCAGCTTCATTTTTTTTAACATTGATTGGAAAATCTATTAGATCTCCAGGAGTTGCAATAAATCTTTCTACAGCCAACCCATTAATTTCAAATTGTTTTAGGCACTCTTCCCATCTATCTGGGCGAGAATCTAGATTGATACAATAAATTCTGTCAAAAAATTCATTTAGTCTCAAAGTTGAATCCATTCCGTTGGTCTTAAATCATCCATATTGTAATTACTATAGTTTACACCAAACCAATTTTTAGGGCAAATTACAATTTTGTTAGGATTTTTATTTAAATATGCTGCCCACCAACTTAAAGAACTGTTAGCAATAATATTATGTTCTGCTTCAGACATTAGTTGTAAATCATTTATATTGCTTTCTTGTTCGGAGAATAAGCAGTCTTTGAAAATTTTTTGTTCTTTACACCACCCTATATCGTCAGAGAATACAACAAAATTATATTTTTCATATGTAGCCATTGCTTTGGCATAATAGTCTAAATTGCACAAGGGATGACTATCTTGCTTAAATGTATAATCTCCACGCCTAACATGAATAGAAACATAATTTTTGTAAGGATTTTCTACAGGATTTTTAAAAGTAAAATCCTTTATTATTTCATCTTTTATATTTTCAAAATATTTATAAGACTGAAAATATCCATGCAAGTCTACATTATCTGGACATTCATTAAACAAATCTTTGTCAAAGTGAAAAAATCTTTCTTGAAGCATAGGTTGAGTGTCAAAAGATGAACTAACACTGTCAAGGACAAACGAAGAAAATAGTTTATGATCTATAAATGGATTAACATCTACACTAGGAGGGATATAAAAATCAAATCCCCTGTTAGCAGCAATACCCTTTAGGGATGCATACTGAAACATCTGATTTCCAAGTCTTCCAAATTGACCAAGCTTACTAAAAGAGAGCATTCAGAATACTTTCCTTAACGTACAAAGCATCTCCCCAAATGTTTCCATCCCAAGAAGTTTCACATCTAACCAAGTTATATTTTTTAAACAACTCATCAATATCAGTAACTAAATAATTATTTTCATAAGTTTCATCTCTATTAACTTCACAGTAAACATAGTCGAACTGATCCATTACTTCATCCCCGCCTAAAAATACTTGATATTCATAACCCTGTACATCAATAGACATATAGTTGCAACCATCAATTTCATTCTTAAATGAATTAAGCTTTTTCATATCTGCCCACTCTGTGCTCAAAAACAAAACATCTGGGTGTTGCTGAAGGTGTTTTTTGGGAGCAAGGATAGAGCTACTTTGCGCTTCATTGGTAGAAATAAACATCTTTACAATCTTTTCTTCTTCTCCAAGAGCGTACGGAAATATTAAAACTTTATCTGATTCATACTGTTTTAAGATATCTAGGTTTTGCTTTAATGGTTCAAAACAAATCACTTTATTAATACCAGAATCTAAATATGAATTAATTTCTTCTCCATAGTGTGCTCCAATATGCACAGCACCAGTAATATTCATTTGATACTTACTTTTTATTAAATTAAAATCTATTAGCATTGCTTCCATCCATTCATTAAATATTCTTCTCCACTATGATTTGGTGCTGCAGGTCCATACCATTTTTTAGGTATTACAACATTTTCATGATCTGCTAAATAAGCACCCCACCAAGCAAACGTACTATTAGAAATAATATTAGCACTAGCATTTTTCATAACACTCATCGTTTCGTATGGATCATGATTAGAAAATACAAACCTATCTGAAAGGAATACAGTTTTACACCAATCTATATCATCTGATGATACTATAACTGGCAAGCTTTTGTCAAATAAACTTAATGCTTTATCATAATAATTAAAAGTTTGTTGAGGACAAATTTGTTCAAACCATCCCACATAATCGTCACGCCTAACATGAATACTGATGTATTCATCTATATTTATTGGTTTTGATTCATCAATAATGGAGAATTCTTTTTTAATTTCATCCTCGCAATTTTCAAAATATTTAGGTGAATGAAAATATCCTAATAAGTCAGAATTATCTTCACAGGCATAAAGAATCAATGGGTCCATTTTGTTTGTTCCAGATGATTCCTCAACCAATCTTTCAAATTCTACATCAGTCATATTACTTCTAGCTTCTTCTAAAGCAAAGCATTCAAATATATTGCTTGTTGAGTGATAGGTGCCTTTAAATTTTTCCTGAGTGGGTACAACCCAATCAAAACCTCTAGCTTTAGCAATTCCTCTTAATGCAGCATATTGAAACATTTGATTTCCCATGCGACCATAATTTCCCAAATTGCTATACCCTATTGTCATTTTCCCCCCAAAACTGAGCAATGCTTGTTAATAAATCTTCTAAATTTAAATCAAGTACCTCTCTATAATCTGCTTTTACCTTAATTCCAGAAACAAAACTTTCCGAAAGAGTATTTCCAAAAGCAATAATTTTTTTACTTTCATCGTTTAAAATATTTTTTGTATGCATAAAGCAAAATGGTCCAGAATTTCTTCCAATTATGTATTTACATTTTTCTGCAACCCAAGAAATTTCATTTAGATCTCCATCGCTTGTTTTAATAATTTCTGAAGTGTAAGTAATTTTATTGTTTTTAATATTTGACTGATGAGTTAATATAATATTTTTTTCAGGTAGGATATTTAGAAGTAGATCTACTATAACATCTACATCTTGAATATTAGATTGACCAGATCTTACTGGTCCATTGGAAAAAATAATTGTATTTTCATAATCAATATTTAAGTTTTTTGGTATATCGTATAAATCAAAATTAATTTCTGGAAAATAATCTTCAATATTTTTTATTTTTATATTTACATTAAACTTATTATTAATTTCTTCAAAAATAATTTTATACATTTCATAACTAGTTTGCCAATTTACTCCAAGACCCAAATTTAAATAATTTCCAATCCAAGTATTTATATAAAAGGCATCTTCATCCTCATAAAATCTTTTAGATACTGGTAAGTTAAAATTATAAATATTATCTTGTTCTAAATTCAAATCTAAAAAAATCTTTTTACTATTTTCGTGTAAGTAATAAAATTTTAAATTTGGTAATTGATTTAAGATAGATTTAACAAAATATTTTGAGCCAAATAAATCTCCATTATGAAAGTGATTGTAAAAAAATATCTTTTTACTAGTCAAAGTTTAATTCCTTTCTTATAATGTCTTCTATTCTTTCCCAATAACTCCAATATTTTTTTGATTCATTATAGTTATTTTCTATTGCTTCGTTCAAATAGTTATAAGTATTATTATTTATTTTTGAAACTATTTCAAAAAAATTAGAAAAGCTATTAAAAGTTATAATACCATTTGCATCAAAATATTCTGAAATATTTGGAGAACCCCAATAAATAGGAATAGTTTTTGTTGCAAAACAGTCAATTATTTTTTCAGTTATATAATTATTGTTTTTTTCATTTTCTATAATAATAGAAAACTTATAAGAATTTAAAACTTCTTCTTTAAAATTAATTCTTGGAGGAGTTTTAATAGAAAAAAGACTTAGCCCATTTAAATCATTTATTTGAGATAATACCTGATATAACTCTTGTCTTAATTTATGACCTTTTGTAAAATTTTTGTCGGAAAGCAAAAAAGATACTTTGTCTTCTTTTTTAAAATTAAGTTTACTTTGATCAATCCAAGTAGTTCCGTATATCATCTTTATAGAATTTGAAAATCTATTCAAAATGTCTTCCCTCCAAGTAATAATAAGATCAAACTTATTTAATTCATTATCTGAAAAATTAGGAACAATAGACTCAGATTCTAATAAGCATAAAACATTATAATCTGCATTGCTATCAATTGTTGGTACACTATGGCTAATTGCCACTAATTTTTTAAATTTTAATTCTGGTACACCAGACCAGCCATCTGTGCCATAATTTACACAACTAATCATCTTATAATATCCTCAGCTGACCAGAATAAACTAAACAATCCTTTTTCTTTTAATTTAATTAAATCTACACCATCACCATAATAAAGTGTATGACTTGGATTATACTCTCTTGCCATATCAATAACCGTTAATGGGCAAGTTCCAGTATAAAATCTTATCATTCCTCCACCAGAAAGTGGAGTAATCATATTTATACAATTATCATCATTAATTAATGAAGAAAATTCTTGATATGATACATGAAATGTATCTTTTCCATTGTCATAAAATTCACAATCTTTTCCCATGATATAAACATCTTTTTCATTTTGTATATAAAAATTAATAATTTTATTTACATCTAAATCATTTACGCTCCTATTTGGAGCGTGATCTCTTTTTCTTACAACCATGCAAACAAAATCTTTATTATTTCTTAAAATTTCTTTTGAATTTTTAATATCAATTTCTAAATTTAATTTATTTTTTAATATTTCATCTTTATAAGATTCCATATTGCCATGCAAAATTTCAAAAGAAATACTCATATCAATTTCTGGTAAATCAATTACTTCAGAATCTTCAACTTTATTTAATAAAAAATCTTTATAAGAAATAACATTTTTGCAATATTTAGTATATAAAAATTTTCTATCTTCATTAGTAACAATAAAATCATTATTTACATCTATTTCTCCCTTATCAATAAGAAAATTTATGTACATTCTAGTAATTGCAAGTTCCCAGCCTAACTCATAATATCTTTTATTGGCTGGATCATCATCTCCTATTACTCCACGACTAATGTCTTTTGATGCAATATAATACTTTGTCATTATTATTCCTTAAATCCTTTATAAATTTTTACAGAATCCTCCACTAGGCTTTTACTATTAGTTACGGCATCTTCTAGTAGGGCATTCAACGCTTGTACAAGCCTTGGTCTTTTTTGCTTAACTACAATATCTTGTCTGCGCTTAATGTCAGCAATATCCGTATCTGTTTCTGCAAATTTAACAGAATCTTCCAACATCCAAACTCTAATATTTACAATAAGAAGTTTTTCAATTACTTCTGCAATATTATCAGTTTGAATATATTCAACATCACTAGGAATCTCTCTCTTAGATAAAATTTCATTTACTTTTTGTTCGATAAACTTTTCGACAAACTCTCCAAAATTCTCAGACATTTCTCTCCTTAAATAATTTTCTATATTCTTCCCAAGCCTGGATAGATTTTTCAGGCAACTTGTTAGCTACATAATCTAGGGGATTTTTTACAAAGTCATAAGTATTTCTATAACCAATTGTTTCTAAATCAATATCATTAATTAGGTTATGTGCATTTCTATCATGATAAACACTTGACGGACCAAACACTAAACTATTTGGAAAAAGCTCTTGCACATAATAGGCTGCCCAAATATCATCCATTCTTCCAACAAAAGGAAACATAAAATAGTATGGTAAAACTTCTCTGTGGACAAAGGTATTTTGACTATTAAATGGAGAAGTCTTGACGGAGCAAAAATGCTCTTGTATATTAAATTTAACAATTGGCTTGTAAACTACTCTAGCAATAGCATCAACGTCTGGATCCCCATCCCAAAGATCTGCCTGAATCAAAACTTTTCTGCTTTTTTTGCCAAGATACTTAACTAAATTTTTTGTTTGAAGTAGTTCTACTGGATAACCTCTATGCCATAAATTATTATGCTCAGTAACGGACAGTGCATCAAATACTTCATTTGCATCATATGTATCTACATCTACTTCTTGACCAACAATAAGATTTTCTCCCCATCCTGGCTTTGGAATATTATCATCATCTACAGTTGCAATAATATCTGCACCAAGACGATATGCCTCAAGGAATCCAATATTTCTTCTTTGTAAACAATTCCATCCAAGAGCATTACTTAAATCTGGATATAAGGACTGCTGATCATCTGGAGATAAATACAAACAATCAATATCCTTGTATGAGTCATGCGGGGTTTTTAAATCACCCACAACAATTAAATTCCAGTCGGGCATTTTTGAATATTTTATTAAAGCCTCTGTTGGGGCATTAATTGTTGTTGTTACAATATACTTCTTCATACCATTTGATGGCATTTGATATTCCTTCCGTAAATTCAATTTTTGATTTCCATCCTAAATTTTCTAATTTGGATGTGTCAAGCTTCTTTCTAGGGGTTCCATTTGGCTTTTCTGTATTCCAGAAAATTTCACCCTCGTACCCGATTACATTCTTGATCATTTCTGCTAATTCTTTGATTGAATATTCATCATTAGAACTAACATTAAGTGGTGTGCTATCGTCATAGCTTTTCATAACAAAGATACACGCATCAGCTAGATCTTCTGAATGCAAAAATTCTCTCATCGGAGATCCATCTCCAAACAATTCTACTTTTTTAACATTAGAATTCTTGGCATCGACAAACTTTCTAATAAGAGCAGCAAATACATGGCTAGTTTCTAAATCAAAGTTATCATTAGGTCCATACATATTGGCTGGCATAATAGATATAGCATTAAATCCATATTGCTTTCTGTATGCTTGACACATTTTAATTCCCGCAATTTTTGCAACAGCATAAGCATCATTAGTTTGTTCTAAGGGACCAGTCATTAAAGATTCTTCCTTAATTGGTTGATCTGCAAGTTTTGGATAAATACAGTTTGATCCCAAAAAAAGCAATTTCTTTACACCATGAATGTATGATTGATGTATTACATTATTCTGAATTTCAAGGTTGTTATAAATAAACTCTGCGGAATATGTATCATTAGCCATAATTCCACCAACTTTTGCTGCTGCTAAAAAAACATATTCTGGCTGATAAGAAGACATGAACCAAGAAACTTTTTCTTTATTCATAAGATCGACTTCTGTTTTATCTACCGTAATAATATTTGTATATCCCAGATCTTTTAATTTTCTAACAATTGCAGATCCAACTAAACCTTTATGTCCAGCAACAAAAATTCTACTATCCAATTCCATTTAAACACATATCCTTAACCAATTCCTCAAAAGATGTTTCAACATTCCAACCTAAAGCTTTATTTGCTAATGTGGGATCTCCAAGCAAAGATTCTACTTCTGCTGGTCTAAAGTATTTTGTATTAACTTTTATAATTACACGATTGCTATTTGTGTCAATTCCAACTTCATCAATTCCAGTCCCCACCCATTCAATATTTATTCCAAAATAAGGTGCACAAGCTTCTACAAACTGCTTAACGGAATATTGTTCTCCTGTTGCAATAACAAAATCTTGTGGGGTATCTTGCTGTAACATCAACCACATCGCATTAACAAAGTCTTTGGCATGACCCCAATCTCTTTTAGCTTCAAGGTTGCCCAACTCCAGCACTTCTTGCTCACCATTAGCAATTGCACTAAGAC
>Ga0114958_10003278_pt1 | contig 11661 bp, 12 predicted proteins | sample C_130208_EF_Meta_FD_89577 | JGI IMG/M metagenome (GOLD analysis project Ga0114958, IMG submission 89577) | Freshwater microbial communities from Lake Croche, Canada to study carbon cycling - C_130208_EF_MetaG | ecosystem: Environmental > Aquatic > Freshwater > Lake | place: Lake Croche, Canada... | reverse complement strand
TTTGTTTCACCATATCGATATAATTGAGCACTATCATGAATGTGAGTAAAATGATTGCGCCCATCGGACACCAAACCGGTATAGGCTCCGTGCTTTTTAATGTCATTAACCCATGTGCTACTGAAAGCAGGGTTACAATAGCTACAAGCAAATTGGCAAGTACGATCAAACGCAATTTCCAAGGTGCGCAGATCAACGTCTTCATTGTACGGGGTATCATATGCTTCATTCAAGGCCTTTATAGGATATATCTTAGATTTATACACACGGTCCGAGATGGCGTCGCGTCCCATGTCTTCAATCTTCCAGCAGTATTCGCAACCTGCGGGTCTTTCGCCAGCAATCATTTTGCGGCGGTCTTCTTTCTTTTGTGTTGTATTATGTATGGCTCGCGGATTGATTTCAAAATCACTGCCAATGGCATGCGCAGGAGGATGGTGGCAACTGGTGGTTTGCCCTGACCCCAGCCATATAGTAGCGTTATACCACTTGGCCGCACAGAAACTTGAACTTTTGGAGTCCAGGACCTGTTGCTTAAAATCTAAATCGTTCATTGATGTATTCTAGGAATTGAGTAGGGAAATTATTGTGCACCTGTTGCCGTTTTTCGGCCAACAGCAATTGATTGTATTTACATGTGTCTTCGGCTGCTTGCAGGAAACTTGCTAAGTCCTGACTGCATAGGTCCTCAACTGTAACTATTATGCGCTCTATGCGTTGTTGGTCATTGGCAATGGTGTCCCAGCTTTCATCTATTAGATTTCCAAACGTGCGGAAACCTAGGTTATGCAAGTCTCGATAGTAGCCGGTATTACCAGCCACTATAAATGGATGCCCTATACATATGGGTTTCCACAGCTTTTCTGTACGAAAGCTGTAGGGGTAATTAAACACAGTCTCTGAGACCAGGCTAAATGCCGTGGCCAGATACGGTTCAGGTGTTAGATATATCTCTCCCCATTCATTGTCAAATAAATTTTTTTTAGCTTCTAATAGATATGTTATGGTTTCAGGCAGTGTGGTATTGGCACGATACCGATCTACTTCGTATTCTGCCGGCAAATAACGAGCCGGAAATGTTTGGTTTATTATTAAATTATTATGAAATCTAAGCAGGGTAGAATCCTTAAGCGGTGAACCCGTTCCCATACTGCTGTCTAAGTTTGTCCATAATGCCTGATCCAGTAATTCTAACTCTTGTAAGTGAAGTAGCAAATACTTTCTGTGATCACGCATGCGTCCATTTAAAAACAAAAATTTGTAGGGTCGGTCTGGCGTTGATTGTTCTGCATACTGTTGGGCCGCTACCAAGTTTTCATCATAATCATTTAGTCGTATTAAAAAGTGTTCATGTAGTAAGTAATTCCAATCTCTAGGCAAGTCTCCGCCAGTGACAATACCTATTTGTCCACTCTCCACTAGATCTAATACGCCTGCTTTAATCAGATTCCAGTGCATGGGTTCAGACCCTTCACAGGGATTACTGTACACAACATGAATGATTTTGGACTCAACTAACTCACGTATGTGCGCGGCATGAAGTCTAAATTGTTCTCGACCTATAGCATAAACTGCTCCGGGAACAATGGTGTGCTTTGAAAAATCATAAAAAATCTCGTCGATGTACGGGGCTAATAACTTTTCAATTTCACAGAAGTTATCTACTATGAGTTTATGATTGCCTAGCATGATACTCACATTCTGCCCACCATGATTTCATTTCTGGAAAGGTCTTTAAAAAATTAGTGCCACGACGTTGATCGTGTTCGTTGAAAAAACGATAAAAATCTGCCTTGAGCCGGGTGTTGTCTTGTTGCTGTCCTTCACGCATCCATGCAATGTCTCTGCGCAGTCGTTGTACTTCATAGTCTTTGAAACCATGAAACGGATCAGCTTCGGTCTCGAGATTGAGTTCCATCCAGTCTGCTACTTGTTCCAACATCACAGCATAGCTTTCGGGCAGGATCTGTAGGCTCTGCCAACTGGGAGTTCGCAACACAGGTGTATCAAACCACACACGTTGATATGTTGTGCTGTGCTGTTGTCGTAAACGTAGGATCCATTCTAGCTGTTGTTGTAGTCCCAGTACACTTAGGTTATTCATGGTGATAATAAATGTTAGACTGTTACGACTAGGGATGTCATGTAAAAAATGATTTACTCGGCTTTTTACGCGATGGAAGTTCATTCCATGTCTAATGTACTCGGCATGTGTGGCAATACCTGAATCAAGACTCACGTACTGCATAAAGTGTTCAATGTTGGTGTTGCACAGTTGTTTTACATAGTCAAAGTACCGGTTCCACAACTGCGGTTCTACACTCAAGTTACTGGTGACATTTAAGTGTAGTGCAGGATTGGGCGATGCCAACACATAGTCAAACACACGATAGGTATTACGATCCATGAGTGGCTCGCCACCAGTCATCCTAAAATGTTGCAATTGCGGATACAAAGTGGGCCACCACTGCCAGAATGCCTCCACATACGGGTTGTATTCTCTTACTGGTATGGGGAGTCGGTTACCAACAAAATGACTGGGGTCATTGTGTGTGGTGCTGGTGGGGTATCCTCCGTGCCGGTCTACTTCGGCTTGCCAAGTACTGCTAAACTGCGGACTACAATAGCTACATGCAAGATTACAGGCATGATTAAAGTTAACTTCAACATAGCTGGGAATCACATCATCTTCAAGTCCAGTGCTGTTTTTAATTTGGTCAAGGTCCAAGGCTGCCCAGGGTTCGCCACTGCGATAATGACGGTCACTCATTTGATTCAAATCTTCCATGTTCCAACAGTATTGACATTCTGTGGGACGTTCATTACGCAACATTATTTGTCGTTGCTGTTTTTTGTAAGGAGTGTTATGTAATTGTCCTGGATTGTTGGCCAAGCCTTCTACAGGAATAGCATGCAAAGGTGGGTGATAGCAACTGTTGGTCAGTCCAGTGGTGAGGTGTAGGCTCACCTGTTTCCATTTGGCAAGGCACAGAGCCGGCCCTAGTTGCTCACGCATTTGTTCAGCCGAACTCATAAAAACGCTTTTATTTTCACTCATAGTTGTAGTAATTGTAGAGTTCGTGGACTAAACAACCCAGGACCATATGCAGGTTTTGTGATTATATCGCGCACCAAGGATTGACATTCTGCATAATTGGGGTGGTTTGAATTTAATACATTGTGATCTTGAAAACTGCCGTTGGCAATAGTCCAAGCATCGGGATGTGATTCAGGTTCGTTGCTCCAGGTGCCCCAGTCGTCAAGTTGATGCAGATTCATAGCAAACCCATAATGGCGACATAGGTCAATGAATTGACCCAGCTCTCTAAAGTTGCTTTGTTGAATGCAAAATTTAAGCACCACTCGACGGCTAAGCCCTTGAGATTTTAAATATTCAAAATTTTCAATTAGCACAGCCCAGTCACCACCGCGACGTATTTTTGCATAAGTGTCAGCACAGGCAGCATCAACACTGATGGAAAAGTCAGTGATGGAGTTTAGAATTGGCAACTGATCCAGTTGTTTTTTAATCAGCAATCCATTGGTAAACAATGTAAATGTTTGTCCCTCACGTGGCCGATACTGTTTTAACAAAGTACGCATTACTAAACTGGCCAAGGGATCGCCATTGCCGCTAGTGGTAACATGTATGGGATGTGGAAACTCTGCCAGCCATTCTACTATACGAGCAACTGCCTGTTGTTTGCGTTGAAATTCAGGACCTGTAGTATGCATAATAGGGTCACGACGACAACTGGGGCATGCCAAATTACAGCTTTCGTCAATGTTGATCTGCAGAGTATAACGATTAACCATGTTGTCATGATATCGAATTCCGCAGTGATCCACTGCGCACCAAGTGTATTTCTTGCTGTCAATGTCCTGCTGTAGTTGTTGGGCTAGCTCACTGTTCCAGACCTGATCTAGAGTGGCAAAATCCAACACCTGACCCACCGGAACAGGAAGCCAGCCATCACATGTGCACAACAAACAATTGAGATTGTAGTCAACCGTGATGGCATGTTTGGGTATGTTGCAGGCATGCGGAATGGACAGGCCCAGTTGACCATTGCGTGGCATTGATGCCAATTTGAATCGGTAGCTTTCGGGTAACTGCATTACCATCCTTCTTGTTGTCTAATCACATCTATCTCTCGTGTCATCACACCCTGGTTGTGCCAGTTGCTACGATAATGATGTTTAAAAAATTTACTTTCCCCGGGCATTAGCACATTCATTGGCAGGTCCAATTGAGTGTTCAATAGTTTTTGATATCGAACAATTAATTCAGCAGAGTCTATGCCCTGGATTGATTCCCAAATTTGGTCTAAGGCATCAAAGCTCTGCACATCCCTATAATCCCAGTCAGTGAGCATGGTTTTGTACGTGCCCATTCTGGCTCCGGCAATGGCCCAGGCGCCTTGATCAACATCCAATCCTACATTGTGCCAGATGGTGAGGTGATCTAGATTTCGCCGATGCACACGAGCACGAAATTCATTTACAGTAGGACGCTTGCCTTGGTCCAGGCACATTTTGACACCTTCACGGAAGCCAGCTCGCCAGGCATGTTTGGGGGATCCGTTGGGGTAGGTCGTTGAGTAACAATCATACATGGCCCAGTAACTGGGATCAAAACAAAATTCCACAGCAGTACTATCACGACCATCAGTGCGTTCGTGTGTGCGCATGTTCCAGGCAAATTCTCGTGTCCAACTACTCAACCCGCCATTGCCGTACATGAGTCCATTGATATGGTTACGTGCTCGCCAGCGATACACAGCTTGTTGCCAACTAGTATCCGCAAACTCTAGAGTCTGGTTAAAGAAGCGTTCGTCGGGCAAGTTATCACCATCAATAAGTATGAATCGTTCGGTGCCGCTGGCATCGGCAGCAGCCTTGTGTGCGGCATCACTGCCCTTGACTCCGTCAACACGTTGGGCCCAAGGTACCATGTTACGAATTTTAACCCAGAATTCTTCTTTTTGCGGTTCATCGTAACTCAAATAAATGCAGTCTAAATCTGCTACATCAATTTTCATATCGTCGTTTCTTCCATTGAATGTTATCACCACTGGTGACCACTACAGCAACATCATGCGGATGACAAAGTGTTCCTGTGTCTCCGGGCACAATCTTTTGTGATCGATTAATGACAATTTCTATTAGCTGTCCATTTTTTACACGTACATTGCTAGGGGCTCGTGCATAGGTTTCGGCATCTACTTCTATATAGTTGCCTGGCAGGTCTTCCATGGAGTAAATTACTGGAACACCTAGCTCGTCATAATACAGTCTAAAAAATACAGGTTTTGATTCTGGCACTGTGTGTAAAATATCCCAGAACTCTTGTTCAGTCATCATTGGTTAACCAGTCTTTAATATTGTAATGAAACGCACCCCATTGAGCCACTGTTTGTATGCGCAAGGGATTGAATTCCCATACCAGTTCTTTTGTCCAATCACCAGTTACAGTACCAATGATGTGTTGTTTCATGTGCACAATTTGTGGGTATTCGGCAAAGGGCATGGTCACACGCTCGGGACCCATGATCTGTGCCGCCATTGCATACACAAAGTCGGTGCTGGGCACAGCTTCAGGAAACTTTACCAACTGTTTGTACTGGTCCCAGTTTTCAAATATGTTGCGTACCTGGTCAAAAAATTCACGTGCGGTATCACTCAATCTCCAGTAAGTGATGGCATTGTAAACATCTGGCAAGTGGTTATCATCAATGAATTTACGATAATATCTAGTGGTAACAGGCCGGTCATAAAAATCCCTGCAGCCTGTACTGATCACAACATCACGGTGTTCAAACATGTTCCACCAGTGATCAATAGGGCTAGCAATCAACATGTCAGCTTCAAGCTTGATGGTTTGTCTATAGGGACTGGCTCTAAACACTTGCCAGTCATTGGCATATCCGCCCTGATCACCAAAAGGCAATTGATCCTGTGTGAGCACAGTGATGTTGGCTGTGGGGTGAAAATGAAGAATGCTTTTGGCCAAATGCTTGGCACAAGCTTCGTACTCTGCTCCCACAGCAGGAATTATGTACCCACGTTCAGCTAGCACCGGCAATTATGTTCTCCAAGTGCTTCTTGCCCATGGCATGAAAATCTACTCCAGCAAAGCCCATGGTTTTTAGTTTGTTGTTGCTGTCGGTATACTCCACTGAATAATGATCTGCCCACTCCTGGCCGGTCAATGTCACCGCAGGCATCAATGACAGCAGTGAGCCAGGTATTTCGGCCACGCTCAATGTGTGTCCCGACACAATGCCAATGGCAATACTGAGCGCAAAATCATTGCGATAATTACTATGTCTGATTCCATACAAGTCTCGGTAGTGTTGCCAATTTTGTTTGATCATTTGCATACAGTCAAATATGTACTGTGCTGTGTTACTTTTACGAAACATCATCACAGTGGCCCACCACATGGGCATGTTGTAATCACCAAATTGATTCAGTCGGTCAAGTGTGTGGCCAGCAGTCATATCCCAGGCAGATCGATAACACATAAAGTCCTGAGCAGAGTTTAACACATGTTTGAGATCGTTGCTGGCCACAACATAATCAGCATCTAGTACCAGAGTCTGCTCATAGGGTGTTAGGTCATACACATCAGTGCGTCCGGCATTATGCCAACTCACGGTTTGATTGTAGTCTTCAAAATATCTAGCGCCACCAGTTTGTGCATCAGCTGACATGACAACATCAAAGTCTGACAAAAGATCAATGTCTTGACAATCGGTTATGATTGACGTTGGTATTCCCAAGTGCCGGCGTATGTTTCTAGCACTCCACGCTGCCATGCCTACATAGTCAGTTTCTTCATTGTTGAAGGCCAGTATCACTGCACCTGTGGTCATCGCTTTTGACTCATTTCGTCATGTTCAACTAGCCAAGCATTCATTTGTTCTTGCCAGCGTCCCAGAGCCAGGTACTGTAATTCCGCAGGATTGACTTTTACAGGATTGTCATATAAATCTAACAACACCACGTTATCTTCAACCGGTACTGCTTGTAGCAGTGTCAACAGTTCGGGTCCGGCTCGCCACATGCCACCATTGTAAGCAAACAACATTTTGCCAGCGTATTTTTCTTTAAGAAGACGTCGAGCGGCAACATGGTCAAATCTAGCTCGTGCGTGAGCAATTAAATCATCAGTGTTCATCTTTGTATTATACAGCAATATTTACAAAAGGTAAAGGGCCCGCAGGCCCTTTTGTTGTACTATATTACCAGATTATGCTACTGAGGCAGCAATAGTAGGTGTACCCCAAGCGGCAGCAGTTAGATATGTCGAACTTGGCGGAATGTATGTGACCAGCGTGGTTGGTGCTGTACCTGTAATAGTTGTGCTTGGGCTCGATGTAGCGGTGCCGCCACTGATGTCGACTGTTGTGCCTGCGCTGGAAAAAGGTGGTTGTACCCAAGTTGTAACCAATGTCAGCACAGTGCCGGATGTGGCAGTTGCTGTTGTTCGAATGTATTCGCCGGTGTATGGACTGGTGGCGTTGTTTAACTGGAATATTGTTGTGGGCGAGCCAGTAAGATTGTACCAGCCTGTGGTTGTGGCCAGAGTGGTTTGTGTACCACCAGTTCCGCCAATTCTGGTGGTGCCAGTGTAGCTGGTGCTAGCAATGGTCTGGGCCGCGCCGTTGACTCTACCAGTTAAATTAATTGACCCACATAGTCCAACAAAGGTATTCCAATCTGGATCAATGTCTGTGCCAGTTGATGATTTTCCATACTTAAGACGTACAATACCACCAGCATTAAAGAAATATCGCAGTGCGTTGGCACTGGCAAATGTCACGGTATGTGTGAATGTAATTGTCCAGGCGCTTTGTCCAGAACCAGTGGCTGTGGTCTTTGACGTAGTACCAGAGAACGTGCCGTATTCAGTGCCCGATGCCACTGCATTGCCACGATTGTTTGTGATATTGGTAAGATCTGTATTCAATGCTGCCAGGATACCAATGGTTTGTCCAGCAGTTGGAGCTGACCTTGCCGTAATTGAAGTACCAGTGTGACTAGCCATGCTGGATATATTGTTAACTAGACCGGCCCACTGACTGGCTGTAACAGTGCCGGCTGCAGAAACTGTTCCCAGGGCTGTTTGCCCGTAACCTTTGTCAGTTGCACCTGTTGCCCAAATGTCGTTGACATTGGCACCCGATGTGTTGGCTGCAAACCCATTATAGTCTGTTGCTTGAATTAACCCACCGCTTGAATATGTCATATCTGCTTCCTGATTTATTTAATTGTAACAATGGCTTCTACTAGTCCAATGTCTTGAGTGTTTTTAGCAGTAAGCGAGCGACCAATAACGTTGAATGCCGAAGCTTCCCCGGTCTTGGCAGCACGTGCCATACCCAAACCTGCTGATACCAATCTGTCACCTTTATTTACCACACCAACTACTCGAACTGGCACGCGCCCGGTCATTGCTACCGGAGGATGTGTGTCATCATCGCCTGCACCACCATTCATAAGATAGGCTGCTCGAGTACTTATCACCCCAAATACATTTTCGCTTAGATCAGTCTGACTTCTTGTGATTTCGGCTGATCCACCAAGCTCGACAACAGTGCCAGCTTCTAAGACTTCGTCGGCTGCAAAACGTTCTGCAACGTCAGCATACAATGCCGATGTTGATGTAGCAAACACACGATTAAAATAACTGCTGGAACTTCCAATGTTACCAACTCCGTTGCCGGCTGCGTTAACAATGGCCGTAGCGCCAGCACCAGAGTTGACTGACAATGCTCCAGAAATCGCAAAAGTTGCAGCGGTAAAAGTTCCAGCAGTGCTGATGTTACCAGCACTGATGTTACCAGTAACTGCAATATTAGAGTTTGAGAAAGAAACTGCGGCATTAGAACCGTTAACACTCATAATTTCGGTTAGTGTTCCAGCCTTGTTGATGCGCAAAACTAGATTACCATTCTGCGTGATATTTTGTAAGTAAGCATCTGACCCATTGATAGCAACATTAAAGTCACTGTCAACGCCAACACTGAGGCCGCCTAGGCCAGCAATGGTGCCATCATATTGAACTGCTAGTGACCCAGTAGTTGCTGAATTGGCATCACTGCGCAAGAATTGTGTGCTGGACAAGCTATTGAGTGCTTGTGCGTTGGTTGCTGTCCCGCGGAATAAGTTGTTGGAGACTGATGTGCTGAGCTGAATACCTGGACTAATTGTGGCAAAACCAGAAATAGCCTGCCCTGGTGTAAATGTGGCATCTTTGGAAATAATACCAACCAGGGTATTATTGACATACAACTGCAAAACCACATGGTCTACAGAAACGTTGTCGGTGATGGTGGCAACAATAGCGCCCGATGTGCCTTGACCCGATGTTGATGCTGGTCCAACTAAGATCCAAGAGCTTCCGTTGTAGACTTTTAACTGTTGGTTGACTGTGTCAAACCACAAGTCTCCCGACACATTGCTAGTTGGCGCACTTGCACTTGCAGTAGAAGCACTGATAACTTTAAAGGTTGTACCGTTGTACACCTTCATGACATTATTGGTTTTATCCCACCAAAGCTGTCCAGTCAGTGGTGCGGTTGGCGCGGTAGTATTGGCACCATTTTCTAGCAAGTGTATGAAGTTTTCGTCTAAAAACTCGCCGTAGCCAGCATAGTTCTTGCCCACAAGAATCATGCTAGAGCTTGTGTTAATAGTACCATCTGCAACTGTTGCAAATATACTACCGTCTGTTAAATTAATGGTATATGCCATGTTGAAATTACTCCGTCCCTTTGATATTTATCACGCTATTATCTACACATATTTATGTTGCACTAAGGTTAGTCAATGTTTGTATTCTAACCGTGTAATCAATCTGAATTTGTCGATTCAAACTCTTTTGAACCGGGTGAAAGATCACATGAGTAATCAACATAAGTTCGCTGCCTGATCCTTCCCAGGATTTTAGTCCCAGTTCATCAAACACGTATTCTCCGTTAAAGTTGGTTGAATTATCAAAGGCCTGTTGTCCCGGGGGCTCGCCATAATCCAACAAACAGGTTACCAACACATCGGTGTAAGGTTGCCCAGATGTGTGCAAAACCGTAAGCTTATTGCGAGTGGGATCTGTGTTGGCCGCAGAGTTATCATCAACTACTTTTAAATAAGTTTGATTATACAAATCAGCATTTTGCCCAGTCACATTGGGCGGCAAATATGTAATGACCCCAGTGGGATCAACACTGCTTCCGCCGTTACCAAACGCCATGGCATAGATATAGCCGATGTTTTTATCAGCTAAACTTTGTGCCAGTGCAATACTCATATTTTCATAATGAATTGCATTTTTCTTATCAACAAAAGTATGTCCGCTTTTGGGATCGTAGATCTTCAAGAAACCTTGCACGGAGACCGGGACTGTGGATATCATGCTCGAGTCTCCAAAATGGTTTCTTTTGTATTGGGATCAAAAATCTTGATATGACAATCAATTTGAATATTGCCTTGGTCGTCAGGTCGCGACACTCTTTTTTGGTCCGGTTGATCTTCTTGTTTAACTGGCATATCGTTGTTCTTCATGGTAGTATTTATATCATTTATTCACCGCGCAAAAACCTTGCTGGGTATGTGTTTGTATTTTGTAACGGGACACCGTCGCTGGGAGTACCAGCTCCAGGAGCATACCAAGTTACGCCACGGTTAACTTCTATAGTTACCTGATATCCGCTGAGTGGTGCAGTATCAAATGTCACTGCGACCGGGTTATCAGCACTTACAGTATATCCACTGGTTTGTAGTATTCCGCCAACATAAACTATAACAGCTTCTGCATTTTCTGTAGAATCAATCATGCTTATGTCAATATCGTCTGTTACAAACTCTACAGTGGTTCCGTCGCCCAAGAAGTTTTGTTTCTGTGTATAATTTTGGTACTCAGCTGGCAACAAGTTGCCATATCCAATGTCGTAAACATCGGCTCCCACCAGGTGATCTGCGGCAGCAGTACCTGCTGTGCCTCGACGCAGACCACTCACAGTGTTGGCATTATGATCAATATTGCGATAAGAAATGCGTTCACCATTGATTGTAATCAATCCAAAAATGCCCTGGGCCAATGATGGTGTTGACAACTTGCCAGCATCTTCAATATGAATTACATCATCTGTGGACAACAAGGTTTCTGTTAGTACTGTGCTGGTTTCGGGTGTTATTCTATACACAGTCTGAGCGCCACGCATGTCCTGGAAAATACGGAATGCCATGGCCTGAGGCACTATGCGCTGTGTCATACTTGTAATACACACTACTTGAGAAGAATTAATTGCCGCTCCAGGTATGGTTACTACCGATCCTGAGTAAGTAAACTCGGTGTAGGGTTCAAGGTAACGTCCGTCTAAGGTCACAAACAAACGTTCTGGATCTGTGATAACTTGTCCAATATCAAAGTTGTTGTTTTCTATTGGAACACCTTCGGTGTAATCAAATGATCCTGCGGCAAAACTGGTGTTTCCGATATCGTATCCAGTGGTGTCGTAGGGCTGATTTAACACAATGCCCGAGCTGTTTGGTCCAACAAATACCTGTGTTACTAAATCTTGTTCGCTGGTGTCATTCCAAGTAGTGACTGATATTACATCGCCAACAACCGGTACTAAACCTTGCCCAGGTCGG
>Ga0114958_10003277_pt1 | contig 11662 bp, 12 predicted proteins | sample C_130208_EF_Meta_FD_89577 | JGI IMG/M metagenome (GOLD analysis project Ga0114958, IMG submission 89577) | Freshwater microbial communities from Lake Croche, Canada to study carbon cycling - C_130208_EF_MetaG | ecosystem: Environmental > Aquatic > Freshwater > Lake | place: Lake Croche, Canada... | reverse complement strand
TGAAATTCACATTCGCACGGGTGTCCAAATTTCTCACCCACGCCAGCACCGACACGTGTAGGCTCAAAGGGGCGTTCGCCCGCGCGATTGCGAGGTAAATTAATACGACTCTCAATGAAATCGGTAGAAGACTCAAGGCCAAAAGGATTTCCAAATGGGCGCTGAGTGTCAAACATGTTTGACACTTCTTTCTTGGATATTTGAGTGTAACCAGCACCTGTGTAAGAATCTAATATGGAATTATTCTGTGATGCCTTCATGTTTTGTTTTACACGACCACCAAAGAATGGCACCATGTTGTTGTGTGTAAATTCGCTAGCAGGTATATCATTTCCAGAGAGACTGCTAGCAACAGTTCCATCCAGATAGTTAGGATTTTCTTCAATACCAGCGGGATTCATTCGAACTTGAGAAGTGGCTTGTTCAATACTCATAGGAACAGGAGCAGATTCTGTACGGGATGGTGGAGCAAGAGGAGGTTGTTGTGTGGAATATCCTACAGGCATTCCATAAGGTCCAGGACTAGGTTCAGATGGGTATGTCTGGCCGTTAGGGGTGGCATACAGAAGATCGAGTTCAGGAGAATTAGCAACGGCAGAGGCGCCTTGGGGTGTTTGAGAAAGTGCGGAGTTGGGTGGGCTACGAAGGACTACGGTTTGGCTACCAGGTTTGAAAAGACTGCCAGAATTATTGGTTTCAAATCCTTCACGTGTTCCAGCACTAACAGAAGGACCAGAACCAGGTCCTTTTACATTTCCCAGTCGGGATACTACATATCCAAGTCCTAATAATCCAGCCAAGGCAGCGACTTCCATATCTACTATCTATCGCATAATACTTAATTTAAGTATTGTGCGATTATTCTTCATATCTTGTCTATACTCAAGAGGGAGCTTGAATAGACCCTGTGGCAAGGGCAGGTCCAAATTTTTCCTTATCGGCAAGACCATTGTAACGAGGTACACCAGGTTCAGTAGGATAGCGAATAGGAATCTTGAATCGTTCCTTATCAATCGTACGTGAGGGAATAAAATAATCAAAGGGTTGTTCAAAGGTTTCTTGAGGTTGGTGAAAGAGAGGTTGCCAACGATTCCAACCAGTGGCACGAAGAGTACATGGGGGATTGTGAAGGCGGTTAAAATTCAAGGGAAAGGTTCCGTCTTGGGCATGTTCGAGAGGAGTGTTATTAAACTTATTTGTATCGGGATTGTATAATTTATCCTCAGCGCGTACACGAGATCCATAACGGTTAATTCCTTTCAGATCGGTTTCAACATCGGTGCGCCATTGTGCCGCTGGCCAAGAATCACCTTGGGATTGAATGCGAGTTGTGGGCTCAACAGGAAACATAGAGGGGCAATTAGCTTCAGGAGGATTTGCATAATATCGTAAAGCATAGGAGGTAATTCTCATATCGTCCATTTGGTGGAAGGGATCCAGTCTCGGGTGTGTCCATGATTGTTGGGGAGGCGCACACTCGCTCATCTATTTATTATATTTTAATACTTCTCGGGACGTCCACATGTCTCTTTCTTAAGGGGTTGAGGAGCATAAACTGGAGCATAGGCAAACATCTGTGTGTCTTTTAAATGAACAGGGCGAAGATCAATTGCCATTCTATATTTGCGATTATCATATATTATTGTGTCTTGGTCTTTTTTCAAAGGTTGGTATTCACGTTCATTACACTTTGTAAGCGGGCGGGTGAGGCCACGTAGGTCACTCTCAATATCTTGTGGATTACCAGCAAGTCGGCTCACTTCATTTCCGCCGACGAGTCCGAGGGTATGGCGTTTGGCAACAGGACTCACAAGAATACTTTCATCTACAGGGTAATTAGCGCCTACAGTACGGTTAGGCATATTGAGATCATATACAGAAATATTATCATCACGAATCCAAGAGTGTGAAGCCTCAATTGGCATATCGCTAAATTGTTCAAATGCTTGTGCCATTCTTCTACTGGTTGAAATTATTTCGCACCATAGAATAAATAAATTAGCAGTTGACATCGCGTAAGTAGTCGCGGCTGGGAAGACCGCCACGAATCCAGCCATTCGCGGCAAGTTCGGGGATGAGATTTTTAGGATTCTGGATTGATGCCTTGAGAGAAGGTACGAGAGGTGTAAATTGTTGTGAGAAGAATGTTTCTGTAACTGTGTCACACGCTGTGCCCATACGGCTGTACTCGGCATGTTGGAGCAGAGTTTCAACTTCGGCATTTCCACGACCGCCACCCATGTAGGGCACACTGAGGAAAGGTCGGGCCTGTTGGCGGGTGGCGCAGCGTTTGCTCAGAAATCCTGGCTGATTTCTGAGAACACTGTCGGCCTCGATATTGTTATTGTTAAATCCATAACCTTCACGGGGATAGATAATAAGACTCTCCACGGCAAGCGGATTCACAGTTTTAGCATCAGGCACCAGATATGTTGTAGCATATTTGCCTGGCCCCACGGATTGTTGGGTATATTGTTTGATCGCACACAGATCATCGCGTACATTTGTGAGTCTATTTACCTGCATCTCTAGAATATGGGATTATTAATTTATTAATCCCATTCATTAGAATGTCTCGAGGAACAAGTCGCAAGATTCTTGCGAAACATTTTTGTCATTGTATAAAAAAGGTGAGAAAAACCGTCAAGGCGAGACCCACGTCTGCAAAGGCCCGGGAGCAAGCGGCTATTGCCATTTGTACCAAATCGGTTCTTCAAACAAGAGGTAGAACGTTACGCAAATTCAACTGTAGTAAGAAGCCCTTATTACAGACACAGACAAAGAAAAATAGGAGGTAATATTTATACAATTTCTAAAGAATTGATAATGTATGTATTATATTTATTATTTATAATATTCCACCAGTAATGAAGAGTTAACATGTGTACTATTTTTTTTCTTTTTACTTTATCTTCATAAAATTCCCTTAATTCTTCAAATTTTTCTAATAAAAATGATTCAGATAATGAATTTTCTGTTAAAGTATCAATAAATACAACTGGAAATTTCATAAAAACTTCATCAAGGGGAGAATGTTGAATAATAGGAATTACACCATAAAGGATACATTCAAAAAAGCGAGGACATGGATCATATCCTCCACCATGAATACACAAACAAAATTTTGAATCTATAAGATTTTTTATATGAACATGATTTGGAATTTCACCAAAATTAAATGTAACAAAGTTCTTCCAGTTATTTGCAGATAATGCATTCACTTTACTTCGATCATAGAATTGATCTAACCCATTTCTAGTTCTATGATGACATAAACACAATATTTCTTTTTTTGAAAAATCAATAGAATATAGTTCGGGTGATTCAATATCAATCATAAATGAAGAATCTAATAAACCGAGAGGTATTGGGTTTAATTTTGCATGTTTTGTATCTAAATTTTCAACAAACATATGTATTAATTTTGTTGAATCTAATAATATTTTTATAGATTCTTGTGAGTCTTTATATTCATTATGGCGTACATCACCTGTTCCATAGGGAAATGTGTAATCTCCAGAGGCAATAATTATTATAAATTTAGATAATATTTTAGGAAGTAGTTCTTTAACAAAATAGTTTATACCATCCCCACCCCTATAAGCCGTTAAAAATATAAAATTTGGATATTGTGTATTCGTTATATTTATAAGTTGTGAACCATTTATAAACCAGTCACATTTTCCAGATAAACCAGTCAATTGATGTAGTTCATAATTAACTTTTTCTTTTAATCTCGTACTCATAACCTTCATCATAGTAACCATGATAATATTTATTATAGTTACTATTTTAAATACTATTTTAAATAGCATTTTATCATATTATCTTAATTCGGCTGCGATAACCAAGGAATTGCGCCACCGTTTGTCCCAGGGACACAGGCATCGCGACCACCCTCCTTACAAGTCTTGCCAGGGATGAGATAGAGCCAGTTCTGGTACGAGCCTTGGTCGTTGGGCACACTTGTGCTGGGCATAGTGTAGAATTGGCGTTGACCCTGAGTTTTGCCAAAAACATCTGTAGGATCATTGAACCATTGGATATGAAACATATCATCAAGCGAGACCTTATTCTTGGTTGAGGATACGTCATCGGCAGGTGGTCTTGTAGGATTATATGAGATTTCATCCAAGAGAACATTCATAAAGGGATTTCTAGCTTTAGGGGGTGTAACGCGTGGGACAGCAACGCCAGGAGATGTTGTGTAAGGAATGTAGGGTTCGGGAAAGGCGTTTTCGGCTTTCATGTCAGGTCGTATATCGGCCCCCGTAAAGGCTTCACGCACAGCCGTTTGGGCATCGACAAAAATTTTGGCGCTGAGCCATTTGTAATATATGGCAACAAGAAGAACAACGGGAAGAGCAAAACCAGCACCCGTTTGTAATATGTTCATGAGTATGATTCCTATAACGATTGTGAGAATCAATGCGCGCGTGAATGCATTAATATTGTTACTTTCACAAACATCGAGTGTCCAGAGATTTGTGCCGAATAATGCGAGCGGATTTTTGAACCATACGGGCTCACAAACACAATCTTTACATGTATTTAGTGATTCTAGGAAATCTAGGAAACCCATTTCCCCTCTCTATTTATTAGCCTTTTTTGCATCTAACTTCTTTTTAAGGCGATCCTTGACGATAGAAAGACGGGCAGACCCCTCACGACCAGTTTGACGTGCTAAATCCATATCTTTCATATCAAACATTCCACGAAAGCTCTCAAGAAGTTCCATAAATGAACTATTCTCGCTAAATTCCTTCATGAGTTCCTCAATCTCGGCAAGCATTTGTTCGGGACGTATTTGACCTGATTGAAACTTTTCCTGAAACTTTTTGGAAATTCGTTGAATTGCTTTTTGAAGAACCTCTGGCTTTTTTGTATAAATCTCTGTAACGAGTTCAAAGACCTTATGAGGTTCAGTTTCATATTTTTTGAGTTCTTCCTCGGTAAGACCAAAGTCCTCGGGTTTGAATTCCTTGACGAGTTCCTCGCACATTTTCGCAAACTGACCCTTCATAAGTTTCTCAGGAACTTTGGAAAATTTACTAGAATTTAAGAACTCTGTGAATTTACTTGTGAAACCATTCATATCGATATTTCCAAACATTTGCTCAAACCCCTTCATATCAGGCATGCCTTTGGTAAAGTCAGAAAAGGCGGAAAAGCCAGGAAAGTCGGCAAATCCAGCAAAGGCAGAGAAAGGGTTCGCACCGCTGAGATCGATAGGATTTTTAGCACTGTCGTAGAGGGCACAAAAAGACATGATGGTCAAGTACTGTTGAATGGCTGTTTTGCTTTTATCATCGAGTTCCTTCCAGACACGCTCACTGACTTTGACACCAGGTAATACAAAACCAGGACATGTCTCTTTATTACGGGTAGGAGCACAGCTGGGAAGAACCTTTTCCTTGAATTGCTTGAAGCGTTCCTCGACACTGAGAGTAAGTGCCTTGTCGATCTTCTCGGTATATTCGGGGACAGCACCCTTCAAATCATTAGCAAATTCCACAAATTTTTGATCAAAAATTGTGGCAAGAGATGTATTCGCTGCCTCCATTCTACAGTTCTTTTTCAAAGAGAGAATGAGTCTTTAAACGTAGTCTATACACGGACACCACGCGCTTTTTCACAGAGTCGCACAAGCACTTTCAAGTACTTCCAAATGGCATCGCGATTGTCATCTGCGAGCGTGGCCCAGTGTTTATCAAAGATTGCGAGAGCAGGCATGATATCGTTGTACTGCTGATGAATTTTCTGTCGAGCATAAAGAATAATACTATCCACATCTTCCTTCTCAATAATCTCTTTTAGATCTTTTAAAACATGTTCATAAAAGAGGTCAAGGACCATGCGGGGATTAATGCGCTTGAGGCCCTGGATAGCTTGAAGGGCGGCAGCAATTTCACGCTCCTCTGGGAATGTCTCACTGAGTTCCTCGAAGAAGCGAACCAGCTGGTTACAAAAGGCGGTTAGAGGAGAATTGGACATTTATTTCCTTGAGGACTACTACTTAGTTCGAAGCAAATGTTTAAGTCAATTTTACTGCCGCATTACGGGGGGCGGCATACCGGAAGAACGTTCCTTCATATAGTTTTCCATTTGAGAATCAAAGAGACGTTCCTTCTTAGTTTTATCGCCGCCGCCTTGACCACGAGCACCGAGACCGCCCCCAGGCATATCGGAAGCTGTTTTGGTGGCGACGGCGTCAGCACCGTTCAGAAAAGCAAAGTTGCCGAGGGGGGCGGTGTCACCCGCAGCGCCGATAAGGGCATAACCCTTGGTGAGTGAGCCACCCATTTCACCGGATGTCCAGGGCTCGGGTTCCATCGCTGTGGCACCAGGACCCGCGTTAGCAAGAAGTTTGCGCTCGGAAAGCCAGTTCATGACCTCGCCATTGGTTCGGGGTTCGTCCTCACCTTTCACGACAAGAGTAGGAACTTGTTTGAGCCAAGAAGGAAGTTTCGGTCGTTTTCCGTCGGCGCCAGCATCTACACATATAAAAGACACTTCTTTTATAAAGGGGGTTTGTTTGATTTCCTTTATGAAAGCATCAGACCAACGACAACGGGTACTGTAAAAACAAACATTCGGGGCCTGTGATGCCATCCTCTTTTTATACAAAATACTCAAAGGAAGGGCACGCAACCGCAATATAAAGCCCTTTCAACAAAAACTTGAAGAAATGAGTTGTGCAATCTGTTCTGAAATGTTTGAGGCAGATTCTAGAATTACACAAATGATATGTTGTAATGCCTCTTGTCACACGATATGTATGATTATTAAAATAAATACTGTATTTATACACTATGCTATGAATGTCTCATGTCCAGCATGTAATTCTTCTCTTCTTCCAAATTCTGTAGAAGAACAAGAATCCCCACAACAAGAAACCCCAGAATCAACACCTGAATTTGAAGAAGATTTGAAAAAGTTTAAGAAAATGAATATTGAAAAAAAGAAATCCTTGGCCGCATTACAACCAATTATACGAACAGCATGTAATTCGTTTAAAGAAAATACAGAATATTTGGTTACACAAATAAAAGAACTAAAAAAACAAGCAATTGAAGAGATAAAATCAAAAGAAGAATATAGAATCGCAAATACTATGATCAGAAAAGTAATTGTTACACATACTAAATTATACAAAAAATACCCTACAAAAAATATACCTACATATTATACTCATTTTAGGAGAAGAAATCTTAGTCGTATATTAAAATATAAGTTTCGACTAAAAGGGATTTAAAATTGAAAACACATGAAAGTAAGGAACCCTTATAGAAATGGAACCTGTGTTTCAAAATGTTAAACCTGTCTCTCCGAATACAATCACGTTCCAGGTCTCGCCGACGCATGTAGCCTATGTCAACACTCTGCGACGCCTCATGATGACGGGTGTTGAGACAGTGGGGTTTCGTGCGGACATTAAAGAGACAGGTGAGACAACGGATGTACAAATTTTGGAAAACTCGACACCCATGACGAATGAAATGTTGGCACATCGTGTTGGACTTTTACCGATTCATATAAAGAACCCTCTTGATTGGACGAGTGAGGCCACAAACAAATATATATTTGAACTCGATGTAGTAAATAATTCAGATAGGCCACGTGATGTAACGGCTTCTGATTTCACAGTTCTAGAAATTCAATCTGATACTACAAGAACAACTGTAGGTGGTGATTCTTCCAATTCCAACTCGAATTCCAACTCGAATTCCAACTCGAATTCCAACTCGAATTCCAACTCGAATTCCAATACCTCTTCTAATTTAAATAAGTCTTCAGAATCAAATAATTCGCCAAATACAGCTGTAAAGATCCCAGTTCCTACAGCACGATTCTTTCCACCAAATCCAAAGACAGGTGATACATGCCTTATAGCAATCCTAAAGGGTGTAATGCCTGGCGGAAAGCCAGAGCAGATCCGAATCAAGGCAAAGGCAACGCTTGGAAATGGGCGTGAAAATGCACGCTTTATTCCTACGAGTCAGGCAGCATATGCCTATACACGTGATACAGATCAGGATCGTCTTAAAGAAACCTTCTCAAACTGGCTCTCAGAACAGAAGAAGATTACTCTTGAATCTTTAGAGACACAAACGGAGAAGCGTGATACATTGCTTCGTGAGTTCAAGACTCTTGAGATTAATCGTTGTTATTTGAAGGATCAAAATGGAGAGCCATATAGTTTCGATTTCACAGTAGAGTCGGCGGGTGTTTTGGATCCTCGATACATTGTGAAGCGTGCATGTGAGGCGGGTATTACACTCTGTAATCGTTTCTCAACAGAAACACTTCCTGAAGGGACAACGGTACAGCCCGCGGCAGCACGTCTTGTAGGGTTTGATTTCCTGATTCCTGGACAGGATCACACTCTAGGTCATTTGCTACAGGCGTGGCTGGATGCAAACATGGTTGGGAGAGGTGAAATTGATTTCGCAGGATATGATATTCCGCATCCACTCAAAGATGAGATGCTCTTTCGAATTGGTGTTGTGGATGGGAGTGAAGAAACGGCACGAAGGGCATTCCGCGAGGCGGCAATGGCATGTAGTGCCATGTTTCAAACCTGGCTTCAACAGTGGTCTGATGTAACGGGTGAACCACGTGTGGCAACGACACAGAGTCCAGCAAAGCCTCAGGGCGGGCCTTTGGCAAAGCCTATGCGGGTTATGAAACGCCCTGTTTTACGCCCTTCAGGAGACCCTTCAAGGGGTCTTTTAGAAACTCCTTCTTCAGTTTCTGAAGGAGAAGTGACTCCACGAACCCCTCATGGTCCTACGCCTCCATATGGTGCTACGCCTCCATATGGTGCTACGCCTCCATATGGTGCTACGCCTCCACGATATCCTCAAGTTGCCACACCGCCAGATGGGCGGACCCCTCAATATGGTGTAGATGGTGCTACGCCTCCAGGTGGTACGCCTCCAGGTGCTACGCCTCCAGGTGGTACAACACCCTATTTACCAGAGGGTTATAATATGGCTAATGTTCCTCAGGGGATGACCCCTTCAGGGACCCCTCCAAGTGGTACAACACCCTATTTACCAGAGGGTTATAATATGGCTAATGTTCCTCAGGGGATGACCCCTTCAGGGACCCCTCCAGGTGTTACAACACCCTATGTTGTAGAAGGGGCAAGGACTCCAGGAACACCTTTGCCGCCACTACCTTCAAGAGGTCTTTTAGAGAATCCTGTACCTGGTAAACCACCTGTCCTAAGAAATCTGTAATAAAATTGAAGTTCATAATCGTAATATTATTTTTTAAGATGGAACAAACAGGAGAAACTCAAATTGTAAATAGAGATGATATAACAAAAACCTCAAAGGCTCTTGTTATACCAAAAACAATGGCCACAATAGCAAAAAAAAATCCAGAAATTGTTATGAAATTTCTGGAATATCAAGCAGAACTTCATCACGCCTTGATCAAAAGTAACGAGCGTGTCCAGCTACAAGAAATAGAAGGGGAACAAAATCTTAAGAAAAAAACACTCGAGGCATCACAAACCTATGAACGAACACGCATTTTGGAGCGAAGAGTCTTTCTCGTATCTTTTCTCACAATGGGTGGTATACTGTCATATACTACATATAAATCTGTAGAACCCCTCCATGTATTTATTCTAGATTTTGTGAAATATTGTCAAAATCCCTTCTTACCCAATTGGACACAGTATTTGATGAATGAAAAATCATGGACAACGGGTTATCTAGCCTTAGCAGTAAATACATTGTTAAGACTCGTCCTCTGTCTTGGTACAGTTGGTAAAAAATTATTTCTGCTTGCCCTGACACTTTCAAAAGGAATTCTTCAAACAGGAGAAGTAACAGCAGCATTATTCGTGTTTGTCCTCTTTCTAATTCTTACAATGATTGTTATCAAACTGTATTCGAGTAATATTACGATTACAATAGCATCCATATCTATATATGAACCTACATATAAAGATACAATTCAATATAGGATAGATAATAGGAAATCTAAAGAAGATTAATAGATATGTCTACGGCGGTAGATAGAGATTTGCTTTTTACTATAAAGGAATTTACAGCAAAAGGGAATTTAGAAGGATTACAAGAATATTGGAAGGAATTACAAGAAATGGAATTTCCTTGTAAAGTTGATTGGACAACTTTATTTCAGAAAGTATATATACATGCTTGTCTCAAGGGTAAGCGAGAAATTGCGGAATGGTTACAGACACTTTTTCAACAATTAGACCCAATTCAACAAATAGGGTTGCGCCAAGTATTTCCTTATGGGCGTTATCTTTTAGCGAAAGCAGTAAAGACAAATCCTTAATCAACCTCCTCTACATTGGGACCAGGTGCTGGGGCATGGGCATCCTTTGCCGCACCCTCAGCATCCTGGTATGCCTTCATAAAGAGCGGCTTGAACTGCTCTTCATACTTATTGAACTGCTCCTCATACTCCTGCTTGGAAGCCGACTCATTCATGCCGAGCCAGGTAATACCCTCCTCCACGGCTTTCTCAGCAGCGGCGGCATCATCACCCAGTGCTGTCTTCAACTTATCCTCCTTCAAAGAATTGCGAACATTATAGAGATACGCTTCTAGCTTATTGCGTGCCTCTACAATCTCCATACGCTCCTTATCCTGTGCCGCAAACTTCTCGGCATCGGCGACCAGTCGCTCGATATCCTCCTTACTTAGTCGAGACTTGTCATTGGTAATGGTAATCTTCTGGGACTTACCCGTACTTTTCTCGGCAGCCGATACATTGAGAATACCATTGGCATCTACATCAAAGGTTACCTCAATCTGTGGCACTCCACGGGGCATGGGTGGGATTCCGTCCAGTGTGAACTTGCCGAGGAGATTATTATCCTTGGTCATAGCACGCTCACCCTCAAAAATCTGGATCGTGACGGCTGGCTGGTTGTCAGCATACGTGCTGAACGTCTGAGTTGCCGTCTTAGGAATCGTAGTATTGCGCTTAATAAGTGCTGTCATGATACCACCTGCCGTCTCCAAGCCGAGCGACAGTGGCGCCACATCAAGAAGAATCATATCACTTGTAGCATCACCTGCCTTATTTCCGCCAGAAAGAATGTGAGCCTGTACAGCAGCACCATAGGCTACTGCCTCATCAGGATTGACACTGTCATTGAGTTTCTTGCCATTAAAGTACTCGGTCACCATCTGACGGACCTTGGGGATACGAGAGGTGCCACCCACCATCACAATCTCATCAATGTCAGACTTAGCCATCTTGGCATCACGCAGAACACTATCAAGAGGAGTGATACAACGACGGAAGATAGACTCACACAACTGCTCGAACTTGGCACGCGTAATCGTCACCGCCAAATCCTGGCCATCAGCAACGCTGTCGAGCTCGACGACAGCCTGAGATGCCGATGACAACGTCCGCTTCGCACGTTCGCACACTGTCAGCAATCGTCGCATAGCACGCGCATTTCCCTTGAGGTCAACTCGCGTCTTCTTAGAAAACTCGGTCATACAATAGTCCATAAGGATCGTATCAATGTCCGAGCCACCAAGATGACCGTCACCCGAGGTCGCCAACACTTCGAATACACCGTCCTCAATCGTCAGAATTGAGAAATCAGCCGTCCCACCCCCCACGTCCCAAATAAGAACATTCTGGGCCTTCTCGGCCT
>Ga0114958_10003272_pt1 | contig 11672 bp, 10 predicted proteins | sample C_130208_EF_Meta_FD_89577 | JGI IMG/M metagenome (GOLD analysis project Ga0114958, IMG submission 89577) | Freshwater microbial communities from Lake Croche, Canada to study carbon cycling - C_130208_EF_MetaG | ecosystem: Environmental > Aquatic > Freshwater > Lake | place: Lake Croche, Canada... | reverse complement strand
ATCCATAGATTAATAGACTGGCTTCTTTGTGTAAGCTTTATACAGATGTAATAATATAAAAGTGAACTTGTTGAAAAATATACAAACCATGCTGTAGACATGAAGACATTGCCAACCTGTATAAGTACAACAGGTTCTTGATGATTATTGAATTGAATAACTCCATCATATAACCAGTATATCATGAATAACCAATAGAAACCTTGACTTATAATTTCATCTTGTCTTTTGACAGAGGTATGTTCAAAACAAGAGTTCTTCTCCCAGTCCAGATATATGTAAGATAGGTATGCATAGACAATTGTACCAATGGCTAAATCAATACTATTAATTTCTGGTTGGTCAAGATAATAATTGCGATAGTATGCCGGTGAGAACACCGAAGATGCTATAATAAGAAATGCGAATCCAGGTATTATCTTATAATATTTTGTTTTAATAAAAGGAATAAGTGTTACTGAAAACATTATTTTTATATGTTTTTCACAGGTTGGTTCTTCATGAAGAACAATATCCATCTTACTTGCGCTGGATATTTTAATAAAAGACATCATATTAAAATATAAGATGGACCTTGCCATTTGCATCGCTGTGAAAAATCGCTCAAATCTTGTTGTATATCAAGAAGATCCGATCGAAACGTATAAACATATTGCTTCAAAAATTCAGGGGACGCCGTCAGACTCACATTTCCCTCCGACGCTTAACCGAGATGCAACGGTTACCTTGAACTTGTTACCTAAACTCTTGATGAGTTTACGGATGATTAAAACTGGAAATGACAGATGGACAGTTATAATCGTGGATTACGAAAGCACAGACGTAAATGTGGAAGCCATCGCACACCAAATTCTAGATGGTCATATTCGACATGTTGTAAAGAAGATGACAGGGACATTTAGCCGTGGTTCTGGTCTTCATCTCGCCGCACAAGTGGCAAAAAATATTGGTCTAAATACTCTCTTTTTCTGTGATGCTGATATGTATTTTACAAGTCATTATATATTTGAAAGAGCAGTAGAAGCTATAAACGACGGAAAGGTCTACTATCCAGTGTGTTTTAGTTTTACGCAACCAGATCATATGAAGGGTTATTGGCGAGATTCGGGATATGGAATGATGTTCATTTCCACAGAGAAATACTTTAAAACTCAAAGATGGCAGCACAATGTTTCCTGGGGTGAAGAAGATAATGCGATGCGCCGAAATTTCTCGGAACAAGAGATTGTCCGTGGGCAGGGAATTGGTTACTTTCACCAATGGCAGCCAAATTCTATTGTATTCAAGACACTGGAATATCCCGTAAAACATTATGCTGGAAAAGATGCAATACAAAAAACAGAGTTTTTATAAAAATTACTGGAATACCATATCTGATTTATTTTTAAGACCATGTTTACTACATGATTCAACAAGAAGGCCTCCATTCACATATACGCCATAATTCATTCTATCATTCTCATTTTCTAGAGCGAAATGCCACACCGTGTATTTACCTTCTGAATTCCAGGGTTCCGCCCGTTCATCGACACACGCAATTAAGCGATACTTTTTATCGGTTACAAAAATGCGAGTCAACTGTATTATAAGTTCTGCCCGCTGTTTATCTGTTATCGTATCAACCAGGATCGAATGGCATCCTGTGATATACAAGTCACTAGTTAATTCGGGATATTTAGCAGGAGTGCACTTGTAGAGACGATTTTGAATGCGTTCATCTGTTCCTGGATTGTTCATGACTTCCTTAGCAATAAGGTCTAGCTTTTTATATCCATTGAGTGATGTTTTCACTAAGGAACCTTTTGTAAGTTGTTCAACGGGAATGTATGTTTCTATACCATTCACCAAGCAAAGAACGGTTGTTCCTTCTAAAAAGCATACAGAGCCAGAAAGACTTGGATATAATAAATATACGCCTTCTGAATTTAATGTTTGACCATTGTCCCATATGTATGTTTGGATAGAGGAACCAGTACTATTTGATGCAATTCTCCAGTGAGTAGCGGGTAAGCTAGTATCAGTATCTTTATATCCAAGTACAGGATTAGGAGGACCAGCTAGAGTGGTAACAATAGCTGGATTTGTCCCTCCATCCCATGCATCCCAACCACCACTGGGTGCTGCGATTTTACGTATAATCTGATTCATAACATCGCACACATATAAATTTCCACTAGGGTCTACGTCAATTCCAAAAGGGCAGAAGAATGAAGCACTCGCTCCAGGACCATTCACATTTCCTGCTGACCCATTTCCTGCAATCGTAGTAACCACCCCCGTATCAGAATTCATTTTGTAAATCTGACTAGTGCCGGCGTTACAAACAAATATATTACCACTGGAGTCTACTGCAATCCCACCAGGATCATAGAACATATCAACTCCAAGCGAGCTGACAGTTCCATTGCTTATTTTGCGAATCATAGTATTGTTGGATTCGGAAACAAATATATTATCACTGGAGTCTACTGCAATCGCACCAGGATAAGTGAATGTAGCAGTATTTATAGCTTCGCCATCATCAAACCCTTGATTACCATTTCCTGCGATTGTCGTGACTTCTCCAGTGCTTATTACCACTTTTCGAATACGATAATTGTATGAATCTGTAACATAGATATTACCGCTAGAGTCTAGTGCGACCCCAGTAGGAAGATAGAAGTTAGCAGCTGCACCTGTGCCATCAGCAAAACCTATATCACTTCCTGCGATTGTCGTGACTTCTCCAGTGCTTATCACGAGCTTTCGAATACGTTGACTGTATGTATCCGCAATATACATTACACCATTTGCGTCCATTGTAATATCATATGGCCTATAAAAGTTAGCGTTTGTGCCTATACCGTCTGAATTACCTCCAACACTTCCTGCAAGCGTGCTTACTACCCCAGAAGGGGTCACCTTGCGAATACGATGATTGTATGTATCCGCAACATATACTATACCATTAGAGTCAACAGATAGACCCATGGCACCAGAGAAGAAGGCGTCTCTGTGCCCAACTTCATATATAACAGATGATCCAATTGAACTTGCTAGTATTGGTCGTTCATCATAATTAGGTAAAGGAATGGCTGCAGCAAGGGCATCTGCTTCACTGGAAAAATAATATATAGCATTTGGTGGCTGTGTTGGAAAACCAACCGGTTCTGCAAGTTCATTCATAGGGCCAAGCAATAAGCGAGGAACACTACCCGTATCAAGAGTCTCGTGTAAAATACCCTCATTAAAGATAAATCCTGTGTTTTTCTTAATGGAAAATCTAGCATTATCTAAAACAAGTTGACCTGGACTGTCGTTCAAGTATACCAAGTATGTATTATTGAATTCAGACTTACCCTTGTCAATATGGGGCGTAGTATCACCCTTTATCCATCGCATTGGAATTTCATATATGTTTGAAAAATCCAAGCCAAGACGTGTTACAATTGCAGATCGTAAGCTGTCAGTAACGCCAATCTTGAAATATACAACACTAGAATCTGACAAATCATCTAGTTTACTTCTTGCTGAAATCACATCCGGAAGTGAAATTATGTAATCAAGGTCTTCTGCAGAAAGAACCTGGTTAACCTCGGTCATTGTACTAGTTTCTAGATATTTATTAAATCTTGCGTAGCGAATTATAAAATCATGCGAAACTAAAATCCATGTTTTTAATTAAAATCAGAGTTTTCAAAAATTTCATTTTCTGAAAACACGATTTTCTAATTAAAATTGAACTAAATGCCTAAACGTTGTTTACCCCACGCAATTGTTTTCTTCAATTTCTGTTCACTCATGGGTTGATTGTATCCACGGACATCGAATAGACCTCCCTTGAAAAGTTCAGGCTTATTCTCAAACTGAGAAGACCCAGACATCCAATTGTTTTTACCCAGATAGTTATTTTTGGTAACTGCAATCTGAGGCATATGAGTTCCATCTTTTTCTGCCCTCTTAACACCATCAATCCAGATTTGTAAAGCAGGTCTTACTCCATCACTAGAACTCGTCGTGATACAGCAATGCGTCCAGGTCTTTAGTTTGAATGCCCTCAAAACATTCACATGTTCCATTCTCAATTCTCCATTCCAGACTTCCCAAATCAATGTGGCCGTATCGGGTTCTTTTGTAGAGGCCTTGGCTTTTGACTTTTCATGGAATGGTTTAATATGGGGTAAGTCTCGGGGGCGCACATCACTCTCACATATATACTCGTCTACATTTGCAGTAGACAACATAAGTTTTTGAGGTGTCATATCAGGAACTGGTTGTGCTCCCGATGCTCCCGTTGGAACCACATTGTTCAAATCAGATGATTCGCACGGACTTTTTCTGATTATGGCACCCTCATCCATGGACGGATCGCCTCGCCCCACGATGCCGACGAATACGTTGTCTTTTCCAGCTCCATTTCCAAAGTCTATGATATGAGCGTTATTCGTGAATTCATCGAATTTTACCCAGAAGCAAAGGGCCTTCATGGTGGGTAAAATGATCTTTTGACCAAAGGACATATCAGGGGCGTCTCCTAGCCGAATGAATTGATTGAGTCCATTGAATTTAAGACCTTCTGTAACTTGAACACGTTCTGCCAAGGTAGTCGCATCCTGCTTGCCACCTTCCATGAGCTGGGATGGCATTATTTTAACATTTACTTCATCTATACGTAACTGCCCTGATGTATATGTGGTCAAATTCTCGGCATAGTCTTTGAGGTCGTCTATGAAACGGAACCAAAACATAATACCCTCGTAAAACAATATAACATCGGCAATGTCCTTTGGTGGATCGGTATCAATAAATGTCCGTGTATCAAATGTTGTATTGAGTGCTCTGTAACACTGGGATTCGAAAGCACCCCCCTTTATCTTTACAACAGCACAGTAATCAGTCTTACCATCCATATCTGCATCACGCATATAGTCGTCACGACTTGTCTTGAATCCCTGAGACACAGTCGGTGTTCTATAACTTGTCGAAGTCAGACCTTCTGTTCCAGCCAGAGCACATGCGAAAAACATCTTGGATTCATCCCCTGCATTAGTGCCCTTAGGAACAAGCATTCTACAGAAATCGTGGTCTACGCCCAAGCCTTGAACGTCTGCATATCCCATTACATGTCTATTATCTTGCTCGTATGTGGCATCATCAGTTCCGAAGGAAATATCTCCCCGACGGGGAAAATACATCATCATGAATTGATTACTACCGGGGCCTGATGAAAATCCTTCTATACTAGAAAATATAGACAAGGGCTTCCATATATCAAGGACTAATGTGATAAGTAAAATAGTAACTGCTAAAAACAATAATGTCTCCCAAGACATCCCCTATTGGCTCTAAAGGTATTTTTAGAACTAGTAAATCTTCACGTAAACTAGATGCTAGGTGGCCGGATTCGTGGACAAGGAACATTCGGATGTATTTTTCAACCTGCATTAGAATGTCGTAGTAAAAAATCCAAAAGCACAAATGCCGATTCCGTTGGAAAGATTGCTGCAAAAGTGGATGCCAAGAATGAACTTTATATTGCATCCATTTTACATAAAATACCAGGATTCTCTAATTATACAATTCCAGTGGAACAAGAAAGTTGTGTACCCAAGGCCAAAAAACATCAGGTTGAGCCTGATATTGAAAAATGCGATCTGATGGAAACCTTCCAGCTAGAAGATGTAGTTCAGATGACAATGCCATGGGGTGGATATAGTTTGAGTCGCATTAACCTTGATCCGTATGTCTTTGATTATTTCAAATTCATGGAGGAATCATTGGCGTGTGCGACATTTTTACTTTTAAATGATATATGCCACTTTGATCTCGGTGGAAACAATATTCTATTCGATGCAAGCTACAAGCCAAAAATAATTGATTTCGGATTCAGTTTTAAAGCCAGTAAATTTACAATCAAAGACCTATCGAATCGCTGGAGAGTCAATGATTTCACACACGATGTAGAGACGCCAGAAGTAACTTTAATGTTATGCATACACAAAAATATGACAATAGAACATATAATACAACAACTTGAAAAGAAAAAACCAGCAGTTCAGCTTCTGACGACACTGTGTGATGTAAACCCTGTTCATTGGTCCGGTGAATTATATCAATGGACGAAAGATTCTCAGAGTTTTCAAGCACACGACTGGCTAAATTGCTGGAAAATGTATTGGCCGGGATTTGATGCTTGGTCCATAGGTGCGCTATTCCTTATGATTCTTGAAATTCAAATCACAATGCCAGGTTTCAAATACGCAAATAATACACTTATTAAAAATGTCATAAAGGGTCTGTGTCGTAGTCACCCTGCATTTCGCTTAGATGCGGCAGAAGCCCTCAGCCTTCTGACCGACGGGAAGCACCCCTTGATTTCCTCCGGGTCTGCAGGTAGCGCCTGGATTTCAGAGAAGCGAAAGAACCGCCCGCCTGTCTAGCATCCGCCATTAAATACAGGGGTTTACCTCTGGGAACACAGTAGTATCCACAGAATTTTGTATATTTGAGTGGATCCTCCTTATTTTTATAAATGAATAATGCTCTGTCGGGCCTTACAATTGGTCTGCCCGATGCATCTAAAGTAGTAACTTCCATGGCCCCAGGTTTATGAGACCACATTCCATTTGAATCTTGCCTTAAGAAATGATAATCCCTTTTAGGGTCCACAATAAGCGCTATCTTACTTGTCATATTCGGACAGCGTTTTTCAAATTCAATTGGTCTAACATCAGGATTATCTCCCCAAAGGCGAGATACCATGTCATTACATCCCTTGTCATGTGTATCTGAGAATCGCCCATAACCAGAAGCATAGCCTGGTTGGTGAAATCCAACATTACAATCTTCTGTTTCATTGCATTTTTTCATCAATCGTTTGTCAATTGCATTCATCGCATACGAAAAACAATTATGACTGTCCTTTAAATTCAGGTTTTTGTTCCAGGACATTAGGTTTAGTTTCGGTTCCGCTCCAGACAATGGGCTCCTCGAACAATACTTTAATGACCGTGTTTTCTGGTATCTCTGGTTGTTCGGAATTGGGCGATGGAGACTGCACCACGGTTGACCCGATAAGGGTTCCATTTGGCAGCTCTTCTCGCACTGACACATCGGTTTCCACGGAAGATTCTGGAATCCCGGGACTTGTGGGTTTACGGATACTGGTGTTTCCGGTTGCGGTTGCACCAGGATTTCCGGAGGTACCCTTCCTACCATCTACCTTGCCTAACATATTCCGTGTTCTCGGCTGTAATCCTAGGATATCTGAATTCATATCTCCCACCCAGTTATCTATTACAGATTTTTGCTCTATAGGTAACGTTGTAATTGGCCCCTGTTGTACATTGGGTGTCTGAGAAACAAAAGCACCCTTTGGATTGGTTGCATTTCCTATATCAGATGGATCCGTGAATTTCCAGAATTCCTCCTCCACCTGCCGCATCTTAATTTTTTCCGCCATATGAAAGAATATTAAAAACTGATTTTCATGCGTTGGCGGAATTACCGCATCTTTTGGCGCATAACGCCCACTCAACCCCGCATACTGCCATCCCTCTGAATGTAACATCTCAAGTGTTGTATTTATGAAAAAATATTTCTTATCTAATTTAAAAAGTGTCATAAAACCATTAGAAATCGTAACAGACAAGGATAGTATCCAGGTGACCCAGTAAATTTGCGTCTGAAAGGTGGCACCCTGGATAGATAAAAATGCTGGGACTAAAATGCTCCCGACGGTCATTATGACCCGACATAGATAAAAGGCTACCTCTAATTTTTTTGCCCTCGAATGAAAGTTTTGTAATACTACTAAATATCTCTCCTGTAAAACGGTTTTCTTATATTGTTCTATCTTCAGGCTCTGGAATATATCAAAGAGTGCCTGTTCTTGAGATTTTTTCCTTCTACAGAGAACCATTGTATTTCTACATTAAACTAGAGAGATGAAAGATCTCACAGATACTCGAATTTATTACATTAACCTTGATGCCCGAAAAGATAGAATGGCGCAATTCGAGGCTCAAGATGCTCTCAAAATAATGCCACCCGTTGAACGAATTGCAGGAGTTCATGGTCTATCGGTTGACATAAAAACAGATAAGCGGGTTGGTATGAATACCCGGGTTCAAGTGATAACTGAATTCAGACGTTCTCACTATGAAATCCACTCAAGGGGAGCAATTGGTGCGTCTTTATCTCATTTGAAAGCCTGGCAAACATTTGTGAAATCTGGGGCAAAATATGCATTAATTATGGAAGATGACGTAAATCTACCCCCGACGTTTCCTTTAATGGTCCGGGATTGCGCAAAGGATTTACCCAGCACATGGGACCTCTGGATTCTAGGATGGAATCATACACCCGTTGACACTGGTAAAAGTGAAAAATCACCTTTTAAACGTATTCTTCATTTTGTTGGAGCCCATTGTTACATTATAACCCGTAAAACCGCCTTGGCTTTTATAGATGAAGCATTGCCAATTGAAACCCATGTTGAACATTACATGTGTAATGTATCGTTTCTGAGAAATCTTTCTATTGTGCGTGATATACGTCTACATTTACCTCAGATGAATCGTATATTGTCTATTTCAGATGTCAGAAAGCCTGAGGGATGTCCAGCATGTAATGTAGACGACAAGGAAGAAGCAATTGAAGCCCGTAGGGCGAATATGCAATAGGCTTATAGCTACGCTTATAGCTACGCTTATAGCTACGCTTATAGCTAAGCATATAAAATTGAAAAAATACATTTGGCCTTATGATGTTACATAATGCCAAATATATATTCATACGCATTCACGTCAGAGGGTGAGGGGCCGTGGTGGGGTATCCGTTGTTCCACGCAATTCTATCAGAATACTGTGAGACAGCTCGAAGATGCAACACGATGCTTTGTTTACATAACAAATGTTAGTGGTGAAACTCTAGCAGTAGCAATCGAGGGGCCACACGGCGAGCAAACCGAGGATGATACTGTATTTGCTCCTAGATGGCTAATGGATAGACTTGATCTAAACGATGGCGATGAAGTCATCATGGATGCTATTCTGGATGCTCTTCCTAGTGGAGAGACAGTTACGATTCGCCCTCTTACAGGTTCTACTGTGGAAGGACCGATGTTCCTAGAAGGTCTAACAGAGGCTCTGAATCAACTAGGTGTTGTTCAAGAGGGCCTCCTATCAGCCATCGTAGATCCATCAATGCCCATTATGCACGAATTTATGATTGAAAGTCTAACTCCGATGGCTGTATGTCTGGCCGATGGAGAACTTCGGGTTGAGATGGCGAGGGCACTTGATAGACCTGAAACTCCGCCTCCCCCGCCAGTAGTTTTACCTGTGGCTATGCATGTGGCTATGCCTGCGGCTATGCCTACGCCTGTACCCAGCTTCAACACAATGCTTCCACCTGCGATGGTTCCACCTGTTTATGGAGCAAGAGGTGGATTCATCCCTTTCAGCGGTCAAGGGAATCGTCTAGGATAAGCAAACGTGCCGGTTTGAAATGTTCGGTAGTCTAACCCTGTAAAAAAGTTGAAGCAATTTTATTTTTATATAAAGTATAATATGAGCATTACTACGAAGAAATGGAAACTCCCTTCCAGATACGATGATTCTGATCCAGATGCAAAAATACTGGAAGAGGATCTTTTGAAGACATTCAGTATTAAAAAGCCAACTCTCTATGCCCAACTACCTGCAAACAAGTTTCCAAGAGAAGACGGTTATATCATGGGAATCAAGTTACGCCTGGAAGAAACTGAATCTATTCCACCCCCTCCACCAGATGATGCACCCGTATTAGCTATTTCGTGCGAGGAACTCAATGAAACCGAATTAATCAAGTCATCTGAACCATTAGAGTCTCTGCACCAGCTGAAGGAAGTGGGGCGTATAGCGAACAATCGAATCGCAGAAATGTATAAGACAATAGACCACAGTCGTGCCAAGCTTCATAAGAAAGAAGGGTTTCCTGAATGGTTCAAGTCAGCTATCTGGCGCAAGGCGAACGGTCAACTAGATAAAGTCGCATGTCCAGTATGTTCGCTGAATTTAATTAGCATGGATTCATTTAGTGCAGGGCATATTCTGCCAGAATCAAAGGGTGGTATGATGTGTATTGAAAACATCATACCAATCTGTCCTGAGTGTAATTCACAGATGGCCACCAGACACCTCTATTGGTTCGCCTGGCACTATTATGGAAAAGTTATGTGGTCAGTTTATTAAACAAGTTTACTATGTGGTATCAGTGAAAGCAAGTGATCTTGAAATTTCAAGAAGACTTGTTCCATTGCAAATATAATGAATTGTAAATATCTTCGTGTTAGTAGCTGTTAGAGGTCCCATACCCTTAATATCTGTGCCAAATGTTACAACTGAACCATCGCCTGTAACGATTAAGAAAACTTGAGCACCAGGGGATTGATTAGACATTGTAATAGTGACAGCCTTAGTGGTTGTCAATGTAAATACTTGTCCAAGAGAGACATCTAAGGCAGCCGTATTGGGGGTTCCATCTACAGTAACAAGCGCCGTAACAGTTGAAGAGCGAACCTGGCCATCGGCAACTAATGCACCATTTGTTAGAACAGGAGCACTCTGGTCTGTCAACCCACCAACGGGGTCAACCGCATCCTTGAGGTAACCAGCACGGTCACCATTGTAAACGGCGAACATAGGCGCATTAGGGTCAATGAAACCATTTAGCCCAGACTGATTGTCGAAGACACCTACCATGACAGTGCCAGAGGGAAATGTTCTGGCAACACCATTTACACTGCTGATATCGTGCGCACCCGGATACAGTTTGCGTCCGTTCTCACGCAGAACACGACCTGCAGGGCAGTTTGATGACGTGGCACCTGAGACAGCAGATAAATCACCTGACTTCTTAAATGTGCTTGGGCTCATAGAAGTCGTGTAGGTGAAGAAATTCAAATGGAACGGTGCCGTAGAAAGATATGAGCGGGCAGGAAGTTCCTTGAGTTGGCGAGACATTATACATTTAAGGGATATTTTATTTTTGTTTATAAGGAAATGGTTTCAATTGAAAAAGGCGCAGAACAAATTTCAAGGGCAATAGAGTTTGCAGTTGAGGCAGACGAAGGTTGTTTGATTGGCCGTAATGGAACAATTGAATTAGAATATATGATTTCTAGATTAAATACCAAATTGCCTATTTTAGAAAGAAACGCCGGTATATTTCCAACAAGTAATTCAAGTGTAGTTTCAAAATGGTTAGACCAGGCTATCCAAGCTACTCAATCTGCCGATGTTCTTGTAACTGGGTGGTATGAGCCTTTGAAAGATTCTGAAAAAAGGGCCCTAGAGTCATGGTCATGTAAAGCAATACAGATTCCATTGAGATCCTTAGAGCCATATTATGTAAGGCCTTCAGAACAGTGGACTAGACTTCTTTCTGGTCACAAGGTTTCCGTTGTATCTTCATTTACCAAAACCGCAGAATCACAAGTTAAATTTGCAAAAGAAATTTGGGGTTCTCTAAATGTAATACCAGATGGAGTTACCTGGCATTGGGTTCAGACGGGACATCCTCCTTGTTTAGCAAAAGGCCAGAATGAATGGCCTACACATATAGATTCATCTCTAAAAGCTATAGACTGGATTGTGTCAGAAGTTGTAAAAAATGGTTCTAGATTTGCATTAATAGGATGCGGCGGAATT
>Ga0114958_10003271_pt1 | contig 11673 bp, 7 predicted proteins | sample C_130208_EF_Meta_FD_89577 | JGI IMG/M metagenome (GOLD analysis project Ga0114958, IMG submission 89577) | Freshwater microbial communities from Lake Croche, Canada to study carbon cycling - C_130208_EF_MetaG | ecosystem: Environmental > Aquatic > Freshwater > Lake | place: Lake Croche, Canada... | reverse complement strand
TTGCCCTTACTTCTTTACCGACGACGCAGGAGAAACCGCCTTTGCCGGCTGTCTCGCCACCCTCGTTCCCGCCGATAAGAAGAAGATCCACGGCATGACCGAGGGGGTCTTGATTCCTTGTATCGTGGCCTGATGTCCGCAATGGACCAAAAAGAAACGGCCCGGTTTTCACCGGGCCGCTGATGTCATGAAACCTAGACGTTGAAAACGTTGATCAAACCAAGCCGGCGGCCTTGAGCGTCACGTAAGCACCATTCTTGTTGATGGTCTTCAGGGCGCGGCAGCTCAGCTTGATTTTTACGAAACGATTGAGCTCAGGAACCCAGATGCGCTTGGTTTGAAGGTTCGGGGAGAAAGTACGTTTCACGACCTTGGTGACGTGACGACCGATACCGCCTTTTTTCTTGGCGAGACCGGAGCGATGGATCTTACCACCGGAGCGGACGCGGGTTCCTCTGATACTGCAAATGCGTGACATGGTCGGAAAGTGGTTCGAGTTGCGGGGCGCAGACTCTGAATGGCGAAAGTGCTGCGTCAAGGGAAATCCTGTGGGTTTCCTCGACAAAATTGTCAACCTTCGCTTGCGCCCCACACCGAGGCCGGTAGGGTGCGCGCCCTTTTCCGAATGGTAACAAACGCATGGGTGCGCGGACAGCGCTGGGTAAGTGACAGTGAGCCGGAGCTCGGTCTGGGAATCATCCTCAGCGGCGGCGACGGACGGGTCGAGATCGCGTTTCCGGCCGCCGCCGAAACCCGCTGCTACGCCCTGGAATCCGCTCCACTCCGAAGGGTACGCTTCCAGCCGGGCGACCGGATCAAGACCCATGAAGGCACCGAGCTGACCGTCGACCAGGTCCGCGAGACCGAGGGCCTCCGCGTTTACGAAACCGAATCCGGCGACGTGACCGAGGCGGAACTGGCTGACTCGATTTCCTTCAGCAAGCCGGAAGAGCGGCTCTTCGGTGGAAAGATCGACGACCCGGCCGACTTCAACCTGCGCGGGGAAGCCCTGCGCCGTCGCGCCGCGATGCGTCAGTCGCCGATTCGCGGACTGGTCGGAGCCCGCATCGATCTGATCCCGCACCAACTTTTCATCGCCGACGAGGTCTCGAACCGTCCATTGCCGCGGGTATTGCTAGCCGATGAGGTGGGGCTCGGAAAAACCATCGAAGCCTGCCTCATTCTCCACCGTTTGATGCTGACAGGACGCGTCCAGCGCGCCCTCGTCCTCGTGCCCGAGCCGCTCATCCATCAGTGGTTCATCGAACTGCTGAGGCGCTTCCAGCTCTGCTTCGAAATCTTCGACGAAAGCCGCTGTGAAGCCATCGAAAGCAGCGATCCCGACGGCAATCCCTTTCTCGATAGCCAGTGGGTCCTCGCCCCGGTCGAGTTCCTCGCGGAAAATCCCCAGCGCGCCGCCCAAGCCCGCGAAGCCGGCTGGGACATCCTCGTCGTCGATGAGGCCCACCACCTCGAATGGTCACCCGGAAACCCCGGGCCCGCCTATGCCGCGATCGCCTCGCTGGCAGCGGAAACCGAGGGCCTTCTCCTGCTCACTGCCACGCCCCAGCAGCTCGGCCCGGAAGGTCATTTCGCCCGGCTCCAGCTCCTCGATCCCGAGCGCTACGCCGACCTCCCGACGTATGAAGAGGAAACCCGGCACTTTGAGGAAGTGGCCGACGTGATCGAAAGCCTCTGCGCTGGAAATCCGCCCGACGACCGGCTTGCTCGCCTTGTTTCGGATCGCCCGCGACTCCTCCGATCGGTCGCCGATCTCGCTTCCGGGAAAGCGGAGGCTCGCGAGCAACTGACCGCCGACCTACTCGACAGCGTTGGGATCGGCCGCGTGATGTTTCGCAACACCCGCGCCCGCCTCGGCGGCTTCCCCGGTCGCGAACCGAAACCTGCCAAGCTCACTGGCACGGACGAACTCGCCGCCAAGATCATCTGGCTCGGCAAACTTCTCGACTCCCTCGGCGAGGAAAAGGTCCTCGTCATCACCCGCAGCCGTGAGCTCGCCGAAACTGTCCTCGAATCCCTGCGCGACAAGACCGGCCTGGTCGGGGCCCTTTTTCACGAGGAGCTAAGCCTGCTCCAGCGCGACCGCAATGCCGCGTTCTTCGCCGAGCCCGATGGCGCACGCGTCCTGATCAGCTCGGAAATCGGCAGCGAGGGACGGAATTTCCAGTTCGCCCGACACCTCGTGCTCTTCGATCTTCCGGAGGACGTCGATCTGCTCGAACAGCGCATCGGCCGACTCGACCGCATCGGTCAGAAGGGCACGATTGAAATTCACGTACCCTATCTAACAGGCAGTGCCGATGAGGTCCGCGTAACCTGGCTGGAGAAAGGGCTCGATGCCTTCCGGAAAAGCCCGTCCGGTGCCGCCGAGATCCAGCGCGAGGTCCAACCGTTGCTCTCGAAGGCGCTCAGCAAACCCGACAAGGCCTCACTTGAGCAACTTCTTTCCGAGACCAAAGCCTGTCGCACCCGCATCGCCGAGCGACTTGCCCGAGGTCAGGATCGTTTGCTGGAACGCAGCTCGCATCACCCTGCCAAGGCCGCCCAACTCGTCGAACAAATCCGCATTTGGGATGAGGACGTGGATTTCGAGGACTTCGTCATCCGCCTCTTCGACCACTCCGGCCTGCAAATCGAGGAACTCGGCGCGCGGCGCTATTTCCTCCTGCCCGGAAACCTGAAGTCGGACGCCTTTCCATCCCTGCCGAATGAGGGCATCACGGTCACACTCGATCGCCAGCGTGCGCTCGAGCGTGAGCAGGAAGCCTTCCTGACCTGGGACCATCCGATGGTCCGCGCCGCGCTCGATCTTCTGTTAGGCGCGGAGTCGGGCAATGCGGCCTTCGGGCTCTGGGACTCGACCGGTGAAAAGCGCATGCTTCTTGAAGCCTGGATCATCGTTGAATGCGTCGCGCCCGCCCACCTTCACGCCGAGCGCTTTCTGCCGCAAACTCCGCTGCGAATCGTGGTGGATCACAGCGGCAAGGATCACAGCTCAGACCGCGGCATCGCCACCGCCAAGCTCCGTCGCGGCGATCCGGCGGCCTTGTTGAAGAACGAGAAGGTCAAGCGCACCGTCCTCCCGGCCATGCTCGATCGCGTCCGCGAGATCGGCACCGAGCAGAGCACTGGCGTCATCGAAGCCGCTCTAACAGCGATGCAGGCCGAGCTCTCCGGAGAAATCTCCCGTCTCCAAGAACTCGCCGAGCTCAACGATCACGTCAGCCCGGCAGAAATCAACGCGCTGGAATCGCGAAAGGACCAGCTTGCCGAAGTCATCCGCAACGCCCGCGTCCGCGTCGATGCCGTGCGACTGATCTGGAAAGCCCCGATTACAGATCGCTGATCAACCTCTTCCATTCTTCAATTTCAGCAGCCTCTCTCCCGCCGCGCGCAGCGTCTCCTCGCTTTTCGCAAAATGGAAGCGGATGAGGTGGTTCACCGGCTCGCGGAAGAAACTCGAACCCGCCACGCCGGCGACGCCGATTTCCTTGATGAACCACTCGGAAGCCTCGGTGTCCGTGTCGAAGCCGAGTGAGGAAATGTCGAGCATCACATAGTAGGCCCCCTGCGGTTCGGTGAACGGCAGCCCGGTTTGGCGGAGATACCCGAGAAACAGATCCCGCTTCTTCGAGTAAAGTTCGGTGAGGCCGTCGTAGTAGGAGTCCGGCAGCTCCAGGCCCGCGACCGCAGCTTCTTGTAGAGGTGCCGCGGCGCCGACTGTTAGAAAGTCATGCACCTTCCTCGCTTGTGCGATCACTTCCGGCGCTGCATGCACGTAGCCGAGACGCCAACCGGTGATCGAGTAGGTTTTGGAAAGCGAGTTGCAGGTGATGGTCCGTTCAAAGGCCCCCGGCAGCGCCGAGAAATACACATGCTCGTGCGGCGGATAGACGATGTGCTCGTAGGGCTCATCCGTGATCACGAAGGCGTCGTGCTGCTCCGCCAACTTGAGGATTTCCATCAGCTCGTCGCGCATGAAGACCTTGCCCGTCGGGTTCGAGGGATTGCAGACCACGATCGCCTTGGGCTTCTGCTCGAAGGCCCGCGCCAGTTCGTCCGAATCAAACCCGAAACCCGGCGGCCTCAACGGCACGTAGATCGGCTCGGCTCCGGAGAGGATCGCATCGGCCGCGTAGTTCTCATAAAAGGGCGAAAAGATGACCACCTTGTCGCCCGGATTGCAGGCCGTCATCATCGCGACCATCATCGCTTCAGTGCTGCCGCAAGTGACGACCAGGTGCTGATCCGGATCGACCTCCAGTCCGGTGAAGCGGGAAATCTTTTTCGCAAGCGCCGCGCGAAAACGAGGCGCGCCCCAAGTCACGGCGTACTGGTGATGCGGCCCGCGCGTCGCCTTTTCCAAAGCCGCCAACACTTCCTCCGGCGGGTCGAAGTCAGGAAAGCCTTGGGCGAGATTGATCGCGCCATGCAGGTTCGCCATCCGTGTGGTCCCGCGGATGACGGACTCGGTGAAAACAGAAAGCCGGGTGGCGGTGGCGGGCATGCGAATAAGATTTCAGTGACTCGGAGAAATTGTCGAGAAGCTCGTCTCACTCCCGATCCGCCACGAAGAGGCTGTGGGTGAAGCGTTTCGCCTTCGGGTAGGCTTTCGCGGAGATGCAGTCGACTTTGGAGAAGACACGCTTGAGTGAATGCGCGAAGTCGTCATCGCGGCTTGCCGACCAGTAAACGACGCGGCCTTTCGGATTCAGTGCGCCTTTCACGAGCTCCAGGCCACGACGTTGATAGAGCCGAGTATTTCGTTTTTGGACCAGCGGGTCGGGGCTGTTGTCGACATCGAGCAGGATGGCGTCGCAGCGGTCCTTGCCGCAGCGGCTGATGGGATCAAAGACATCGCCGAGACGGATGACGACGCGCTTGTCATCAAGAAGCTGCCCGTTGAACTCCCGGAGGAACTCACGGTTCCATTGCACGATTTCCGGAAGCAGCTCGGCCACCTCGACGATGACGTCGGCAGGAACGAGCTCCAGAACGCGCTTCAAGGTGAAGCCGAAACCGAGCCCGCCGATCAGGATGCGCGGCTTCGGGCTCAGGGAGGTGCAGGAAATTTCCGCCATCATCTGCTCGGAGGACGAGGCGTTGGTGCTCATGAGTTGCACGCCACCGATTTTGGGGAGTGCTGACCATCGTGCTCCTGGAGCAGCAACAGCGCTCCATCCGGCGTGCGGTTGGTGGCGAGCGTGGTAGTGACTTTCATGCGGCAGGAAATCATGGCCGGACGCCGATACGCACGGATTTTCCGTTCGATTCTCCACCCGGACCTTGTGGCATTTTCGGCAGCCGACGTCTGATTTTGCAGAAGTGAAAGTATCGTTAGGCCGCCCGCGTAACCGAACGCTAATGAGCGAAAACGACGATCAGGCCGCAGTGGAGCGCGTGCATGCAGTTTATGGACGGATGAAAGAGGAACTCGGTCGGGTCATCGTCGGCCAGGAGCAGGTGATCGAGCAGACCTTGATGGCCATCTTCTGTCGCGGTCACGCCCTGCTCGTCGGCGTGCCGGGACTGGCGAAGACCCTTCTCGTTTCCACCCTCGCTCAAGCGCTCGACCTTTCCTTTAAGCGCATCCAGTTCACCCCCGATCTGATGCCCGCCGACATCACCGGCACCGACGTCCTTGAGGTCGATCCCGAGACCGGGCGCCGCGGCTTCCGTTTCGTGCACGGGCCGATTTTCGCCAATCTGGTGCTGGCCGACGAAATCAACCGCACGCCCCCGAAGACCCAGGCCGCGCTGCTGGAAGCGATGCAGGAGCATCACGTCACCGTCGGCGAGCACACGCTGCCGCTGCCGAAACCCTTCTTCGTCCTCGCGACCCAGAACCCGATCGAGCAAGAAGGCACCTACGCCCTCCCCGAGGCCCAGCTCGACCGCTTCCTGTTCAACATCGTCGTCGATTACCCCAGCGCGTCAGAGGAGCGGGAAATCATACGCCGCGTGACCAGTCCGTCCAAAGGCGGCGTGAGCCACCTGATGAACGCCGAGGAAATCCTACGCCTGCAGGAGGTGGTGAAGCGCGTGCCGGTCGGCGATCACGTCATCGACTTCGCAGCCAAGCTCGCCCGCGCCACGAGACCGAAAGATCCCGCCTCGCCGGACTTCGTGAAGGAAATGGTCAGCTGGGGTGCCGGTCCACGTGCCGGGATCAGCCTCATTTCGGCCGCCAAGGCGCATGCCGTCCTGCGCGGCCGTTTCCACGCCACCACCGGAGACGTAGCCGCCATCGCCGCTCCGGTCCTCCGCCACCGCGTGCTCACGACCTTCACCGCCGAAGCCGCGGGTGTCAGCAGTGACGATGTCGTCCAGCGCCTGATCAAGACCTTGGCTCCAAGGGAAGAGCTCGTCGTCTAGGTCCTATAGGCCCTATAAGACCTATCCCGATGGCCGACGACTCCCTGAAACTTCCCGACTGCATGCGGCTCCTGCCCGAGGAGACGATGGGGATCATGCGTCGCCTGGAATGGTCTGCCCGCAGACGGATACAGGGCACACTTTCCGGACGGCACACGTCACCGGACAAGGGCTTCTCGGTGGAGTTCGCCGAGCACCGCGAGTATTCGCCGGGCGATGACCCGAAGAATCTCGACTGGCGCGTGATGGCGAAGAGCGACCGCCACGTCATCCGCCAATACGTCGAGGAAACGAACCTTCGCGCCACCCTCGCGATCGATGTTTCCGGCTCGATGAGCTACACCGGCGACCACGCCGCGAAGGTCAACGGCCAGGCGCTTTCCAAGCTCGACTACGCCAAGCACCTCGCTGCAGCACTGGCCTATCTGTTCGTGAAACAGGGCGACGCCGCAGGACTCGTCACCTTCGACAAGACCACCCGCGCCTTCCTTCGCAGTGGCAGCCGCCCGAGCCAGGTGCGTCGGATTCTGGAAGAGCTGCATACCACGAAAGCGGGCGATGACACCGATGTCGGCACGCCGCTGCATGAGGTGGCCGAGCGCATTCCGAAGCGCGGGCTCGTCATCCTGATCAGCGACCTATTCGACGATCCGGAAAAGATCATCGAGGCCCTGCACCACTTCGATTACCGCCAGCACGAGCTCGTCGTCTTCCATCTGCTCGCCGAGGAGGAGCTGACCTTTCCATTCAAAAGCTTCCAGCGCTTCCGCGACCTCGAAGGCATCGAGGCAATGTTACGCATCGATCCACAGGCCGTGCGTGCCGCCTATCTCGAACGCCTTCGCGGCTTCGTGAAACGCATCGACTCCGACTGCGGAAAACTCCGCGCCGACTACGTGCCGGTGAACACGAAGACGCCGTTGCGCGATACCTTACTGCGCTACCTGGGAGGGAGAAAGTAAATGCTCTTCCTCAATCCATGGTTGCTGGCTGGGCTGGTGGGCGTCGCGATTCCCATCATCATCCACCTTGTGCGCCAACAGGCGGCGAAGCCGATCGACTGGGGCGCGATGCGCTTTCTTTTCGACACGCTGGCGATCCGTCGCCGCCGGATGCAGTGGGAAGATCTCCTGCTCATGGCCGCGCGCTGCCTGCTGTTAGGTCTGCTCGCGCTCGCGCTTGCCCGGCCGTTCGTGCCACCGGATTCGAGCGTGCCGTGGTTGTTCGTACTGCCTGCCGCCCTGATCGGCATCGCGCTGCTGGGCGGCTCCTTTGTGCTTTCCGGAAGTCCACGCTGGGTCACGCGGATCATTTCCCTGCTCCTGCTGCTTTCGGCCGGTGGACTGGTGTTTGCGGAAAAGATTTTCAACTTGAAGCGCTTCGAAGCCAACGGCAGTCGCGATGTGGCGCTGGTCATTGATGGCTCTTCGTCGATGGAGCTGATGCACGACGGCAAGTCCGTCTTCCGTCAGGCGATCGAAGAGGCAAAGGAAGTCGTCAAGAACGCGCCGCGCGGCACCGCCTTCACCATCGTGCTCGGTGGCACCACGCCGGAGGCGAAAACCTCGACGCCCCTCACCCACCGCGCCGATGTCCTCGGCGTGCTGGATTCCCTGCAATCCGTCGGCGGCACCTTCCGAGCCCACGACGCGCTCGGCGTGGCCACCCTCGGACTGAGCGAAGGCAGTAACACCTCGAAGGAGATCCTTGTTTTCACCGATGACCAGCGCGCGGGCTGGCGCTTGGAAAATCCCGGTGCCTGGCAAAGCCTGGAGAATGCCTGGGCCGGGATGCCGACCCAACCCAAGCTCCTTGTTAGAAATTTCGGAAAACCCGCGAAGTTTCAAAATCTCGCCATCACCACGATCGAAACCTCAAGGCAGGTGGTCGGCACGGATCGCGAACTGCTGTTCCGTGTCAGCCTCGAAAACACCGGCTCCGAAGCGGTCACCTCCGGGCCGGTCGTGCTGGAGATCGGCGGCAAGAAGATCGGTGAGCAGGCCATTGGACTTCTGATCGCGGGACAAAAGGAGACCCTCGAGTTCCGCCACCGTTTCACCAAACCCGGCCCCCAGATCGTGGAGGCCCGAATCGCCACCAAGGATGACCTTGCCAGCGACAACCGCTGCGAACGCGTGATCAACGTGCGTGGCACCCTACCGATCCTGCTGGTCGATGGAAATCCAGCCGGCTCGTTTTTCGAGCGTGCGGCGGGCTATTCGGCGCTCGCGCTCGCGCCTTCGGCCTCCGTGATCAACGGCACGCGCGTCGGTGAGGGTTTCCTGATGGATCCGAGAGTCATCGCCGCGCCCTCGCTTGAGGAAGAGGATCTTGATGAAGCGGCTGTCATCGTGTTGGCGGATGTCTCACGCCTGCCCGAACGCATCGCCGCGAAACTGGCGTCGAAGGTTTCCGATGGCGCGGGCCTGCTGGTGATCGCCGGGCCACGGGCCGAGGCCGCGTTTTACAATGCCTGGAGCGGAGTCGATGGAAAACTCCTGCCGATGGCACTCGGCGAGGAAGCGGCGGACATGGAAGGCGTTTCTCCCGCCACTTCGACCTTCGTGCATGAGGCGCTGGGGATCTTCATCAAGAATGGCGATCTGCAAAGCTGCCAGATCAAGCGTTGGCGAAAGACCGGCGAAACCACCAGCGGCGGCGTGCAGGCGGCAGCGTTTTCAAATGGCGACGCCTTCCTCGCCAGCCGCAACTACGGGAATGGTCGTACTTTAATGGCGACCTGTACCTTTGATGCCCGTTCCGGAAATCTTCCCGCGCGGAGTTCATTCGTGCCGCTCGTCCACGAGCTCGTCACCTGGGTCGCTGGCGGCGGAGTGAACCTCAACATCGAAGCCTCCTGGAGCCCGAGCATCGCCCTGAACGGCGCCAATGGCGGGCTTTCCGCAGAGTATTTCCGATCAAAAGAGTCGAACCGGAAGCCACAGATCACGCGTATTGATCCCGCGATCGAGTTTAACTGGGGCAATGAAAGACCCGACAAGCGGATGCCAAAGGACAACTTCGCCGTGCACTGGCAAGGCAGCATCGTCGCCCCCGTCAGCGGCGACTACCTCTTCGATGCCGAAGTCGATGACCGGCTCGAACTCAGCATCGCCGATCGCAGCATCGGAAAAGCCCAGCCGTGGTCAAAGGAACTCGGGCGCGTCACGCTCCAAGCCGGCAAGCCAGTGCCAATCAAGCTCGACTATGAAGAAGACGGCGGAGAAGCCTACGTGCGGCTTTTCTGGACGCTTCCCGGCGGCGCGAGACAACTGGTGCCCTCCTCAGCCTTGCTACCGCTCTCAAGTGGCGAGAACGAAGGCCTGAAGGTCGTCGATCCACTCGGCCTGCCCCGTCTGGCGATCATCCGCAGCGGGCGGCGCGGACAGGAGTTGGTGATTAACGGCGCCGCGATTCCGGGCGTCTATCAGGTCGCGGCAGGCGAGTCCCTGGACGACGTGATCCCTGATCTAACACAAGGCCAGCTTCCCATCGCGGTGAAGCGGGATGCCGATGAAAGCCGATTCGAGCCAATGACGAATGACGATCTCACGCTCATCCGCAAGCACGCGGATTTCCTGCAACCGAAGTCCGTCGCGGACATCCTCGGCGTGCTTCAGGGCAAGGGCTTCGGTCGTGAAATCTGGAAGCTGCTGGCGATCGCCGCGTTCGTACTTTTCCTGCTGGAAAGCGTGCTGGCGAGATGGGTTTCCCGTTCACGCCGCACCGCCGAGGATGTGCGGGTGGAATTTGGTGAAGACGTGGTCTGGAGGGCTGGTTCATGAAACGGATTTTTCGATTCCTCGCGACGTTCCTGATGACGTTCGGGCTGATGATTGGCCTCAGTCATCTCTTCCGCCTTTCGCCAGACTTGCCAGCCTGGTCGGTGGCGCTGGGAGTGGCGGCGGCGGTCGAGCTGATCGTCTGGCTTTACCAATACGAAGCCGGTGCGGTGAGTCCGAGGCGAGCGCGCTGGATCGTCGGGCTGCGTCTGGCTGCGCTGGCGGTGCTGGTCTGGATCCTGATCGCACCGGTGTGGGTGCGGACGATTTCTCGTGAGCGGTCGCGCGAGGTCGTGGTGGTGATGGACGACTCCGGCTCGATGCAGCTCAAGGACGATGGTGCGAAGTCCACACGGATCGAACTCGGCGAGCAGGCCATTTCAGCTGCGAAGCTGATCGAGCAGTTGAGCGAAAAGCTCCGCGTGCGGGTAGTGAAGGCCGCGCGAAGCGTGAGGGCGGAGAACGAAGCGGTTTCCCAAGGCTGGGGCGACTCGACCGACCTCGCCGCAGCCCTCAACACAGTGCTCGAACAAGTGCCGCCGGATGAACTTGCGGGCGTGGTGATGGTCAGCGATGGCCGCCACAACCGACCGGAGCGCGTGGAGGATGTGGCGCGACGGTTTGGGATTCTGGATGCGCCCGTCGGGATCGTGGCGGTGGGCAGCGCGGAGCCGCTGAAGGATGCCGCGATCTTATCCGTGAAGGCTCCCGAGGCGATTCATCTCGGCGATCGGATGCGCGTGACCGCCGAAGTGAAATTCGATGGCTACAAGGGCCAGAAGGCGAACGTCCGTCTGAGGCGCGGGGACCAGGTGCTGGAGACCCGTGAGATTGCGATTCCGCAGGATCATCACGTCGAGGAGCTGCGCTTTGCCCAAGTTCCTGATCAGGGCGGGGTCGGCGCCTATCGGGTCGAGATTGCATCGCTGGAAGGCGAGCGCTTTTCCGAAAACAACTCGTGGGAATTCGAGACCTCGATCACCGATGCGCGGACCAACGTGCTGCTGGTCGACGGCTACTCGCGCTGGGAGTTCCGCTACCTGCGGAATCTGTTCTATGGTCGCGACAAGTCGGTGCATCTCCAGCACGTCCTGCTGCATCCGGACCAGCTCGCCGGCCAGACGGAAACCAGCATCGCGGCCTCGGCCTCGCGGCCATTCGGCGAAGCCCTCGCGACGAAACTTCCGGAAAGCGAGGCCGAGTGGCGGAAGTTTGACGTCATCATTCTCGGCGATCTCGACCCCAGCGCGGTCGATGAAGCGACATGGTCGATCATTTCCCGCTGCGTGAATGAGCGTGCCGCCCTTCTGGTGATGGTGTCAGGTCCGCGTTTCATGCCACATGCGATTGCCTCGGCGACGGGTCGGGCGCTTGTGCCTGCTGAGTTCGATTGGGGAAACCAGACGTATTTCAACTTGAAGGATGAGCCGTTCCGATTCGGCCTGACCGGTGATGGCAGGCGTCATCCGGTGACCCAGCAGAGCGATGGTGAAGC
>Ga0114958_10003269_pt1 | contig 11677 bp, 13 predicted proteins | sample C_130208_EF_Meta_FD_89577 | JGI IMG/M metagenome (GOLD analysis project Ga0114958, IMG submission 89577) | Freshwater microbial communities from Lake Croche, Canada to study carbon cycling - C_130208_EF_MetaG | ecosystem: Environmental > Aquatic > Freshwater > Lake | place: Lake Croche, Canada... | reverse complement strand
TGAATATTTTCCATTTTGAACAATGGATATTTTTTTGATCCAAAAAAATATTGTGGTGGCAATCAAAAGCAATATCATTTTCAATTGAAAAACCCAGTTGGCCAAAGAGCGTGAAGGTTCCCCAATAATCAAGACTGAACCAGTCAGCAATAAAATGGCCAAGGCTGGCGTAATCACCGCTTGAAAACGAACAATGGTGTGACTTAAACTTTTCTTCACCATGAAACGATCAAAAATTTTCAAGCCAACCAGTAGTAAAGATGTTCCAACTGCACAAACCGCAAATATATGGATGATCTGTACAAGTGGAACAATCCAATCATTGACTTGAATTGCCTGACTGAGATCGGTATCTTCAAGCCAAGTACAAAAATTCAAAAGCTGAGCATTGTTCATAAATAAATCATTGAAGATCAGGCAAAGCACCTGCACAAACATTAAACATTGATCATTACCGTATAAAATATTTTAAGTACAAGACAAGTCACTGTGGATATGCGTATTTAAGATGGCAGTTTTCACATACCGTATCCATCATCGAGCCATTCTTAAATAACTCATCTTTATCATGCGCAATGATCGAGTCTAGGGTTTTTTGACCCGCCACACTCAAAGCACGAGCAAATTGGAACCAGTCTCCCTTATCGAGAGCTCTTCCATCAAGCATCAATAAATTACCACTTTCAATCAAAATAGCGGCATGGCTTTTCAATTGATCCCACTCTTCATCTGTTTTAGGTGACTTTTCAATCACCCCGCTTTCATTGCTCACCCAACTCACTGAGTCGAAAATGGCATCTGCAGCCGGATCAACCACCCACTCCATCAACTGTGGCAACTTCAAATCGGTGTTGTACCTTGTAGCCTTAGATGCACATCCCTGCAAGAAAACCATCACCACGATGAATAGACATTTAACAATTTTCATTTTGCAGTATCAATTCCATGTGCTTTGATCAATTCAACGCTTTTATTGGAAAGTAACATACTCAAAAATTCTTGAGCATTTTTATTTTCACGGGCGCCTCGATTCAAAGCCACACTGTAATCGGTATAGTTTTGAACTTCCGCAGGAAGTGGGCCCACAATGGTTACTCCAGGAACTTGCAATAACTCACTTTTTTGATGAATCGCCAGCACTGCTTCGCCAGTGATTAATTTTTCCGCCACCAATCCGCCTTGCACCAATACAGCTTTACCGCGAATTTGCTCTAATAAATTCTTTTTTCTGAATAGATTTTCCAAATAAATTCCACTGGATCCGCCACTGGCAGGATCTATGTAGGCTACATTTTTTGTTTCAACCAGCAGCCTAAAAAAATCATCAACGCTGACAATATTCGGTTGAACTTGACCCTTTTTGACAGCCACAGCGATTCCAACTCGGCCCAATGGCTGAATGCTAGCAAGATCAATATTTTGAGCAACGGAGGGATCTCTTAGTGCAACAGGCGTCAAAACCACTACATCAAATGATTCTCCTGCTGCAATTCTCTTGACAAGCACACCTGTGGTTTCGTTTTCGATTTGAACTTGAACCTTGAAGTGCTCACTGAATTCAGGGACCAATTCAACCAAAACTTGCTTGAATGTACCTGCTGTGAGAATTTTGATCTTTTCAGTACTCATGGCATGAGTATGAAGGAGTAACAAAAATAGCGTTGTGACAATCAGTCGCATTATGATTTCAACCCTTGATCGCGATCCAAAATGTAATGCCATCCAAAATTGTCAGCCACTGCAGAAATAGCCGATGATGACGATACCAGTCATCATAGAACATAGTCTCACCAGCTAAATCTGGCTTGCCTGAGAATCAAAGCATATACTTGATCATACATCTCCGGAAAGTTGTTTTTTAAGCAGCAACTTCTTTAAATGTCATCGGTTACCCCTAATGGATAACCTAGCATAATATCCATATCTGGTTCTGGCTTGCTTATTCAAAAACAGTTATTTGTTTGAAACAGTTGAATGAAACATACAATTTCAATGCGCGATGACCAATTGCGCCAAAAGTTCACTATTGGCCAATAGATCCGCACTCAGCCCTTGATGAGAGATCATTCCTCTATTGAGGACCATCACCTCGTGTGTCACTCCAAGTGCCAATTTCATTGACTGCTCGACCAAAATCACAGTCAAGGCTTCCTCAGCGATCAATTTCCGCAGGACCGACAATAGCATCTCAACAATCACTGGCGCCAAACCCTCCATGGGCTCATCGAGTAAAAGTATTTCTGGATTGGTCATCAATGCTCTGGCGATGGAGAGCATTTGCTGCTCTCCACCTGAGAGTTGATTCCCCATGTTTTCACGTCTTTCTTGCAAACGCGGAAACAAGTCATAGACTCGCGTTAACGACCATGAACCTTTGCGTTGCGCTACCAATAAATTTTCTTCTACAGTCAGGGACGAAAATATATCGCGAGTTTGAGGCACATACCCAATCCCCAATTGGGAACGTGCATGCACGGGTAAATGCTCAATTCTTTCACCTCGATAAATGATAGAGCCTGACTTCAATGTGGTGTGACCCATCACGGTGGCCAGCAACGTCGTTTTACCAACTCCATTTCGCCCAAGTAAGGCAAGCGAACCACGCTCCTCGAGTGAAAAACTTACTCCTTCAATGACCTGAGTGTCGCCATAACCCGCATACAAATCTTCAACCACCAATAATGGGGATTTTTTTGAATTAGACATGAGGTTCTCCAAGATAAACTTGATGAACTCTTTTGTCATTGGCCACTTCAGCGGGTGTGCCTTGGCACAAAATCTCCCCCTGAACCAAGACCGTGATCTCGCTGGCAAACTTAAAAACCAAATCCATATCATGCTCAATGATCATGATGGCCATATCCTTGGGCAACGAATCCAAGGCCTTGAGTATTTTGTCGGTCTCCATGGAAGGCACACCTGCAGCTGGCTCATCAAGAAGCAATACTTGGGGCTTTAAACCCAGTGCAACGGCTATTTCAACCAATCGTTGTTTGCCATAGGGCAAATCTTTGACGATCTGACTAGCATCCTCTTTGATACCCAACAGTTCTAAAAAAGAGTAGGACTCTTCGATGAGATTTTTATTTTTTATGGCGGGCTGCCAAAACGATCTTGAAACATGCTCCCGTTCTGAAATCCCCAACGCAACGTTATCCAGTACCGTCATCTTATTGAACAATGTATTGATCTGAAATGTTCGACCCAATCCTTTGATCACACGTTGGGCTTGAGTCAATTGAGTGACTGCATTCCCCTGCATGAAAACCTCCCCAGCGCTGGGTTTGAGGCGACCTGTGAGCAAATTCACAAATGTGGTTTTTCCTGCACCGTTGGGGCCAATCAAAGCGTGCCTGGCACCTTTTTCAAGTTTAAAGTTGATGTCAACAGCGACCTTGAGAGCGCCAAAGCTCAAACACAACCCCTGAGTTTCTAGTGCAAGTGTCATTCAGTGCTTCTTTGCAAAATGGGATTGGATTTGGTCCATTAAACCCAAGATTCCACCTCTGGCATACAGGACCACAAAAATCAACAGCACACCGATGCCAAAATTCCAATATTCAGGAAATTGCTTGGCCAAATAGTCTTGTGCAATGATGAAAATAAATGGGCCTATAAATGCACCATATATTCTGCCAACTCCACCCAATATCAGCATGACCAATAATTCTCCCGAGGGTTCAAACCCCAAAACGCTCAAGCCGACAAATTGATTGGTCTGAGTGAGCATAGCCCCGGCTACACCAGCCACAAGCGCTGCAAATGTATAAACTTTAAGTTGACGCGCATAAACATTCACGCCGACGGCCTGCATGCGCGATGAGTTTTCGCGGATCCCAATCATTGAAACCCCCAAGGGGGAATAGATGACTCTTCTGATGACCCACCAGCCTATAAAAGCCAAGGATAAACTCCACAAATAGGCGGTCTTTCCATACAAATCAAATCGAAACATTCCCAGAACTGGTGCGATAGATACTCCTGACAAGCCATCAGCACCACCTGTAATCGAAGTTGCTTTATTGGCCACTTCCAAACACAGTGCAGCAATCGCCAGAGTCAGCATCAATTGAGTCAGCTTTTTTGTTCTCAATATGACGGCCCCCGTCAAAAGTCCCAAAAGTCCAGCAGCAAAGCCACTCACCACCAATAGAAACAGCGGATCCGAAATGCCATACTTGGCCGCCAAGATACCGCAAACATAGGCACCTACACCAAAAAAGGCGGAATGACCTAAGGTGATAATGCCTGAGTAACCTACGATGAGGTCCAAAGAAAGGGCGAATAATATATAAGTCCAAACTCGAGCACCGAGCGATAAATATTCTGGCAAAAAGAAATACACCAACAATGCGATCACCCAAGGCAAGAACTCAGCGTATCTGAGCTTTGGGTTCGCTTGAAATCCAATGAGTTGACTCATGTGCGTTTCCCAAACAAACCCATGGGCCGCCATAACAAAAGCCCAATGGTGGCCAAGTAGATGAAAAATGAGCCCATTTCTGGCACCCAATATTTACAGGCTGTATCGGTGACTCCGATCAACATGGCCGCCACAAATGGACCTCTTAAACTGCCCAATCCTCCCACTGAAACCACAATCAGGAAATAAACCAATTGCTCAAATGGATAGGTGGGCTGGATCGCTACAATTTCCGCCCCCAAAGCACCTCCCAGACCCGCCAAACCACTCCCCAGCGCAAAAGTGACGCTGAAAAGCTTTTTTGTATTGATCCCTATGGATTGAGCCATTTGTCGGTTATCAACAGCGGCGCGGACCATGGCACCCCATATTGTTTTTTCCAATCCAAACCAAAGACCTGTGATCATGAACGATGAAAAAACAATTAGAAATACACGGTAAGCGGGGAAGTCTCTTGATCCAAAAGAAATTTGCCCTTTCAAATAGTCTGGCAACATGACTGGCAATTGCAAAGTACCAAAGACCAAACGAGCTGTGGCCACTGCAATATATATAATCCCAATGGTCAAAAGCACTTGTTCAAGCTCTGTTGCGCCATAGAGTCGGGAATAAAGCCATCGTTCTAAAACAACACTCACCACAGCCACCAAGGCAAACGACAACAGCAGCGCAATTGGGAAAGGGATATTGAATCTTGATAGTGAAATAACCAGAACGTACCCACCAGCCATGGCGAATACACCATGGGCGAGGTTGGTAAAGCCCATGAGCCCCATGGTCACGGAGAGGCCAACGGAGATGACATAAAGAATCATTCCATAGGCCAAACCATGAAAAAGAACACTGACAAAAGAAGAGATGATCGAATCCATCAACTTTATTTACTACTCAATGAAACTATCCGAACACTCTCTTTTACTAAGTATCATTTTTTCTTGTCTGATTCTTTCATGGGATCTTTGATTCCCGCGCTAATTGTTTCAATCTCTATGTTGGCCAACTTGCCACCAACTTTGCGAACTTCTCGCAAATACTCTGGGTTGATCACATCTCGTGTTTCTGGATCGATCGAAACGTTGCCTCTAGGGCTGGTGGTACTTTTCCATTTTTTAAGCAATTCCATGGATTTATCTGGATCGATTTTCCCGTTTTGTTCACGAATTGCATAAAAGATTGCGTCCATTGCGTCCCAAGCACCCACTACCATGAAGCCGGGATTTAAAGATTCTCCGTACTCTTTTTTATAGGCTGCAACAAATGCTTTATTGGCCGGACGATCTGAGGCCGCAGAGTAGTGATGAACTGTGGTCACACCCAATGTGACATCTCCCATGCTTTGAAGCTCCTCATCGGTAACGATATCGCCAGTGCCAATGAACTTGATGCCCGCCTTTGGCAAATCCAAATCAGCATAAGACTTCATCATGCCAGTTGCTGCTTTGCCAGCTGGATTAAAGCCAAAAATCACATCGGGTTTGGCGTCCTTGATTCTTTGCATGAAAGGGACAAAATCTGGGTTGGCAAAGGGGATGCGGACACTACCGACAATTTCGCCACCACCTTCTTTAAATCCCTTGATAAATCCCTCTTCAGCTTCGTGACCCGGAGCGAAGTCGGTAACCGCTGTGTAAGCCTTTTTATATTTTTTAGCCGCCCATTGACCCAATGGATAGGCAGACTGCCAAAGCGTAAAAGAGACTCGAGCCATGTATGGCGCGGTATTCATGATTCTGGCACCAGCAGCATTCATACTGACATAAGGAACTTTGGCTTCAGTCGTCAAGGGTGCGATTGCCGCCATATTGGGCGTCCACACAAATCCAGTTAAAAAGTCAACCTTCTCACGCACGATCAATTCTTGGGCAACGCGCTTTGCCACATCAGGAATGGCACCGGTATCATCTCTAGTGATCACTTCAACTTTAACGCCAGGTGGCAACTTATCGCCATTGAGTTTCATGTAAAGCTTAACGCCTTTGTCCAACTGATCGCCCTGGGCTGCACCAGGGCCACTGTAGGTACTCAAAAAACCAATCTTTACAGTTTGCGCTTGCGTATAAGTCGTCAAAGACAAGGCAAGACAAGCGGTCAAAACCGACATTAAAAAACGAGCTAGTTTCATGAAAAATCCTATTAAACAGTACCTTTAGGGCCATCCCCAAGGATTAAAGCTGAGTCTAACAAAAACGAAGTGTGTTGCGAACCAAATAGTGAATATTAAAGAATGATGGATAGGGTAAACCCTAGAAAAGCTATGGATACCAGTCTCAACGCATCAAATACCCAGTCAAAGAACCTGATCAAGAAATGAGACTATCGTTTCATGGATTCCAACAGATTTGTCGCCTTAATCTTCTAATGGACGAGCTATATTAATAAGCAGCTTGTTCAATGAATGTCAACATCAATTGTGCACACTCATCCCCATGGCTCGCTGCAACATGGTAGGAGTCGCCTGGTAAAACGATGAGCTTCGAATTTTCGATTTGACACTGCCAAGCTTTGACCTCCTCGGAAGAGCCAAGAGCACTGCCCTGGGTGGTAATAACCAGTGTAGGACATTTAATGTTAGGTAAATCATCCGTGATCACACTTGAAGGAATAACCTTCATAAAACCAATTTGAGAGCTCACCGGGGTTTGAGACATTAATTCGATCCACCATTTCACACCCTCAGGTGGGAATTGAGCACCCAAGCGCGATTGCATAGATTGCTTTGCCCACCTTGATACTCCATGTGTTTCAAATTCCAAGGTCCATGCTTTGGTACGTTCTGTCAAATCACCACGGTTCGCTGCAGGAGTTCCAGCCAAAGTCAATGTCAAAATTTTGTGCGGATAGGATGCTGCAAATCTTCGGGCAACGGTTCCGCCAAGCTTGGCGCCGACCAGATGAAAACGCTCAATCCCCAACGCATTCATGAGTTTCACCGCATCATCCACCAACTCATCCAGCGACCAAGCATGATCAACGGGCATCGGAGTGGACTCGCCAAAGCCACGCATATCCGGACAAATCACCCGATAATGTCTGGCCAAATGTGGGATCCAATTGAACCAAACCTGATGGCTTTCAGCATTGCCATGCAAGAATAAAATTGCTTCTGTCTGATCCCAGGGATTACTGAAATCATGGTCAGAATATTGAATATTCACATTCTCAGATAGTTGGAATGTAGGCATAATTCTTACGACTTCAATTCAAAAAATATTTTTATATACCAAGAAATGAATCATTCGGCAGTGATCGAAGCACTTTTAACGACAGCCCCCCACTTCGCAGTATCAGACTTCAAAAAAGAACCCAATTGATCTGGATCCATGTACATTGGTTCAGACCCTTGCTTGAAGAGTATCGCTCGAAGCTGAGGATCGTTGGTGATTTTTTGAACCTCAAGGGATAATTTTTTAATAATCCAATCAGGTGTCTTGGCCGGAGCAAACAAACCAGTCCATGAGTTGACCTGAAAGCCAACAAGACCTTGCTCCTCAAAGGTTGGTAAATTGGGGAGTAAATCGGAACGTTTACTCGTTGCAATTCCAATGGGTTTTAATCGTCCTGATTTAATATACTCTTCCAACGCAGTAAATCCAGTGCACAACACCTCAACACGACCACTGAGCAAGTCGGTCATTGCATCAGCAGCGCCCTTGTATGGAATGTGAGTAATTTGAACGCCACCCATGAACTTGAACAATTCCCCACATAAATGGGGAGTTCCGCCAACACCAGAGGAAGCAAAATTCAAGTCACCTGGTTTGGACCTGGCTAGTGCAAGCAATTCCTTTGAATTATTCGCAGGAACATTGGAATTGACAACCATCACATAGGGGGTACTGGCAAACATGGCCACAGGTGACAGGTCTTTGATGGGGTCATATCCCAAATTTTTATTGATATTGGGACCCACCGCAAGCGGTGCAGCAACTCCGACCAAAAGTGTGTATCCATTGGGTGGAGATTTAGCGACCAGCATAGAGCCCAGATTACCACTTGCGCCTGCGCGATTTTCGGGCACCACTTGTTGACCCAACTTTTCAGACAATCTTTTGGCTAATAGTCGCCCCAAAATATCGTTGGTACTGGACCCGGGCGGATACGGGATAACCAAAGTGATAGGATGATCGGGATAAACTTGCGCAAGAGCAATTCCTTGAGTCAACAAGAAGGCAAAAGCTATGAATACACCCTTCAAAGTTGGTGAACACACATTAAAACTCATGAATGCTCAGCCAAGAAATGTTGGACCTCGGCAACCACTGCATCTGGAGCCAAGAAATGAATGCCGTAATCGTAGCCGTCCAACTCCACTAGTTTTGAAATCGGCAATAGATCTCTCATCTCTGCCATGTGACTTCTTCGACGCTCTGTGCATTTACTTCCGACAATCAACAATGTTGGAACTTTGATTTCTTTCAAGCGTGGAGTCAAGTCTACATGTGCAAACAACTTGAATGCAGCTATGGCCATGTAGGTCGGAGTCTTTGCCATTTCAATGGGGACCCACTCTTCCAATCCTTTTGGAGCTTTGCTCAAATCCATTCGGTACTGTAATGTTTGTTTGCACCACTCGGCCACACCATATTTACGCAAAGCTGCCGCTTGATCAACCTCTCCCAAAGCATAAGTAGAAATCGTTTCATTGCCCATTTTGGCAGCAGTATTCAAAAGAGTAATTGAAGATATTCTGTTCGGATGCTCTAAGGCCGCCACCAAGCCTAAAGCACCTCCAGTAGACTCGCCAACCCAATGGGCCTTTTCAATACCCAAGGCATCCATAAGTCCGATGGCATCCCCTGCTAGTAACTCTGGCGTTACAACAGAGTCCTCTGGTGGCTTGGTGGTATCGCCATAACCCCGAGCATCAAGACTAAGCACACGATAATTTCGCCCCAACAACACATGCCAAGCTTTCCAAAATTCAGTATTTCGGCAATACCCAGGATAAAGGATAAATGTTTCAGGCTCTTTGGTACTCCATGGATCAGTAAAGTCCGATAACACATAGTGAATATTGATATCTCTGACTTGGACAAATGTTTTATTTTTTTCCACAATGATTAGCCTTTATATTTAGAAAGAGACTTGAAAAAATTAGCGATTTAACGACTTGATCACAGCCCATTGAAATGCAACACTCACAATAAATAATCAGTTCATTGGGTATTAGTCAATGTTTTGTATTTTAATTCATATCCGCTCGTATGACACCACGCATCATATTTTGGAGAAAAATCTCAAAAAGCATCTTTTTTTGACGAGCATGACATTACTATTTAAAGTAAGGGACACTTTAATAGGAATAGTCGCTATGAGTTATTCAGTGCTTAAAGCATGTGTTGCTGTCCCCATGATCTCAAGTCAACATTGTTTCCATGAGGATATCAAATCAAAGTCTTGGCGACTTCATAGCATTCTAAATGCGTGAAGTAAAATATACCGATTCCTCATGTGCATGGATTGCACCCATAGTTTGAAAACAGTTGTATATGGTCTTTGAACCAATATTTCTGAATGATTAATTTCCGTTGCACTGCTCAGACCAGGGTTAACCTTAACCAATGAAAAACTTGCTCCCGTTCTAATGCACATAGATCAAGAAACAAACTGCCTGAAGTAATCAAGCGTTGACTCCTTAACCTCATGACCGGATATTGTTTGTATCACAATTGAAACGTTATCAATGAGTTGTTTTTGGTCTGAGGATTGCCAAATGAAAAATCATCTGTTGAAAGTTCATAAATAAACCCACAGTTGATAAAGATATCACTTCTAGATCACCTTTCAAGCTCACAACCTGCTGTGAACTGAGGTAATTCTGTGAATGATCGTTTCGCTAGGTATGTTGTGCCCTCTTGGAATTACTAGAGATTTGATTCTCTCAATCTCAAAACAGCCGAAGATAATCCAGAAAAAAGCTTTACTTTATAGCCCAAGTTTTGACAACGCTTGAATTGAATAATGAGCGTCAGAATAGGCCGCCTCAAAATGCAAAGTTATGTTCAGAAGTAGAGGTTGCCTCGATTTCATTCAGCATAATTCCCCTCGCTTTAAAAAGGGCCAATTTGGATCAAATGGAGATGAACGGGGATTAACTAAACCCGCATTGGTAACGCTATTGGTTTCTGATGCTATTGATCAGCAATTTAATGCAAAAGTCGTATCACCAGAACCGTTTGGTCTCGCAATACTTATGACTTTTTTCATCGGATTAAAATTTAAGCAAAGATGGCCGATCATCCGGAAATAAATTGGTGGCGCTTCACGGATTCGAACCGCGAACCAGGATTATGATTCCATTGTCCTAACAATTGAAACAGTTGGATGAGAATTGAGCTCTCGCTCCTCTTTAAGCTTTTCTGCTGATCGGTAGACAATTTTTCCATCCACTAAAGTCACAATTTGTGTGTTGGTTTGAATAGCTAGATCTACAGCTGATTGACCTGCTCTTAAAATTGCATCAAAGGATCCAGCCAAATCAGGATCTTTAGATAATCGAATGTCCTTAGTGTTCATTGGCGCTCCAATCTATTAATTTTGGTATGTCTACGTCACCGTCATAAATAACCCAAGAGTCGACGATTAACTTGAATTTTTCTAATTTTTTTAGACCAGATCTAAATCGACGCAAGATCGTTGAATGAGGAATGTCGTGTCCGCCTTGTTGTACACGAGATTTGACTCTTTCGATTGCTAACTCAGATGTGCTTAAGTTAATAAACCAAAGCTTAACGGTGTATCCCAAATTTTGCCAACGCTTTATTTTGGTTAAATAATGAACACCAGACAAGGTTGTTTCAAATGCAAAATTATGTCCTGATAAAGATACTGCTTCTATCTCTTTCAGCATTATTCTTCCAGCCTTAAAAGCTGCTAAATCTGGATTAAAAGGTGAAAGACCAGCTGCAATAAGGTCAGCATTAATAAACTGATAAGTTTGGGCTTCTTTGGGGAGAAAGTTTCGTGCAAAAGTCGTTTTACCAGCCCCGTTTGGACCTGCAATTATTATGACTTTTTTCATCGGATTAGCATTTCAGTAGAAAGAGCCTAATATCCGGAGGAGTGCATTTGGTGGCGCTTCACGGATTCGAACCGCGGACCTGTGGATTATGATTCCATCGCTCTAACCGACTGAGCTAAAGCGCCGAGCCAATGATTTTAACACTATTTTGGACCCAATCCGTTTTGAGTTATCCATTTGAAATCGTGCAGCAAATACAACACATAGCCCAGGGAAAGCCAATAACTTTAGTT
>Ga0114958_10003268_pt1 | contig 11677 bp, 15 predicted proteins | sample C_130208_EF_Meta_FD_89577 | JGI IMG/M metagenome (GOLD analysis project Ga0114958, IMG submission 89577) | Freshwater microbial communities from Lake Croche, Canada to study carbon cycling - C_130208_EF_MetaG | ecosystem: Environmental > Aquatic > Freshwater > Lake | place: Lake Croche, Canada... | reverse complement strand
TTGGTTACATCGCCTTCCAAATTTGCTTTTGCTTTTTGGTACATATCACATTTTAATTCAAAAGAGGCAATCAAAGCTTTTAAAACAGCGTTTTTACTTAATTCGATTGTGGCACTTTCTGATTTTAAATTAAGTTCGGTTTTCGATTTATCTTCAGAAACCAACTTGAAGTTCTTTGAATTAACGTTCAAATTAAGTTTAGATTCATCATAAGATTTAAAGGTGATGTTTTCTAATTGTATTTCCTGAATCCCATTCACAGTTGATTCCTCTCTAGAGATTACGGTTTTTAAACTACTAGAATAGATAATTCTAACAATTAGTTTTTTGAAATTTACTGCTTTTTGGGTTGTGCTTAATCGAAGTGTGTTTCCGCTAATCTCCGTTTTTATAATAGAATGAAGATTGTCATCGGCCTCGATTTTTAATCCGCTTTTTTCTCCTTTATCAAGATATACTTCAATATTGTCGCCAACTTCAAGTGTGTCAAAATCGCTAATTAATTTTTGTTCAATAGTTACCGTTTTAGAACCTTTTATTTTTTCATTCTTTTGTGCCAATGTTATTGTTGAAACAGAAAGAAGCATTAGAATTATAGTGTATTTTTTCATTGTAATATAATTAAGTATTTTACAAATATAAAAAAATCATCCACTTTTGATGAATGATTTTTCTGTTTTTAGAAAAAAGAGTTTTCTTAGTCTTGATTAACACTTCCTCCAGAACTTATATTTTTTGTTATATTTTTTGGAATAGAATTATATTTTACAGAACCACCACTTGATGCATTTGCAAATAAATTTACAATTGGATGTACGTTTGTTTCTCCACCACTCGAAGCATTTGCTTTTACAGTATTCACAATCAATTCAGTTGCTTTTATCGTACTTCCGCTGGATGAACTTGCTAGTAATTCTAATGCTTTTCCATTAAGGTTAACGGTGCTGCCGCTACTTGCTCTACAAGAAATGGATTCAAATTCAAGGCTTAGGTTGATGTCTGCAGCACTTGAAGCTCTTACATTTATAGCTTCTCCTTTTAGGGTGTCAACACTTTTTATAGAGGAACCGCTGGAGGCTTTTAACGATTCAATTACGGGTATTTTTACAGTTACCTTTCTCGATTTTACATTGATAAACGAACTGTATTCACAAGCTATAATTAGAACGCCGTTTTCGACTTTTGTGGTAATTTCTTTTTGTAAGTTGTCATCAGCTTCAACAGTTATTCCTGCTTTGTCGGCTTGTTCAACAACCAGGTCGATCGCGTTACTCACTTCTATACTTTTAAATTCTCCTTCAATTTTCCTGTTTTCAGTTGTAATATTCCCACTTCCAGTGATAGATTTTCCAAAGCCGTCAATAATGATTCCGTATTTATTGCAAGAAGAAAACAGTAACGCGATTAAGGTTACAACAATGAATTTTGTGATGATTGTGATTACTTTTATCATGGTTAATTGGTTTTAATTACAATTCCGTCTTTGTTAATGGATAACCCTTTCTTGGTTCCAATTTTATTTACTGTAATAACTTCTCCGTTTACAGTAACCGTAGTTGTAACAACGCTGTCGTTTTGTTGGTTGTTTTCTAGGTCATTGTATTCGTTTTCCTCTTTTGGACAATTCAAGCATTTCACCTGAGAATTACCTACTGAGTAAATATATTCGTCGGAACTTGTGTGCAAATTAAAATAATCATTATCCGAACGGTCATAGTCCTTTACACTAGAATCAACTTTAAACAAAGTGCCTTTTGGAATGAATAAAGTGATTTCTATTTCCTGATCTCTAAATTTTTCTTTTAAATCAGACAATAAATAGTTGTCCATAACCAAATGGTTTCCAATAATTTTATAAGTGTATTTTATTTGTTCCGCTCTTAATTTTGCTTCAGACATCGTTTTTCCTTTTGCCTCTTTTTCCACTTGAATATAAGGCAAATTTGCATCTGTTTTCTCTATTCTGAAACTTACATTATTCGAATAAATTACATCTGTTTTAGTAGAATCTTGTGTAATTTTAAAATCAGTTCGTTCCTCTACATTTTTTGCAAAATAATCATTGTGTTCGAATTTTATAAAAAGCGTGTCCTTTGGTTTCAGGTTAATGGTCTCTTTTTGAACCACTCTTCCATCATTTGCAAAAGCAGAGGCTTGTTTTATTCCAACGGCTACGGCCAATGAAACCGAAATTAACCAAATTGCAAGCAAAGTGTATTTTGCAATATTTCCAATGGATTTCATATTTGGCGACAACAATTTGAAACCCAATAAAGTCAAGAAAAAGAACGGAATCCCAACCGCAAAAAACATGATTAATCCAAAACACCAAACAGGATATTCCGTAAAATTACCGGCTTCAATAAAATCTTGCCAAGGAACAGAAATAATACTCGATGATCCAAGGGTAAAAACCGCTATAAATAAAAGAACCATCGTTGCTATTCCTGAAATGATCAAAAGAATTCCTAAAAATTTAGAGAAAGCCTTCAAAACTAGAATAACTAAATTTCCAAAAGAACTTCCTATTTTTTCGGCTCCTGATTTTACTTTGTTGCCAAATTTATCATAATCCGCATTTTTAAATTTCTCCGAAACATTTTCAAATTCCTCACGAACCTTTTTTTCGATATTCGAAATAGTTACTGGTTCGCCCGTCATTTCTAATTTTTCGGCAGTGGTTTTGGCTTCCGGCATTACAATCCATAAAATGAAATAGGCCAAAGCACCCGTTCCAAAAACGAATAAAAACACTAACATTATGATTCGCAACCAAACTTTATCAACTCCAAAATAATGTCCCAGTCCAGCCAAAACACCGCCAATCATTCCATTTTCAGTATCTCTGTACAATTTTCTTGATTGTGAAGAATTATAATTTTTGGATCCAGTTTCTGTATCTTCATCATCAATTTTATAGTCTTCTGGTTGACCCATTATTGCGATTACTTCGTCAACATCTTTCAAGCCAACAACGTGTTTTTCTGATTTTTGTCTCTCCGTAAAAAGTTCCGAAACGCGCATTTCGATATCTTTTATGATTTCATCTTGTCCAGACGAATTCGATAAAGAACGTTTTATGGCATCAAAATAGCGCGTTAATTTTTGGTAGGCATCTTCATCAATATGAAAAAATATTCCACCTAAGTTTATGTTTACAGTTTTATTCATGACTCTTATTTTTTTGTTGTGATTAGGTTTACGGCATCAGACAATTCAGTCCAAGTGCCATTTAATTCGTTTAAAAATGTCTGTCCAAGTTCGGTCAAACCATAATATTTTCTTGGTGGACCGGATAGTGATTCTTCCCAACGGTAGTTGAGCAATCCGTCGTTTTTCAATCGGGTAAGCAGCGGATAAACCGTTCCCTCCACAACCAGTAATTTCGCGTTTTTTAAGGTTTCTAATATCTCCGATGTGTACGCTTCTTTGTCTTTCAAAACAGATAAGATGCAAAACTCGAGAACCCCTTTTCGCATTTGGGCTTTTGTGTTTTCAATGTTCATGATTCCTTTTTTGTGTTTTTGATTGGATTAAACTATTCATTTTTTGATTGATGATTTGTCATTGTGAGGCACGAAGCAATCTGTTGTAATTATGCCGATTTTTTTTTTGGAGCTATTTCCAGCTATTCGTTTCAATCTTTTTTTCGGTAAAACCCTCAAAAAAGGATTTCCACTGCTATCTGGGCTATTTGTCAATTAACGACTACTTTTATTTTATAAACGAGATGGTCAACGGGTATTTATAATATTCTCCTTTTGAAGCTTTTATCGATGCTAAAATGATTAGAAAAAATTCCGCAACTTTCAGTCCAATAAAAGCCAAAATGATAAGTATTACAATAATTATGCTAGTCATATTAGTATTAAATCGAAATTGGTTTAATATAAATTCTTGTTCGTCAATCATGCTGTTAAAAGCAATGTTATTGAAAACAGAAAAAATAATAATTGGAACGGCAATCATACCAAGAACTAAAGAATAAATAAAAAAGCTTAGCTGAAAATTAAGAACCTGTTTTCCATTATAATCAATAAATTCCGATTCGTTTTTCTTTGAATTCCAGATCAATAATGGTAATATAAAATTTCCAAATGGAAAAAAATATTGACTCAAAGAACTCAAATGAATAAAAGTGGCTGTGTTATTTTCGTTTGATGTTTTCATAGTTTAAAAGTATATAGTAATTTCTTATGCAAATATATATCTAAAAGACAGTATCTTGTATCGCATAGTAGTATATATTAACAAAATATTAACATTTGTAATTTTTATTTAACACCTATTTTATCGTTTTAAGTATCTATTTTATTGAGGTTTAGTAGATTTTTTTTTAACAAGTTTCCAAATAGGATTAAACGAGTTTTATTTGTTATTTTTACAAAAACAAAATCAGTAACTATGAAAATTTCGGTGTCTAAACTAAATAAATTCCTTTTTTTTAAGTTGCCATCTGCATTTATTTGCGGTGTAAGGGTGAAATATATTGACGAAAACAAATGCGTAGTTTCTGTAAAACACCGTTGGATAAACCAAAATCCGTTTAATTCTATGTATTTTGCAGTTCAAGCCATGGCCGCCGAACTTTCGACTGGTGCATTGGTTATAGAAAAAATTCAAAATAGTGGTAAAAAAATATCGATGTTGGTCGCCAACAACAAAAGTAACTTTTCGAAAAAAGCAACCGGACGAATAACTTTTGTTTGTAATGAGGGTAATTTGGCAGAACAAGCCATTCAGGATGCTATTGCCACTGGCGAGGGACAAACATTTTGGATGAAATCGATTGGTACCGATGAAAATGGAGTTCAAGTTTCAGAAATGGATTTTGAATGGAGTGTCAGAACTAAATAAAGGAATAAAAACAGTATAAAAAAAAGCTTCGATTCAAAAACGAAGCTTTTTTTAATATAAGGTTAAGTGAATTAATAATTATTTAGAAGCTTTGAAGCTAACCTTAAGTTTGTTTTTGATTTTAATACACAAATCTATATAAAGTAATTCTTGATAGTCTTAAAATTATATTAAATTTTAAAGCTGATAATGAAGCCGTTTTTTTACAATCTAAATTCAAATTTCAAATTCTAAATAAAAACAGTGACAATTTGACATTTTGGAAGTTTTGGCAGTACTTTTGACATCCATAGAAAAGAATAAAAATGAATTTTAAGAATTTTTTTAAAAATACAGATAATATGGCTGCTGAGAATACAGAAATCGATCAAGAAATAGATGGTGCAACATTGGAAAACAACACAACTGAAGAGCAAATAACAACGGAGGAATTAAGTGTTGAAGAACAATTAACGCAAGATTTAGCGAAAGAAAAAGACAAGTATTTGAGATTATTTGCTGAATTTGAAAACTATAAAAGAAGAACTTCAAAAGAACGCGTGGAGTTGTTTAAAACTGCAAATCAAGAAGTTTTACTTGCTATGCTTCCAATATTGGATGATTTTGACAGAGCAATTATTGAAATCAGTAAAACGGAAGACGAATTATTGTTAAAAGGAGTAGCGCTTATTTTTGATAAACTTAAAAATACCCTTGTTTCAAAAGGTTTGGAAGAAGTTGAAGTAAAAGCGGGTGATGCATTTGATGCTGATTTTGCAGAAGCAATTACTCAAATTCCAGCTCCAAAAATGAAAGGAAAAATAGTTGATGTTCTTGAAAAAGGATACAAATTAGGAGATAAAATTATTCGTTTTCCTAAAGTGGTAATAGGGCAATAGAGATTCGAAAATTATTATTTAATCGCGTCTGTACCCTTCAAAATATTAAAAATGAAAAAAGATTTTTACGAAATATTAGGCATCACTAAAAGTGCTAATGCTGCCGAAATAAAAAAAGCATATCGAAAAAAAGCGATTGAACATCACCCTGATAAAAATCCCGGAGACAAGTCGTCAGAAGAAAAATTCAAATTAGCTGCTGAAGCATACGAAATACTAAGCGATCCTAATAAAAAAGCCAAATACGATCAATATGGTCATCAAGCTTTTGATGGTTCAGGAGGTTTTAGTGGCGGAGGTCATGGCGGTATGAATATGGATGATATTTTCAGTCAATTTGGAGATATTTTCGGAAGCGCTTTTGGTGGAGGCGGAGGTTTTAATGGTGGGGGCGGAGGTTCACGTCGTGTAAAAGGAAGCAATCTTCGAATTAAAGTCAAATTGACTCTCGAAGAAATTGCAAATGGTGTCGAGAAAAAAGTAAAAGTTAAAAGAAAAGTTCAAGCACAAGGAGTTTCTTATAAAACATGTTCTACTTGTAACGGTCAAGGTCAAGTAATGCGCGTGACTAATACGATTTTAGGTCGCATGCAATCGGCTTCAACTTGTCCTTCATGTGGTGGTTCAGGTCAAATATTGGATAAAAAACCTGCAGAAGCGGACTCACAAGGAATGATTCTTGAAGACGAAACGGTAGCTATAAAAATCCCTGCTGGTGTTGTGGACGGAATGCAATTGAAAGTTTCTAACAAAGGCAACGATGCTCCAGGAAATAGTGTTCCAGGAGATTTAATTGTTGCTATTGAGGAAATCGAACATGAATTTTTGAAACGCGAAGGCGAAAATTTGCATTACGATTTATACATCAGTTTTGCCGAAGCAGTTCTTGGAATTTCAAAAGATATTGAAGCTATAAATGGAAAAGTCAGAATTAAACTGGAAGAAGGAATTCAATCCGGTAAAATTCTAAGATTAAAAGGAAAAGGAATTCCTAGTATAAACGGATATGGAAGTGGCGATTTGTTAGTTCATGTAAATGTTTGGACACCAAAAACCTTGAATAAAGAACAGAAGTTGTTTTTTGAAAAAAATCTAGAAGACGAAAATTTTATCCCAAATCCTGAAAAAGGAGATAAATCCTTTTTTGAGAAAGTAAAAGATATGTTCTCGTAGTTTTTAACTATAAGAATTTTTCCCATCCTTGTGAAAACAGGGGTGGGTTTTTTTGTTTTATTTAAGTATTACTCATATTTCTTTAATCTGTCTTTTAAATCTTGATTTACATATTCTTTCTCTTTTAATCTCAATTCGTATTGTTCGATGAGTTTTTCTGAAATATTAAAAAAATTATTTCTATCTAAATATTGAAAAGTGTCGTCTTTATTTATTTTTTTTAAACTTGAATTTTCTAGAAAACAATCAAAATCTACTTCAAACTCTTTGCAAACTTTGCACATTAACCTAAAATCAACTTTCTTGGTTTTGCCACTTTCAATATCACATAACGCAGTTTGACTAATACCCAATCGATGCGCCAATTCTGGCTGAGATATTTTTTTCGATTTTCTTAAATTGGAGATTTTAAAACCAATATCCATAAATTATTTGTTTTCGGTTAACTATTATTTGATTTCAAATAGCATACAAATATAGTTTATTTAATCTTTGTCTTACAAAATAAAATAAATTATTTATAATGAAAATCATACAAAGTTTTTGGTCAGGAAATCAAAAGGAATTTACTAATTCTTATGGTTGGTTTACCTATAAATACAATTGGATAAGTTGGATATTAAGTTGTCATCAGTTGGTAAAATACCACAAAGAAGTTGAGTTATACACCGATCAATTTGGCTATGAAATATTAATCGAAAAACTACAATTACCTTATACTAAGGTTCACGTGGTTCTTGACGAATTGAATCATTATGATAAAGATTTATGGGCTATTGCCAAAATAAAAACGTTTCAAATGCAGAAGGAACCCTTTCTTCACATTGATGGCGATGTTTTTGTTTGGGAGTCCTTAACCGATAAATTTAACAACTCGAATTTAGTCACGCAAAACTTAGAAATTACAACGGATTATTATAGGAAAGGATGGAACGCTATTTATCCTAATCTTCTTTTTTTACCCGAAGAGATGAATGATTTTAATAACAACAAAAGTAATTTAGCCTGTAATATGGGAATTATTGGTGGTATAAACCTTGACTTTTTTAGCCATTTTACTCAAAAAAGTATTGAGTTTGTAGATAAAAATAAATTAAATTGGAATAAACTAAAAGATTTAAATTTCAATGTTTTTTTTGAGCAAGTTTTCTTTTATGAAATTGCAAAACAAAACAAAGAACAAATTGATTTTATGTTTTGTGAAACACCAAAAGATAATGAATATAGAGGATTTGGAGATTTCCATAGAGTTCCTGATAAAACGTACTTGCACTTATTAGGAGATTATAAACGTAATTCCTCGGTATGTAAAGCAATGGAAGTCTATACAATGAAATATTATCCAGAGAGTTATTCAAAACTTGCCAATCTTATAAATAACCACAATAAAAATGAGGTTGAAATTGGCAATCTTGACACCAAAAAAATAGAAAAAATAATATCTGATTATGAAGATGAGTTAAAAAGAGGTAAGCAAAGCAGCAATAATCGACTATTAAAACGGGATTTATTTAATGTTGGTATGCCGCAGAAAATGGATGAATTTATAAAAAACAAAATTAATTTTAAGATCCTATTAAATTGTGATTTCGAAAAAAGAACACATACCGAAAACAATAACACTATTGATTTTTTAGAAATAAATGAACTTAATTGTACCCCAGGATTTTATGCCTTAGACCAAATAGATAAAATAATGCTGAAGGAATTAGCCAATCCTGCCACTTATTTTGATTTTATTTCAAAATGTAAAGAATATTTCGAAGGAGATGATGAGGAAGAATACGCAACCTTTTTATTACTGATAAACAATAGATTATGTAAATATTGTGTCTTGAAAATCATTAGTATTATTAACGTATAACTTAAAATTTAACACGTTTATTCGTTTTCGGTTTAATATTATTTGTTTTCGAATAGCTTACTATTTAAAAATTTATAAGATTTGCTAAACAATAATAACATTGTATAACTAAAATTATAATATTTATGGAAACAATTAATTTACAAAGTGTAAGAATCGCACTTAACAGAGACGAAATGGAAGAAATGGTTGGGGGTAGTTCTAGTGGTAGTGTTTGGTCAAATTGTTTTTCGCATGTTTCAGGAACTACAGCGGGTATTATAGGAGCTGTAATAAGCAATTTCGGTGGCCCTGTTGGTCTTGCTGGTTATTATTCTGGAATTGCATTAGGCTGTTATATGAGAACTTAATAATTAATTATTTATTTTTTAAATCATTAATCTGTCGTGAAATATTACTGATATGTAGTTACTCCATCAAAAATATAAAATATGAAAAAAAATATTATATTAATGCTATTGACACTTTTTATTGGATTGATAGTTTCTTTATTCGCAAAGTTTAATCAAAGTATGAAATTAAATAACAATAACATTTTTGTTATATTACCATTTATCTTGATTTTTTCATTGCCAATTCTAAAATTCTTATTTCCATTTCTCAAAAATATGGGGATTGGTACCGTTGAGTTTTATCCAAACATATTAAAATCAATTTTAAATTGGTGGTGTAGAATTACTGAAAAATAAAAATTTGAGGTTTAAATTAAAAAGAATCAAACGTATTGCGGATTAAGTTCTGTCATTGTCTTTAATCTTTAAAGTTAAAAGATGGTGAGATTTGTTTCTCACCATCTTTTTAGTTTCAAAAACCTTATGAATAAATTTTTATGAAAAATATTTTTACCAAGTATTTATTATTTTGCATTATCTTTATATTATTAGGTGAAGCCACGAAAACACTATTGAATTTTGACGCATTGGTTTATAACTCATTAGCAGAAAAACTGACTCTGGGGCAAATTAAAAATTATATTGAGTTTCAAAACAAATGGCAGTGGCTTACTTACGTACTATTTCCTTTACTTATACTTATAAAAACGAGCCTCATCGCTAGTACACTCTACCTGGGCACTTTCTTTTTTAGCAAAATACAAGTTACTTTTAAACAGTTGTGGGGTTTTGTAATTACAGTAGAATTTGTGTTTTTACTGGTTCCAGTATTTAAAATAATCTGGTTTTACTATTTTCAAACGCATTATAATTTAGAAGATATTCAGTATTTCTTTCCGTTATCTGCGTTAAATATTGTAGGATACAAAGGTTTGGAGCCTTGGTTTATCTACCCGTTCCAAACACTTAATTTGTTTGAGCTGGCATACTGGCTTATTTTAGCATATTACATTGGCAAAGCTACCCAAACCAATATGGATAATGGTTTGAAAATTGTAGCCTGTAGTTATGGGCCAGCTTTGTTGCTATGGGTAGTAACGATAATGTTTTTTACTCTTAACTACTCATAATATGGTTTGTTTTAAGAAAATTTTAATTTTTGCTTATATAGGTTTACTAATTGTACATATTATTCGATTTATTTATTATGACGAAAGTTTGACATCTTTTGCACTTGGATGTATCGGAATGATTCTAATGATATTAAGTATGGTTTTACCTAAAAAAAATAAAAACAATAATTATTAAAATCATATTCACAGTTTATGGAATTTAATGCGTTTGCAATAGATAAAGAAAACAGGTTCATTAAAGTGAAAGATGACGCTAAAAGTAATTTGTTTTTAAGAAGATGTTTACAGTTCATTTGGATGGCAAATGGTTTATTACATTTGGAACTTTTTTTTGAAACCAAAGAGAAAAGTAATCTCATTATATTTTTTATAGGATTGATTTGTTTTGTGTTATTTATTCTGGATTTCAGGAAATCATTTTTAATAAAAATTGCCTTTGAAGAAATTAAAGAAATAAAATATAAGAGAGTATTTTTTCAAAATAATCTCTTTATAATTCTTAAAAACAACAAAACCCAGATGATTAATGTAGAATTATCAAAAGAAAATATTACCTCAATTAGAGTCCTATTCGAAGAAAACAAAATCCTATTTATAGCTTAGAAACTAATTTTTATGAAACAGTACTTAAAAACTATAGTTGCAATTCTTGTTCTAAGTTTACTTGCTTTTATGGGGTATAAAGTAATAAGCAAAATAAACCACAAAAAGGAAGTTGCCGAGAATATAAAAACCATTCCTGCATTTTCCTATAAAACTACAAAAGGAGAGGTGTTTTCTAATAAAGATTTGAAAAACGACACACCAACTCTTTTCTTATACTTCAACAGCGAGTGTGAACATTGTCAGAGCGAAGCGGAACAAATTAGAGATAATGTTGAAAAATTTGCAAACGTACAACTGATTTTCATCTCGTTTGAAGTGCCAAAAAAAATAGAATACTTTTCAACAAAATATAAATTAAACCATTATGATAATATTAATTTTTTATGCGACTCTAAAGTTAGTTTCTCTATTACGTTTGATGTAAAATCCTTGCCAACGATTGTGATTTATGATAAAAACAAAAAACTGCTAGAAAAAATAAAAGGACAGGTTAAAGTTGAAACTATTCTTAAAAAAATTAAATAAGTATAATGAATATTAAACATATCCAAAAAACACATACACTACAAATTGATGAATACGATTGTGGTGTAGCCTGTTTGTTATCTATCATCAAATTTTATAACGGCTTTCAACCACTTGAAAAATTAAGGGAATTAAGTGGAGCTACAAAAACTGGAGTTTCATTACTAGGGTTATATGAAGCAGCGCAAAAAACGGGTTTTACAGCAGAAGGCTATCAAACAGATGTGAATACATTAATAAATCAAGCAGAACCATTGATTTTATATGTTGATAAATTTGGTATTGCTAATCATTATGTTGTTTGTTATT
>Ga0114958_10003266_pt1 | contig 11680 bp, 23 predicted proteins | sample C_130208_EF_Meta_FD_89577 | JGI IMG/M metagenome (GOLD analysis project Ga0114958, IMG submission 89577) | Freshwater microbial communities from Lake Croche, Canada to study carbon cycling - C_130208_EF_MetaG | ecosystem: Environmental > Aquatic > Freshwater > Lake | place: Lake Croche, Canada... | reverse complement strand
GAATATGGCAAAAAAGTTGCCCTAGAAATGGCGACAGCGCAAACGTCTTCAGACAACATGCAGGCCGCTGTCCCAATTCTTAACCGGGCCGAGAAAGCTTATGAGAACCTCAGCAAGAGCGGGTTCTTTGGCAGCGCAATCGGCCCCGTGTCTGCGAGCGGGCCGTCTCGTATGATCCAAGGTGTTGTCGGCACCCAAAGCGAAATCCAGAGGCAGAACTTTGAGGCTGCTGCGAAGGAGCTTGAACTCCTTCAGGCGCAAATCAAAATGAAGGGCCAAGGCGCGATCACTGAAGGCGAGCGCCGGATCCTCCAACTGACGCTTCCCCGACTTGACGCTGCCGACCCCAGCACCGGACTTGAAACACTGAAGAGCTTCAGACAGCAGCTTCAGTCGGCGATTGAGAAGCCTGAGCGCATTCGTCAGCGTGGCGGTGAGCAGCCTCAGACTGCTGGCACTCCTAAGCGCGGCCTAACATTGGAAGAGATCGACGCCGAGCTTGCAAAGCGGACAAGGTAAGGGCGGCACTATGGCTGATTTGTCTCAATACAGCACCGAAGAGCTTCAGAAAATGCGCGCCGAGCTGGTCTCCGCGCCTGCTGCTGAAGATAGCGGCGCCTTTGACATGTCGAAAATCAGCACTGAAGATCTTAAGGCCCAGCGCCAGTTGCTTGCTCGCGAGAAGCTTCGGGAGCAGGGTCGCCAGCAAGTGCAACAGCGCATGGCGGCTGAGCCCGAATATGTGGAATATCCTATATATGGGCCGGACGGCGCCGCTACTGGCGCCACCGAGCGCGTCATGAAGCCCAAGGCTGACCCTATCGGCCCCGGCGTTATGTCCACCCTGCCCTTCGGCGAGGACATTGGTGCTTTTGGGCGTTCTCTGTCCAGCGGTCGCACGATGGCCCAAGAGAAGGATATCGGCGAAGGCGTCAGGCAGGCCACGCAAGAGGCTTACCCTGGTGCGTACAGACTGGGTCAGGCGGCTGGATTTATACCTTCCCTGGCGCTTCCAATGGGCCTCGCTGGCCGCGCCACGGGCTTCGCTGGCAAGACAGCGCTCGGCGCTCTTGAGGGTGCTGGCTACGGCGGCGCCATGGGCTTTGGCGAGGGCAACACGCTTGAGGAGCGCCTTGCGGCGGCAAAGAGTGGCGCCATAGGTGGTGGCCTCCTTGGCGGCGCTCTGGGACGCTTTGCTGCGCCTGCTGAGAAGGCTGCCGCGCCTGTTGTCCCCGGCTCTGTGCAGGCGGCTGAGCGCCTCGGCGTGGATCTCCCATACTATGCCGTGACTGATTCGCCGATGCTTCAACGTGCCACCAAGGTCTCCGAGAGCATCCCGATGGCTGGCGAGCCGGTTGTTGCGGCCAGACAGAAGGCTGTGTCGCAGCTTGAGGACGCGGTTGACGCTTTGGTTCCTAAAATGACGCCAGAGCAGGCGGGCGAAAAAATCGGCGTTGGCATCAAGGATTGGATGACTTCTGGCGTTCGCGAAAAATCCAAGGCGGCCTATGATGAGGTTGCCGGTCTGTTTGAGCGCCCGGACGCCACCAAGGCTCTGGATAACACTCGCAACGCGATTGCAGACATCATGGCCAAGCGCGCTGGCGCGAAGCTTGAGGGCACGACGCCTGCGATTGATCTGCTGCTTCCCGCTGCAAAATCTGGTGAAGGACTTACCTACGAGGGCGCCAAGACGCTTTACACCGAGCTGCGCAACCTTCGCTCTGAAAATATGGTCAAGGGTGTCCAAGATGCCAATGTGGACAGGCTCTACAATGCGCTGAAGAACGACGTTCTCAACATTGCCGAAGAGGCCGGTGGCGAGCCTGCGCGCTTCTTCCTTCAAAAGGCAGATCGTGAATATCAAAAAATGTCTGCGATGCGAGAGCAGCTTGCGAAGATCGTTGGCAAGAAGGAAGGCGCTGTCAGCGACGAAAAGATTTTTGCCCGCCTATTCAACGCCGCGCGGTCTGGTGGGTCTGCTGATAACAAGCTTGTGCAGCGTGCCCTCACCGTTATGGAGCCAGAGCAGGTGAAGGCGCTACAGGCTGGCATCATGGCGAAGCTGGGCAGAGATGCGCAAGGCAATTTCTCACCTGATCGCTGGCTCGGAGGCCAAGGCATCAATGCCCTAAGCCCTCGAGCAAAGGCGATGATCTTTAAGGATGAACCGAAGCTCCTTGCTGCTTTGAACGACGTGACAGCCATTTCTGAGCGGTTCAAGAACTTGAACAAGTTCGGCAATCCGTCTGGCACAAGCCAGGGCGTGCTGGGCGGCCTTACGATCACGTCGATGATTCACAGCCCCATCAAGACGCTTGCTGCGCTGGCGGGTGCCAACGGCTTCACACGGATCATGAGCAAGCCTGCAACGGCGCAAGGTTTCGCTGACTGGGCTCGGCGCTATGAGAACTTCGTGCGATACCCAACTGAGCAGACGGGCAAGCTTGCCTATCGCGCCGGGCAGCAGCTTAATAATGCTCTCTCTGAGGAGGCGGGCAAGAAGGTGGACATCAACGAGTATCTTAATCAGCGTCGCTGATCACTTCCCCTTCACCCTCTTCGGCATATGAGAGAAGCAGGTGTAGAGTTCTCCTGTTTCCTTATCTCGGCGGCAGTCGAGATAGACGGATAGAGCGTGCTCAGGGCGGCTTGTTAGCACTAGGTCTCCATCAGGTTCCTCATAGCAATACATGTTGTCCTGATCGCACTCAGGGCGCCGCAGCCACCCGAAGGTCCAGTGCCACCCATGCCTGACTACCTGATCCATTTGAGTTCACCCTTCTTACTTACAATGGTCATGTTTCTGTGTTATGTGGCGTTATCTACAGGGAGGTTCCCATGTATTTGACAGCCAAGCAAGTCAAGGAACTCTACAACCAACACGGCTCAATCCGTCGCACAGCCGACTTCCTTGGAATACCGGAACGCACTCTGAGGGACAAGGTAAAGGACGAGAGAGACATTAAAGTGTCTGAGACAGTCTTCCGTGTAAGAGATCTCGAAGAAGAAGTTGATAAACTAAAGCAGAAGCTGTTTTTGATCTCAACCATCAAGCCAAGATATGTGGCGGGCCGCGAGGACGAGACCAGAGTCGTGGCGATAGGCGATACGCACGACCAGCCAGGTATGGACAAGGATCGGTTCAGGTGGATCGGTCGTCATTGCGCTAAGGTAATTCCCCACAGAATTATTCAGATCGGAGACTTTTGTTCATGGGATTCGGTCTCGACGCACGATGCGCCTGGCAGCGTGTCGCACTCAATGAGGCCGTCATTCAAGACGGATCTTGAGAGCTGCGAAGAGGCGATGGCCCTGTTCTTCAAGGAGATCAAGGACTTGACAATCCCCATGGAGTTGACGGCGGGGAATCACGAAGACCGGATCCAACGATTTGAGAACAAAAACGCTGAAACTGTTGGAACGCTCTACATGCAGTTCGAGGAGCTGTGCGCTCGGTATCGCTGGCGCCTGCACACATACGGGCAGTGGCTATTTGTCGATGGTGTTGGGTTTACGCACGTTCCCAAAAATATAATGGGCAAGCCCTACGGTGGCCAGAACAGCGAAAACCAGATAGCTAATCACGCAACTCACAGCGTAGTCTTTGGTCATACGCATCGCTCGTCCTTTCGTAAAGCACCGAAAATCGGCATTAACAACAGCATCGAGGTCTTGAACCTGGGAAGCGCCATGCCTGACGGCTACGTCGCCAAGTATGCAGGCACGGCCACCTCGGGGTGGTCCTACGGCATCTACGAACTGTCCCTCAAGGCTGGCCACATAACATCACACAGGTTTATCAGCATGCGCGAACTTCGGGAACTATACGCTTGAGGCTCGACAAGATGCACCCCTTCGCGGAGGAGCTTTGCGCAATGTTCCGCACTAAGCACGGCGTCATGGACGCTGAGAACGAAATGGCCAGGGAGCTGATCGCGCTCAACTTGCGTGTGTTAGAGCTTGAAGGCCGCATGAAGGTGCTTGAGAGAGATCGCCACCGGGCATATCATAGGGAACCAAGCATCCACCACATGAGGAGCCTGTCGCTCCCCATTGATGACAACAACTGGTTTGCACCCGAGAAGGATGACGGCGATGCGTGATGACGACGACGACATCGTGGAATTGGTGGACGACGAAACGCCGATCTTCGACGACCCCGTCTCCCAGCGTGCCTACGCATTCGTGCATCTTGGCAAGTTTGCTGAGACCTGCGCTGACGAGACTGCGCGGGATCTCACCTACACGATGATGCGCAAGGTCTGCCAGTCGATCAAGGCGACGTCCACGGCAGACATCAAGCTTCTGGACGGGGGTAAGAGCTAATCCTTTGTCTCTAACGCCTCCAGAATGACCGTTCGGGCTAATATATTGGCCCCCCAATCGCCAAGGCTAAGCACCTCCCGCAGCGCCGCCTCCAGCTTTTCGATTCGGTCTCCTTGACGCAGGAAATCTTTGTCAAAGCTGTCAATGAGGGATGAGTTGTCGTCTCGTAGCTGCTCAACAAGCATTTCCAGATTTTCAATGCGTTCGGCAGCTTCACTACAAAGCTTACTGCCCTCTAACATCGGAAAATTATGCAGCCGCTTTACAAGATCGTCAGTCATCTTTCCCCTCCAGTGCTTTGCGGGCGATGTCTGTTGGCGTGAAACCAAGAAGGTAGACCCCATTCCCGGTTACTTCAGTAAGTTCGATAATCTCCCGCAGCGCAGCCTCCAACCTTTCGATGCGGTCGGCGGCCTCATCAGTATCGTTGTTGCTGCAATATCCAGCGCGTAGCCGCTCCACAAGATCGTCAGTCACAGCCCTTCTCCCTCTTCAAAATCCAGATCGACCTTAATGCAGGCGATGCGATCTGTGCCCGCACAAATATCCGCTTCCAATTTATTTTCGTAACCTCCGTGCTCTACATTTTTAAACACATTAAACCACACCGTCCGCTTGTGGCGGGGGCGAACTTCGATGAGGTTATGAGGATGCTGGTCTGGATTGTCATAAAATCCGCCATGCTTTGTATACCAACTAGCGATTTCCCAATAACCCATTTTGTTTTTCATGGCACCATGAACCATGCAGTTCTCAAACCCACCATCCGTCGCATAGATGCGGACTTCACGGCCATCGCGGGTGCGATAGGTTTTGTTGATGTCGATCATTATTCATTTCCTTTCTTAGGCGGCTTAGGCATTGGCATCCAGTGGGTGGCTTTGATCTGTTTTGAGCAACAGCCGCAGCCGTTGTCTATTGGATACAAGTTAGCATCAGCACAGTATATCCTTTTGCCGTCCCAAACCAAGAATGACGGCAATTCCTCTTCCCAGTTATAATTGGCGGGCTTTTTCGGCGCGGTGTCGATTGGTTGCCATTTACTCATCTATCTTCCTCCCCATCGTCGGGTTGTTGCGACCGCGCACTTGGGTGTTGGGCCAGACCCAGATCTCGCCAGTGTCGTCCTGGATGCAGACCCACAGCAGGTGATGCTCATCGCCGTTGTCGATCATGAAGTGGCACAGGGCCTTCCCCAGCGGCGTGGTCAGGGGCAGGGTTGGGTTTAGCTGAACGATGTTACTCATTTCGGCGCCTCCGGCATTGGCATCCAGTGGGTGGGGTTGATCTCATACCCCTCATGATTGCGCCACTCTTTGAGGTCAGTGTCGTAATACCCCACCACAAGAAGGCCCCCACCCGGCGATTCTTTCCACCAAGACGGCTCCCAAAGCAGGAGGCTAACGTCAACATCTGCGGTATCAATCGGCTGCCACTGAGACATTTCTCTTCTCCATCCTTGCTTTGAACCTGCGCACGCTGCTTAAGACTGTCGTGTGGTCCCTTCCACCACACAGCAACCCAATTTGTGGATATGACCACCCACGCCCCTTGAGGAAGATGTAAACCTCAGCACGAACGGCGAGCAGATCCTTGGTCTGGCCTGGCCCAATGGCACGACGCCAGGTCATCCCATGACGCTCCAAAATCTTCGCGATCTCCTCCTTCGCCTCATACGAGCAGGGGACACCACGCATGGGGTGGGGCGGCACGTACACCACCTCTTCAACAGGCTCTGGATCGGGCTGGGGAGGCTCAGGAACCACTACAAGCTTCGGGGGCGGCATTGACCCAAGACGAATCTTGATGGCCCTGTAATGGGCGTAGAAGTCTTGGATTGGCTGGTTCATTTTTCCCCCTTTAATGCTGCAAGGGCGTGTTTGCGAATTTTGGTTCGAACGTCGTCATCCCTGATGTGTTGGAAAGCGACAGTCATGATTGCGCCGAAGTGATGCACCATGTTGTCAATGTAGAGGGCGGCCTCCACACCGTCGGCGTTCGCCGGGAGCTCAAAGGCCCCCGGCTGGTCGTCGTACTGCTTAATGGTGCGAAGCAGTTTGTCGCGCATCATCATCACAGATTTCTCATGGCCTTGAGGCGCTTCTTGTGACTGGCGACTGACTCGCCGTGCCTGCGGCGGGGACGTTTGTCTGGGCCGCGCGCGCGCCTTTTTTTCGTCTCGGGCTCAATGGGTGCTTCGGGCGCCGGTTCTGCTTTTTTGGAGAAAAGCTTCTGGATCAGGTTGATAAGCATATTCACTCCTTCAGTTTAGATTAACCCCTCAAGAGAGAGCGGGTCTTTAGGTGATAGGTAACACAGGCTTGCATGGTGAGCGCAGTACGATCCTCGAGACACCTCGTCCAGGCAGTATTCCGGGCTCGACATGTCTTCATTCAGAATGTACCGGCAGGTTCGCATATTCAAGGCCAAAATCGCCTCATGGTTTCCGATTGGTTGATGTTTGCGGTAGCTTGATCTCTTTGATCTTGGTTCAAAGTAGGCGCCCGCATGCCTCGCCCTGTAAATCGCCCCGGCAATCTCGTTTCGAGTTGCCCCCATGAGAGCTGCGATCTGGCCCATACTTAGACCGCTATTCCATAATTTCATAACCTCCTTCAGATCGTCATTCATTTTGATCTCGTTTGGTTGGGGCGTTACCCCTCTGTGGCGAACTGCGCCGAGAAGGCCGTGTAGTTGATCTGGTCTACATAGTTGTCAACGTATGCAGGATCCGCCTTCCTTCGCGCCAGCTTGGCGCATTCGAAGATGGTGGACACTTCGTACTTGGTAACCTCCCGGCCCAAAATGATTGTGGCCAACATAGCGATATCACCATGAACATTGGAAACATCACCATACGCAGCGCCACGCTCCTCGAACAGCTCTCGGGATCTATCCATAACGGTTTCGTATTTCATTACCGTTCTTCCCACTCTTTCACTTTGCCAATGTAGCGATGGTTGAGAGCGATCAGCCCGTGCGATTCCAGAACGTCCTTGTTGTACTTCGAAGGGAAGAACTCCTCGACAATCACAAAGTCGCAGTTGTGAAGGACATGCACGAACTTCTCAAGGTTGGCTGCCGTGTGCTCGACGATCAACCTGTGGACCAGGTCGCCGCCCCTTACAGGCATATGCAGGATTATTTCAAACCTCATCTACGCTTCCTTTGTTCTGGCGTACTCTTGAATCATTCGCTTTGCTTCGTCGGAGCCGCGACACACCATGACCAGATCGCCTATATCCGTCAAGTAGGTGTGCCAATCTTTCTGGGCCTTATCAACAACACCCCCCTTCACCCGTTTCATCTCAACCCAAACCTTCCAGGCTGGGATGTACAAGTCAGGAACGCCAGCGCTCACGCCTTCGACCTTGAGCCGCGCCGCCGTGGTGATGCTTCGGGCGCCGCCATTTGGGATGGCAAATATCCGAACACCATCGAAGGTTTGGCGAAACCATTTTACAAGCTCACGCTGTTCTTCATGCTCTGTGGGGATGCGGTCGGTCAAAACGGCGGCTCCATCAACCATTCGTCGCATTGATTTGCCACCTGAGTGAACTCCTTTGGTGGCTCCATGTCAAACACCCCGCAACGCCCGTCGCCGCTGTAGTTCATGCAGTTATAGCAGAATCTGGGTGGCCCTTTTGCAAACAGCTCGGCCATCATCTTTTCGTGTGCTGCTAACTCGTCCGGCTTCTCATGTCTCATGTCCAGCTCCTTTTTGTTACCTTGAAGAACCCGCCGTCTTTTTTGTATTCGATGGTGTGAGGCGAAGCACCAATATTCAAGATGTTCGAGACTTCATCCAAATCTGTATGTGTTGGCAAGTCAACCACATTGATCCCGGCAGATCGACTCATATCAAATATTGTCTTTAAAGCCTTTTCCCCGGCATAACCATCGTGCGTCACGGGAAAATACTCTACCACCGCAGGATCTGATAAGGCGCCATAATACGACACCGCCAGCATCTCCTTTCCGCTCGTTCTGCTGATGTGCTTGCGCCATTTCCATTCTGTTACGTTCATTTTCTGACCATCAAGGCCCATGATGTCGTCGTCTCGAAGCTTTAATTTAGGTGGTTTGATAGGAAATTCATAATTGCAAGATGGGCATATTCGAACGCTGGGGTGAACCAGCTCGTAACACTTAGGGCAGGATTTCACAGGTGCTTCTTTATCGCCGTTGCCCCCCTGGTCATTTGGGGCTTTCGGCGGATCCACCGCCGTGATGGGGCCGTGCGTGGCCACCACGCCTGCAAAGTCTAGAACCATGCAGTGATCGGTGTGGGACTTTGGACGCATCCCACGCCCCGCCATTTGTACATACAGGCTGGGGCTCATGGTTGGGCGAAGCATGGCGATCAGATCAATGTCTGGGTAATCAAACCCAGTCGTTAGCACATTGGCGTTCGTAAGCGCCCGCAGTTTCCCAGCCTTGAAGTCGGCCAGTATCTGCTCCCGCTCTTTATTTGGCGTATCGCCAGTCACGCAGGCCGCCGGGATTCCCCTTTCTCGTAACACCATCGCAACGTGGTGGGCATGCTCAACGCCAGCGCAGAAGAACAGCCAGGCCTTACGGTCACCGGCCCGCTCAATGACCTCCGCTACAATCGCGCGGTTCTTCGGATCGGTGTCCACCGCCGCTTGCAACTCGCTCTCAATAAATTCGCCGCCGCGTTTCTTGACGCCGGAAGTGTCGAGTTTTTCTTTCGTGTGTTTGCTCCGCAGCGGCGCCAGAAAGCCCTTGTAGATCAGCTCTTCGATCCCGACAGGCGTTAGTAAGGCGTCAAATAATGCTGGTTTATCAGTGATGTAGCCGTGGCCCATCCTGAACGGTGTTGCGGTCAAACCTATAATTCGCAGGTTTGGGTTGATTCGCGTTAAATCGCCAAGAAACGTTCGATAATCGCCATGTTCCTTATGATTCACCAAATGACACTCGTCGATGATCACCAAGTCGATGTGCCCGACCTGGGCCGCCTTGTTCCTGATGGATTGGATCCCGGCAAAGGTAATCGGTTCGCCAAGGCGCTTGATGCGCATGCTTGCCGAATAAATTCCCATTGGCGCGTTCGGCCAATGCTGACGCATCTTCTCAGCGTTCTGCTCAATCAGCTCCTTCACATGCGTCAGCATGAGGATCTGCGTCTCAGGCCATGCCTGCAAGGCATCCTTGCACAGCGCAGCTACAATGTGGCTCTTGCCAGATCCGGTCGGCATGACAATGCAGGGGTTGCCTGCGTTGCCAGCCGAGAACCATTTATACAAATCAGTGATGGTTCGTTGTTGATATTCACGAAGTTGAACCATTCTTCACCACCTTCGCGCCTGGCCATGTTTGTTTGATGTTTTCAACTGTTGGGTTGGCGCAGCCCGAGGCGTTGTCGATCAGCTCTTGGCTGCTGACCTTGCCTTCGCCATTCGCCAGCAGAACCCCGTCAACCTCATAGACCGCATACCAGTCCATGTTGCTATCCGCCATGCGCCACGGCACCAGATCAGGGTGGAGCGTGTGCGCAGGGCAGTCTTTCCCACCATGCTGGGTTTCAATCTCAATCGTGCATTCGTACCGCTCACACCGCCAAGTGCTGTCATCCTTGGGGGTGCTATGGGCACAAGTGCGACAGTTCACATGCTGGGTCAGTTGCGTATCATGGCAAAAGGAATGCGCGTCGCAGAATTTGCACTGATACCATGATGGATCCGTCGATATCGGAGGCGGCATGCGCTCAGACAATGCAATCCGCTTACCTCGAGCCACCAGCTTCTCAGCCAGCTTTTTATCGTACCGAACCCGCTCGGTATAAAGTCTGTCGTTATCCTTGCAGACCGCCACATACAAAGCACGATCAATGCCGGTCCCGTGCATATACACCTGCATCTGGGCATAGTGCTCGGGCTTCGATTTCTCAACGCCCTTCTCTTCCACGTCCTTAAATGACTTGAAGCTGTGCGTTTTGAACTCGCCAATATGGCGCTTGTGGGGGGCCTCTGGCACGCCGCTTTCAATGATGGCGTCAATACTCCCCGACACATGGCAGCCAAAGTTCACGCCCTCTTGCGCGTTCAACGGCTTCACTACAATCCCGATGGCGCGAAGATCCTTGATGATGTTCGGCTCTTCCTGATGCCCCCGGCGAAACAGGCGCAGCACCCGACCCGGAAATTTAGGCTGCACCGCCCAGCGAAAAGACAACCACATCTTGCGCTCGCAGATGTTGCCAAGCATCGACGCACCCATATGCGGGCGTGGTCGATCAGGACGAGCTTCGTGCGCCTTGTCGATCAGGTTTTCGATGGTCTCTTCGCGATCAGGTATTTTCATACTTTCTCCAAAGGTAAACCGGGGCGTTCCCGCCCCGGCCATTGATGTTACTTCTTAGCCCACGGTGGGGCAGCCTTTGCCGGAGCGGCGGCAGGCGCCGCAGCCATCGCAGCACGAGGCGGCGCACGCCCCTCAATCGGCTTGAACCCCTTCACCTGGTTCTTATCGCCATACTGATCGGACTTCTCAATGTCCAGTTTGATCATCAGGCTGTTGCCGATGAGCTGGTCGGTGTCGCTCACCTTCGCCACGCCAATCGCGCGGCAGATGTCACCAAGCTGCTGGCGCCCGATCTCCTCGGCCTTGGGCGACTGGTTCCTGATGTTCAGGTTCCCAAACACCACGCGCCCTTGATGTGTCGGCCCGATGATGTCATAGCGAATCGCGATGTACTGACCCGTTCCGGTTTTCGTCGCCTTGATCTCCGCCGCTGCCATAGTGGCTGAGTACCAGCCAAGCGGGAGGGGAGAAAAGTCGCCAGTGTTGCCCTGCGGGAGGCTGCTAACGTCGAAAGTTTCACCAAGACTTGCCATGCTTACTTCTCCTTTGTGATCGTGAACGACGGCCTGCTGGGCGTCGCGGTTATTGCACGGGAAAACACCTGCTTGACGTTATTGCCAACGCCGTCCCATGCAGTCTTACTCAGTTCAGGCTTCCAGCGAAACAACAGGCCAAGGTGGTCCTGCATGTCGTTCTCCGCCGCAATCTCTTGCGCCAGATCGCCATCAACCTTGCGGCTGATACGGCAGGCGATCTTGATGATAAATGGATCGGCATCCACCTTGCGGGTGTGCTCGTCTTCCGGCTGCACCTCTAAAAGACGTGAAATCTCGTCTTCAATCAAGCGCCGCTTTTCGGTCGCATCACGCTCCGCTGCCTTTGCCTCCATCCATTCCTCGGACAGTTGCTGTAGGGGCTTCATACGATGCCCCCGATCTTTGCAATGATCTCACCAAGATCAGGAGCTTCCCATGCGTCGAGCTTGCCAGAGCGATCCTTAGCCAGCCAGAGCCCGTCCGAGTCG
>Ga0114958_10003264_pt1 | contig 11688 bp, 7 predicted proteins | sample C_130208_EF_Meta_FD_89577 | JGI IMG/M metagenome (GOLD analysis project Ga0114958, IMG submission 89577) | Freshwater microbial communities from Lake Croche, Canada to study carbon cycling - C_130208_EF_MetaG | ecosystem: Environmental > Aquatic > Freshwater > Lake | place: Lake Croche, Canada... | reverse complement strand
CTGCTCAGCAAAATCACCCAAACAACGGAAGAAAAGGTCCGTCCCAGAAGATGTAATTTCTACCTTTTCTCCATCTCCTAGTCCATTCATATCACGACAAATTTTCTGGAAATCTGAAGATGGCATGTGGATAATAGACGTAAACGAAAGGCTCGGAATCTGAATCTCCTCCACATTTGTATCAAAAATTTTTAGAAAGTAATTGGTCGTCGTGGCCTTGTCACTATTCTCCATCTTAATCCCCAACTTATTCGGATTCTTCTCTGGCAGATACAAGGTAAGACTATCATTATTTCCCATTGTCTTGATAAGCTTGAACAAATATATCATGTTAATACCCAAGACATGACGGGAGGGACAATAGTACTCGTTGAAACGGTCAGCGTGTAGGCGTAGATACACAAGTACCGTATGTGTCTCATCCATTGCCATAATCTTGATACCCGTAGAATCAAACTCTAGATTCGCCTCTGTTAAAATCTCCTTCAGAGCTTCTATAAGGGTTCGGAAGGCGGCGGCTTGTATTGTCTTTATCTCGAACAAATTTCCATTTGTATTGGAGGACATTTCTAATTGTCTTTCTCTTTGGCTTTAGGCGAAAATACCGGAAGGGAGGTATAGGGAGGGGTGCGTTTTAAAGCTTGTGAAACGAAAGGAAAAGGGATGCTTAAAAAATTGATTCACTGTTTGTATAATCAGAAGTCACAGAAATGGCATCTATTGTATCCGAATATAAAAAGGAGACCCAGCGTGAGCATGTCCTTAACCACAGTGACATGTATATCGGCAGTGTCGAAACTCATGAAGAGTTTGCCTGGGTCTATGACAGTGTAAAACAGAAAATGATTCATAAGAAAGTCAAGATGAATACTGGACTCTTGAAGATTGTCGATGAAATTCTTGTAAATGCTCGCGATGAATATATTCGTTCTTCTGTCAAAGCTGACCGTCTTCCTGTCAAACGCATCGACGTCGAGGCTGGTTTGAAGAATGGTGAGTATGTTATTGCTATTCAGAACGATGGTCAGGGCATTCCTGTTGCCCTTCACCCTGTCGAGAAAATCTACGTTCCTGAACTCATCTTTGGTAATATGCTCACTTCCAGCAATTACAATAAAGAAGAGGAGAAACTGGTGGGTGGAACGTTTGGTGTTGGTTCCAAGGCTACCAATATATTCTCGAAACGATTCACCGTCGAAACCAAAGACCCTTCTAGTGGTCAGGAATACAAGCAGACGTGGACCAACAACATGCTCAAGTGTGGAAAGGCCTCTATTAAAAAGTGCGCATCCAAAAAGGGTCTTGTACGCATCGAGTTTGTACCTGACCTCGACCGCTTTCTCGGTTCCAAGGAAGGAGCTGGCAGCGGCGGACTTTGTGCCGATATGTGTGAACTGATTCATACGCGTGTCATTGAGCTTGCCGCCGTCATTGGAAAAGATGTGAAATTTACCTGGAACGGCGAGGATATTGCCGTGCGTTCCTTTGAAAAGTTCGTGAAACTCTTTATCAAGGACGATGCCGACTTTGCCTTTGAGCACTGTGGTGAGCGATGGGAAGTAGCTGCTGTCTTGACCAGCGCCTTGTTCGAGGATGAGTCTGCCGATGCTGGAAAACCAGAATATCGTCATATTGCCTTCACAAACGGTATTAACAATCGTCGTGGTGGCAAGCATGTTGAGTACGTGTCCAAGCATGTTTTGGAATCCTTGTGCGAGACTGCTGCGAAAAAGAAGATTATCTTGAAACCAGGACAGCTCAAGGATCATGTAACCTTCTTCATTAATGCCATGATTGTCAATCCAGCCTTTGATTCACAGACTAAAGTGACGCTCACAACCCCTGCCTCTAAATTCGGCAGTGTTCCTATCTTTAGCGGGAAACTCGTCACGGCGCTTGTCAAGCATGGTATCCTGGAGGAGGCACAGCGTATTGTGGATGCTAAAAATGCCAAGGATTCTAAAAAGACCGATGGGTCTAAGAAGCGTACCATTCGTGGTCTTCCTAAACTTGAAGATGCCGCACTCGCTGGAACGGCCAAGTCTGGGGAATGTACTCTCATTCTTACCGAGGGAGATTCAGCCGCTACTTCCGCCATTGCGGGTCTCAAAGTAGTCGGTCGTGAGAAGTGGGGCGTGTTCCCACTTCGTGGTAAACTCCTGAACGTCAAGGATGTCAGTATCGATAAATTCAACAATAATGAAGAACTTACCGCTGTGAAAAAGATTCTTGGACTTGAAAAGGGTGTCAAGTATTTGAAAACAAACAATCTACGTTACGGGCGTATCATGATTATGAGTGATCAGGATGTAGATGGATTTCACATTCGTGGTCTTCTCATGAATTTGTTTCATACCGAATGGCCTGAACTGATGCATACAGGATTTCTCTGTACACTCATGACACCGCTCGTGAAAATGTCTCGAGGTTCCGAAGTTCTGTGCTTCTATTCCGATGCCGAACTCGATGCCTGGCGTCTTCAGGTGGGGGAGGCGGTTGCGGCCAAGTACAAGAGCAAGTACTATAAGGGGTTGGGTACGAGCACACCTGCCGAGGCTCGCGAGTGGTTCGAGAAACTTGCTGACATTCAGTACGAGTGGGATGCTGAGACCAACAATGCCATGGACTTGGCATTCAGTAAAAAGCGTGCCGACGATCGTAAGGAATGGCTACAGACCTATGATCCGAAACGTTCCATCAAAGCACGTGAAGAGGGTGGGAAACGACTTGTACCTTATACGCGCTTCGTTCATGATGAACTGATTCATTTCAGTAATGCCGATAACTTGCGTTCCTTGCCGCATGTGATGGACGGCCTCAAGCCATCGCAGCGGAAGATTCTGTTTGCCTGTTTCAAGCGTAATCTGCGACAGGAAATCCGTGTTGCTCAGCTTGCAGGTTATGTTTCCGAGCATGCTGCATATCACCACGGCGAGGCATCGCTGAATCAGACCATTACATCGATGGGTCAAATCTTTGTGGGTGGTAATAACGTGAATCTCTTGAACCCCGTTGGACAGTTTGGTTCTCGTTTGATGGGCGGTAAAGATGCAGCTTCGCCACGTTATATTCACACCCATTTGGAGCGTATTGTGGATGTACTATATCGCAAGGAAGATGAGCCCATCTTGGAACATCAGTTTGAGGATGGTGATAAGATCGAGCCCGTAACCTACTTGCCCGTAGTACCCATGCTGGCTATCAATGGCAGCCTTGGTATTGGTACTGGATTCAGTACTGACATTCCACCCCACAATCCACGCCAGGTTCTCGACTTACTGCGCAATCGCCTCGTGGGTGAAGCCACATCACTTGCTGGCGAAGTTCTGGATCCTTGGTGGATTGGATTCAAGGGTACCGTCGAGAAGAAGGAAGAAAAGCAGTGGATTACCAAAGGAATCTATGAATGGATTGATGACAAGTGTGCTGTACGTATTACGGAACTTCCTGTCGGTGTTTGGACCAAGGATTACAAGGCGTTCTTAGATACCATGACGCAAGAAACTGCGCCCGCAAAGGATACAAAGGAAAAGGAAAAGGAAAAGAAAAAGGCAAGTGGTGCAAGCGGAGCGGGTGAAAATGCCAGTCAGGGCAGTGATAAGAAACGTAAGGAGAAACCTATCCTCAAGGACTTTGAGGATCTATACAATGACGTAGATGTAAACTTCACCTTATATCTGGAACCAGAGTATTACGAGGAGGCACGCACCTATCCTGCCGAATTTGAGAAGAAGTTCCACTTGACATCCAGTTGGAAAACGTCCAACATGTGCTGCTTTGATACGAAACGCAAGATTGTTAAGTATGCTACCGTGGGTGATATCATTGAGGAATTTTATGGCTTCCGTATCACCATGTACGAGTCACGCCGACAGCATCAAATTATGGTCAAGAAGGACCAGATTGAGGAATTCGATGCCAAGTACCGCTTTGTACAAGGAATTGTCGAAGGTCGCTTGAAGATTGTGAATGAGGAGGACGAAGTTGTTCTGGCAGGTTTGAAGGGGCTCTCGTTGCCACCACGTTCAGACCGCGCAAATCCTGATACACTTGCGGCATACGAATACTTGCTGCGTATGCGTGTAGATCGTATGAAAAAGTCTTCTGTACTAGAGGCTCTGAAAGAACTAGAGGCGGCGCGTGAATTACTCGTTGCCTTGGAGTCAACGAGTGCTGCACAGATTTGGATGGGTGAACTCGACGAGTTCCTAGCTGTCTGGGAAAAACATGAAGCCTCTATGCTTGGTGTACTACAAGCTAAAAGCTCTATTGTTGTTAAGAAGAAACTTATAAAGAAAATCAAGGTCTAAGTACTAAGGGGTCTAAGGATAGAAGGTTACATAAACTTACGGAAAGGAAGGCTTTTCGTTCCTGCCGAAGACAAGAGAGTTGGGTGTGCAATCGGAATGGGTAAAGTGCTTATATCTTTCAAATAATATTCATACATTCCTATCTCACTTGAAATGCGAGGCTCACACCACTCGACAACAAGTGTATTGAGTTCACGGATCTGTCCCGGGATATCGATATCTAGATTTTTTGCGTATTGTAAGAACATACTTCTCATGACAATCTGTAACTCGTCGGCGGATTGATCATCGATAACCCATTGTTTTGGACCGCTCTTTTCATAAACGGACTGTTTAATCTCCGCTTGAATTCGCTTCGTATTCTCCGGACCAAAGAAAGTTCGGCTGAGCGGCGTCTCGTACCAATTTCCCCGAAGAAGGTCCTGTCCTGGGTTCTCATCTACGGCTGTCCGGTGCCCAAATCCAGCAATCTGGGGAGCCTTTAAAAATCCTCCCGCCGAAGGTTGGTCTTGTAAATTCACTCGTCCATTCTGTCCGGCAACAAAACTGGTGGCTGTCTGTGGAAACACAAAAGGGGGTGGCGCATTCGAAATTGGATCCATCCGGTACCTCTCTGACAAAGTATCCCCTTTTCTGGAATTTTTTTCTCCGAACAGGGTATAGAAGAAATGACCTCCCTCCAGACATCTTGGAAGCAAGTTGATACTCGCGCTGGTTATTATGTGCCCGTTGGCAATTGCGTCACAAAGTTCTATGCCAACACTGGTTCGGACTCCGCCCCCACCTTTAGCAACAGTCTGATGGTTTCTACCATGTCTACGTCCGGTGCCTATGTTTCTTCGCTGATTACTACTGCGGGTGCGGGCGTGTTCCGCGACCATGGAAAGACCCTGACCTCTTCGGGCCGCGTATTCCGCAAGGTACAGCTGCTGGTTTCCACCAACAGCGTACTCAATGGTGGCACGGATGGTGTTGGTGGCGGTGCAACAACCGGTGCCAATAGCGTGACACCCAGCTACCTGACCGGCTTTATCGAGCTCCCTGGCCAGGGCACCGGTTCTGGAACAAACTCGTTCACCCCCGTCGCCCGCCTCGGCTAAATAGTCTGACTTCATTATACATTTTTATAAGAATATTTTATAAATATTCTTATATACTTATTAAAATAAAGGGTGATTTGATAAAGGTTTTCATTTGTAGAATCTACTAGAAGAGTTCCCGATGGACTATAGCTTCATAGCCTATGTATTTTTAGCCATTGTGATTGTCCTTGGGGGCGTTTACACACTTCATTCAAGACAACGACCCTACTCAGCTGTTATGTGTCTAATTCTTTTTATTCTTGTCCTGGTCTTCTTTGGACTCCGATGGTTTAATGGAACAAATGCTAAAAGTACCTATACAGGTACGTGGCCACCTCTTATTAATATGTGCCCGGATTATTTAGTCTATTTTAAACATAATGGGGATACATGTATCGATATTTCTGGTGTGAATCGCAGTGGCGGAACTCTCAAGGCGTGGGCCTCTGAAGATACTCCACAAAACCCTCCCGCAGATCCTGCCAAGTATTTCCGATTTGTCTATAAATCTGGCGCCGATGTAAAACAACTCTGTCAAGCAGCTATAAATGCTGGTTTAACATGGGAGGGTATCACAAATGGTGAGAGTTGTACATATAGTTATTCTGGTGCTGGCGCTGCCACCGCCGCCGCTGTTGGCGCTGGCGCTTGCCCAAACTAATATGAGCCTAAACCAACGTATAATTATTATTAAAGATGGAGAGCAGTGAAAGCAGTGAAAGCAGTGAAAGCAGAAAACCCGATTACTGCTTTCAACCCGAGGCGGAAAAGGCACTTTACGAATGGCTTTTTAAACGTACAACTCCCGCGTTCTTATTTGTCGGCCCCCCTGGAATCGGCAAAACAACCGTTGTTCACCGTGTTTTAAAGAAAATTGAATATACTCTCTGCGAATTCAATGCCAGCCATACTCGCAGCGGTATTGCCTTTCGCAAAACGATATTACCCCTTCTAAAATACGGTGGTGTCAAGGAATGGCTTCGCGATGGAAAACCCGATCGTATGGCCGTTCTTCTCGATGAAATGGACGGACTTAGTGGCGGAGAAAAAGGCGGCCTTCAAGAACTTCTCGGATTTTTGAGAGAATGGCGTAAAGAAGATACTTCACACCCTCTTGTTCTCGTTTGTAACAATCTCCACGGCCGACCCATGGAACAAATCCGCCGACTCTGTACCACTATGATCCTAAACCCCCCTAAACCTACCGTGATTCAAGAGACTCTCGCAAAAGGAACGATACCTGACAATGTCCTTCAATGTGGAGATTTACGAGTTCTCTTCCGCTACTTGGAAGGATTCCCCCCTCTTGATCAACAAGTTCATATTGAAGATACTAATTGTACCAGTGCCAGTCTCGAATGGGCGTGGCACTGTTTATTTGGAGAATATGACCCCTATACCACAATTCAGCTAGAAAACAATGAAGCCAATTTAGCGGGTCTTGTACTTCATGAAAATACCCCCCATCGTCTTTCGAAAGTCGACGATGCCCTAGAGGTTTATAAACGTCTTTTTCATATTCTATATATAAGTGATTGGGCAGATTTTTGGGCATTTTTCTACCAATGCTGGCAAATTCTTCCTCTTACACAACAACTCAAACTCAAAGTGACAAATCAAATTTTCAATGATCTAGGAGATTTCAAAGGAACAGCTAAAGCTGCCGAAAATCTTACTTTTACACGTGTTCTTTCACGGCAAAGTGCGCTTTTCAATGCGTGGAAAGAAATGTGTCGGCTTCATGATACGCATGGTATTCCCATACGGTGCGTACCCATTGTGGCTGGAACGTTTACAGAACAGAAAAGTCGTAACTTGGCACTGCCTTCACTGCCTTCACTGCCTTCACTGCCTTCTTTTAAAGAGGCTTCTCCCCCTCATGTAGTAGATGAATGATATTGAGAGGATCCTTACGACCTAAACGATATGCTCGACCTACAACCTGTTTTTCTTCATCCGGTGTCATCGCATGAAGCAATACCACATGTGTGGCACTTACAAGATTTATCCCTGCCCCCGCAACCTCCGTTGGCAAGAATAAAACACGCTTCTCACCCTTTTCGAACGATCGAATCGTCGATGCCACCACATCCTTATTTCCTCGTAAAATATGATGAGAAATTCCCTCTTCCTCGAATGCATTTCCCAGACTTGAAAAAGGATTCTCATAACGACTGAAAATCAATACACGAGCCTCTGGATGTTCCTTCAGAAACTTTAATAGTTGTTTATTCTTACTTAGTAATTTAGCTTCTTCTTTCTTAAGTTTTTTAACCGATGTTTCCTTCATATGAATAAGCTGATTGGCAACAATCGGCGTTCGGCACATAGGACATGACGCCGTACGTGTAAGACTTGTTAAAATACATTTTCCACAAAACATACGATGACAACAGGGTGTAATGGTACAATTATTCTCTTTTGCTACTTCATAACAAATTGGGCATTCTTCTGTTGTATTTGAATCTCCTAGACGTGATTGTATTGTCTTGAGTTGTTCTTGAACAGAGGCTATTTTTGAAACAAGAGATGCTATGGCATTCTCCTTTGCTTGTGGTGTGGCATAATCCATTGTCTGCTTGAATTCTAGAGTTTTCTGAAGTCGTTTTAGTTCCTTCTCACGCTCTCCTGTGACTGCTTCTACAATTCCCATCGAGGAATGAACAGAAACTCCGAGACCTTCTAGAGCTCCCTCTACATTTCCAGCATCCAACATACCCTGAACCTCGGTTGTTACAATCCCTCTGACAACTCTGTGAGAAATAGATTGTTCACATAAAATAGTCTGATGATAAATAGGGGGCATCTGTTCACTCTCTTGAAGAAATTCTGGAGTACTATGAAGTACCATGTGCCCACGAAGAATATGAGCTGTATGATACTCACGAAGCCAGTTTGAACTACGTACTCGATAATGAACATATTTTCCAATACCATAATTTGCAGAACCTTGTTGAATTCCCATTTCCCTCTGAAGCCATTGTTCTACATGTGGTGAATACGTGGTGGTATTTTCTTGAAGAGTTAAAAGAGTTGATGGACGTACTGTAATCCCCTCTAAAATTAGATTTGGCCATGTTGCTGTAATAAACCAAGTAAATATTCCATTTAGAGGAGCGTTTGTTCCAGGAATATGAATACTATCCGCCTCATCAACAAAGATACGTAACCAGGATAATCCAATCTCTGTAGCAACATTCTGTATAGCAGCGTATAGAGTATTGCTGACAAGTACAATATCGGACTCTGTAATATTCTTTATAAAAGTATCATAGTCTTCTTTTTCCTCTTCTTTATTGGGTGGTGTAATCGATTTCAGAGTTTTGGCGTAAAATACTTTCAGAGTTGTCTGTTGCTTACAATATTGTTCCCACTGTTTGAAAATTGTATGAGGGACAACGATTAGATTTACACCAGATGGATTATTATATCTATATTTCTGTATGGTAAAAATACGTGAAGAAGAGTTTCTATAAAGTGTGTTACGAATTAAAGGTTCTTTCTCTGCTTCTTTCTTTAATGCGATAAAACCGAGGACAGCCAAACTTTTTCCCGTTCCTACATCCTCCCCCAAAATCCCGTAATTTGTAAAGGTTGTCGTCCCTCTAAAATTGTATCCTTCCATACATTCTCTTTCTTTATTTACCATTCCATGAATTAATGCCAATTGATGAGGCTTTAATGCGAGTTTTATAGCAGAAGGCTGTGCTATACGTGGAGACTGATTTGTCAGCATATTCTGAAAAGCAATATTCATTACTTCTAGAATCCGATGATTTGACCATGGAGATACATTTGCAAATAAATCCAAAGCATTTTCTTCGCTCATAGTCTTCTTTTTAAAGATGATTAAAAATCTTTAGTATGGCACAAAGGTCGCGTCACTAGAGAAAAAAATCCCTCATATCCTTTGATTTAATAAAGTCCTTTAGCTTCATCTGTGTTTCTTTACACTTGGGGTTCTTTTCATCTAAAAGACGATCCTTATTAAATGTATTTTCATTATGACAGATAACAAGCATTACTTTAAAAGGATCTAGTTGAATTATAGGGTGTTTGTAATCTTCTAGAAAACTCTTTTCTTCAGCATAGAGTACTGTTTCGTCGTATCGATGTGACTTTGCATAAGCTGCGCGAACTGCCATAGTACCATTCGTGGCATGTTTTTCATGATACGGTCCAATACGATAGATCTTTTTTAAAGATTTGAAATATAGATATAATTCAGAGGAACCAGCAAGTTGTATTTTCGGTTGGGCGGTCATTTTTTTCACAACATGTGATACACGTTCTGGACAATAATAATCATCGTCATCCCATGAAATCAGAATTTCACCTTTTGCTTCTTGATGAAGACGATTCCGTTTTGCTCCAATGGTCAGTTTTTCTTCCAAGGCGATATAACGAATGTTTGGTAGGCCTTTTGTCTCTTTAAGGAGAGATTCCTCAATTTTTTCAGAACCATCATCTAGAATAATCCATTCCATATCTTCTTTCGGATAGGTCTGTGCTTTGTAACAGACAACCATGGATTTTACAAATTGTCCACGGTTGTATGTAGGTGTTAAAATAGATACAAACATCTTCTTATATAGATATATAGGGGGATTCTTTAGACAATTAAAGATTTTAGAAACTCTTGCTCTAATTCTGTTGATTTTCCGTCAGGGATCCAATAAAAAGGGTACCATAAGAGTTTTCCGAGTCTTGTTGTTGCTGGCTCTGTACTTAATGGAAAGATTCCATATAAGGGAATAGGACCATAACGGATGCGTAAATAAATAACATATAATATAACAAATGGGCTGAAAAATGGGATACATCCATACAGAAAATACAGAACTCTATAAGGAATGGTTCTACCAATCGCCAAATTTGCCGCGAAACTTCCACCTAGTAAAATTAGAAAAATAAGGAATAGAATACTAAAGACTTGTGTCGCCGTTGATGTTATAACTGCGGGTGCCGATGGAGGAATTGCTGCTTCTAGCGCCGTTTTTTCAAGAGATATTTGCTTTTTTGCTTCAGCGGGTGTTTGGGAGGGTGATGTAAGTCCGATTTTATTTAGTGCATCTGTACTGGCTTTTACTAATTCTGTTTTGTTTAAAGAAATAATCTGTTTTATACGTTCATCTTTATACTTTTGAATCGTTCCATCGCCATTTATAATAGTTATAAATTCACCATTAAAAGCATCTATTTTAGTTGCATATTCTGGATTTGTTGCTGTATATTTATTTTTATTATACCAATCAAGAAGAGATTTTGTAAAAGATATAAGTTCTTTTTGTTGAGCGTCCGTAATGGATTTTGATGCAAGTAATTCTGTAGCCAGAGATGCAAATAATGTTATATGAACTAAAATTTGATTTCTGGATTGTTCCGTCCCCATAATTGTTTTGAATTGTTGTTGAACACTTGAAAGATTAATCTGTATAGCCGATACATCTGACCTTGGATTATTTGTTAACCACTTCTGTGCGCCTATAATAAGATTATATAAATAGGTAGCAGTATCGGGAAGAAGTTGATTATTTCCAACAGCCGTTTTTACTTGTACATTCAAGTCATCCAAGGCATTGTTATAATCTTTTACTGCTTGAACAATCTGTTGCGTTTCCTCAGGGGTTCTTTTAGGAGCTGGGGTGACTACATCCAGGAACGACATATCTATTTGTAGACTGGTATTTCTCTATCTCGCATACCGCAATCCTCAAAAGTGAAATATATAAAGAATGATTATTTACAATAATTAATGTCATCACAACCCAAAAATATAAAAGTGGCACTTTGTTTTTGGGGAATTGCGCGCTCAACTGATTTTACAATAGAATCAATTGAGCGAAATATTTGGAAACCACTTCAAGATGCTGGTATAAAATATACTACATTTTTACACACATTCACTTTAAAAAATCCATATACAAATTCTCGAGCATCTGAATGGAATATTCATTTGAAAAATGATATATGGAAAATGTTATTACCAGACCATTATTTAGTTGAACAACAAGAAGAAATTGACAAAATACTTAACTTTAAGAAATATCGAACACACGGTGATCCTTGGGAATGTGAACGAATAAGTATGTATAGAAAATACAGCACACTTGATAATCTTATTCGGGCTCTCTATTCGCTTTCAAAAGTAACCAGCTTATGGGAATCGATGGCTTCCAGATTTGATGCTGTTATTTACCTTAGACCTGATGTAAGGTTTATAACACCTCTAAAAATAGAATGGATTACTCAATGCCAGCATGGAACCGTATATATACCTAATTTTCATCTTGTAG
>Ga0114958_10003263_pt1 | contig 11688 bp, 10 predicted proteins | sample C_130208_EF_Meta_FD_89577 | JGI IMG/M metagenome (GOLD analysis project Ga0114958, IMG submission 89577) | Freshwater microbial communities from Lake Croche, Canada to study carbon cycling - C_130208_EF_MetaG | ecosystem: Environmental > Aquatic > Freshwater > Lake | place: Lake Croche, Canada... | reverse complement strand
GCTGTGCTTCGAGTCGCTGTGCTTCGAGTCGCTGTGCTTCGAGTCGCTGTGCTTCGGCTGCGGCCGTTGCCGCTTTATTGCGGGCAAACTGGCCAACCGGTGGCAATGACTCAAGTAACTGTCTATAATTAAAATTACGTGCTTTTTCTACTCTAGATTTGTAAAAAGGATGTAATGGTGAAATTTCACCCGTTTGTTCCGCAACCTTTTGAGAAATAAGTGCTCGAACCACATGAGGAGCTCGTATTCTCAAAGGACCTGCTGATGGGGGTGGACGAACAAATATAAGAGTTCCATCTTCTTGTAAACGCATATATTTATAAGGGTATAGATTTGTATAACGATTACCAACATATGTATAATCACCAAAACCAATCATTGATTTATGTTCTTTGCGTGTTATTTGATTAGGGTATTTATAATCAAATATTTTACAAATATATAACCCACCCATTATATATTGAGAATATGTGCCAAACTCTGTTATTGTCGTTATTTTAGGTGTAAATATAAGTGGTGCAAAATTTCCTGTAACTGTAAAAGGGGGTTGCCCTCCGCCATAGTTTGTTTCCAATACTAAATCATATTTCATAAAATAGAGTTTGGCGTTTGATGTAAAATTACAACAATATATATTTGCTTGAAATGTCACATTTTCAACAGATGTATGTATAGAAAATGTATAATTTGGATATATTAATTCAACCGATTCAACATCAAATAATGGCGAAGATTCAATAAAATCTGAAAATTCCTTAAATAATTCTTCATGAACTTTTGTGCTTGAACATCCTGCTTGTAAATATGGTTTAAGTTCTTCAATCTTAACAATTCTTGTTTCATAATCTCTTAAATGATTTTTTATTTTTTCCTCTTTCCCTTCCTTACTGTAAATACATCCTGGTAAAGCTACTCGTTCTGAATTTTCATTATATCGTACTTTTCCAGCATTTCTAAGAGATAGAATCGAATTCATTGGTATTTCCTTGGTTTGTATTATTATATTGAAATATTTCTGTAATTCGAGATGTATAAAGGAAGCTTGAACATAATCAGCACCTTTTTCTAAACGTTCATAACCCAAACACAATCTCCAGAATCCCATTTCACTTGAAGATCGATAGGCCGCATATAGTTCGGGCTCTCGTCCTGGAGCAGAGGATTCATACACAATACGACGTTTATTATTATTTGCCTCTGGATTATAGGAAATTACACGAAAGGTAATTCCATCGATTTCAACGGCAGGAATTTCCATATCTATTTAGTCTTTATATTATAGTGGATAACGATAGAGTATTTGAACAGTAAATAAAGCGTTTAAGGAAGAAAATATTCAACCTACAGTACTCTGAGGTATGGAGTCTCATGTGGATACAGCGTTTTTTAAGATAAAACCAACAAAACGTAGTAGCGCTGAGGAACGAACCACACTTGATGTTATTCATCAACATCAACTTACTCTTATGAAAGTAGAGCATGATCAGGTAGAGGGATTAACGAAAAATCTTGAAGATCTACAAAATCGTATCGATGGAACAAGTGATGATATTATGCGAGGACAAATGGAGAATAAATATATTCGAATGAAAGAGGATTTATCAAAAAAGGATAAAGGTGACCGTGTATATGATTATTTTCTCAATACGGGTGATGTTCTCTTTCAATATTATGATATGCAGGATAAGATTGCGCAGGGAGCGTCGTCCTCTATGATGCAGCGCACACGACGCAAGCCAGGAGATGTTTTGAGCGCACTTGAATCCGCAATTAAACAAGATGAGAAAGAACAAGATATTTCTGGATCTGTTTTACAGGTCAAAAAGCCGGAGGAAAAGAAGGGGAAGAAAGGAAAGAAAAGTGTTAAGAAAAATGAGAACTCTCTAAGTCGCGACGGACTCTTGGATTCGTATTTACAGAAAATAGACCCAGGATATTTGAAAAAACATGTAGACTTGAATGATACGAGTGATGAGTGCGACCAGTGTGGTGAAGATATGATTTTCAGTCAGAATGAAGCAACACTCTATTGTCCAGGTTGTGGTTGTGTAGAATTCATTTTGATTGATAGTGACCGACCTTCTTATAAAGATCCACCTCGTGAATCCTCTTATTATGCTTATAAGCGTATTAATCATTTCAATGAACTTCTAGCACAGTTTCAAGCAAAGGAAACAAAGGAAATTCCAGAGGAAACCTTTGAGCAGATTGTGACGGAACTCAAGAAGCAGCGGATTGCGGATACGACTAATATAAAATATCGTTCGATGCGTGAGATTCTCAGAAAACTCAAGTTGAATAGTCTATATGATCATATTCCACATATTATTAATCGTTTGAATGGACATAATACACCGGTTATGGATCGTGAAACGGAGGAAAAACTGCGTCATATGTTCAAGGAAATTCAACCGAGTTTCCAGAAACATTGTCCGAAAAATCGTCGTAATTTCTTATCGTATGCTTATGTCTTGTATAAGTTCTGTGAACTTCTGGAATTAGATGACTTTTTAGCAAATTTCCCGCTTCTCAAAAACAGAGATAAATTGTACCAACAGTCGAAGATTTGGCAGAAGATTTGTGAGGATATGCGATGGGAGTTCATTGCCTCAGTATGAGTCAATTCACGAACTCGGCAAAGCCGAGTGACTTCATAGCATCGGTCTAAAGTCAAGTAATTAACTCATAAAAGAATGGATACCCGTATTCCATGGTATTATATGTGGTCCCCCCATTATGAGATATTTCATCGAATTTTTCAAGATAAATTCCATGAATCATTGAGATTACCGAATGAATTTAATGATAGGCCTATTTATATTGAACAATCTGTATTTAAAAATGAATTACATGATACAAACGGAATACATCCTTTTGTAGGTTGTACAATCAAGGTTGATTTACTCATTCAGGCTATTTATAATAATTGGAACGGTTATTTTTTATTTTCAGATATTGATATACTTATTAAAAATGATTCTATACGAGAGGATATAGATATTTTTATTCAAAAAGAATATGATATGGTTTTTCTTAAAGAGGATAAAACTGTAAATATAGGATTTTGTTTAATAAAAGCCAATGAAAAAACCTTAAAATTCTGGAAAGATGTTCTTTCAAAAATTACAAAAGAAGCACACGATCAGAGTGTTGTAAATGATGAGTTACCCTTATTTGATGGTCTATGGGGATTTTTTGACGAAAAAATATATGTATTGTCAAATTATATAAATCTTGAAAATATTCATAAAATTAAGATATGTCAATTCCTTTCATCATGTAATGGTTCAGAAACTGACATGTGTGAAAAACTTTTAGGAATAAAGTATTTTTGTAATCTTGATATATATTCTCATTTAATTCCACAATATGTGAAGAATTTAAATTTATAAATATTATAATGAGCTCCATGACAATTAGAAAATATCAATAATTTTTTTTGAATATTCTTTATATTGTGCGATAAGAAAAATACATAAATAAAATTTATGTATTTTCTTTAATATTTCTTTAAATTTTTATGACATGTTCATGGCTTATGGCTTACATGCGTGGGAAGCCGACCAGGTTGGCACCTAATCCGAATCCGGCACCCTGGCGTGCCGTGACGCCGATAGAAGGTGCGAGGACGTCGAGCAGAGCAAACACGGCGGCGGCGACGAGGGCCAGCGAGGCGATCTCCTCAAGAGGCAGGGACTTCTTGGGAATAAAAATGGCGGCGGTGGCTACGGCGAGGCCCTCCACTAGATACTTTAAGGCACGGTTTACGAATTCACTGACACTGAACTCCATGACTTCTATACCAGACTCTTAGAAAAAAGAGTGAATGCCGGAGAAAGCCTGCGTAAAGAATTGTCGAAAAGGAATACATATACGGACAGAATGCCCACAGCAGAGAAGACAGAGAAGGCAGAGCCAAGAGAGGATTTTCTTACCGAGGACAGTGAAATCCCGGGACAGCGTTTTTGTCTGCTCAGTTTTCTGAGTCCCGAGAATGTTCTAGCAAAGAAGGAGTTGTATTATTTTGAGAAGTTCCTGGCGACGTATGAGATTCAGTGGAAGACGAAGAATCTGGAGGCATTTCTGGCCAAGCAGGTCAATAACTTCAATGGCAAGCTGGATGCGGAGGCGGCACGACTGGATTCGGAGGACCAGGGGAAGGCAGCAGATATCTGTCGCGCAAGTCGGGCACGTTTGGATGAGGTTCTCACTTCATACCAGGACTACTTGAAACAGAATGCCAAGGAGATTTCACAGACAAAGTTGAAGGAGGCCTATGATGACTTTATATATGCCCATGGCAAAAAGGTTGAGGATGAATTCTATGCCAAGAATGAGTTTCAGACTACGGTGCGAGGACTCAAGATTCGTGGCTCGTATAGTACGCATGAAGAGGCAGCAGCGCGCGCAAAGAAGTTACAGAAGAATGACACCATTCACAATGTCTTTGTGGGTGAGGTCGGAAAATGGCTGCCATGGGATCCATCACCCAGTGACGTCAAGGAGCAGGAATACGCCGAGGAGCAGCTCAACACTCTCATGAAGTCGTATAAGGAGAATGAGGAGTCTCGTGAGATGTTCTATAATAAGAATCCGGACGCCAAGAAGGAGGCCTTCAAGGGCGGCGAGAAGAAGAAGGTTGTGTCGATGTCTCGTGAAGGCGATAGTGAGGGACCCCACGATTCCTTGTTTGGTGGCGGTATTGATCTAGCGCTCCAGCGTAAAATGGAACGAGATGCTAAGAAGGACGAGTAAAAATTGAATGCTCAATATCCAATCCTGTATGTATTGAGGATGACACAGCGTTATAAGATTGGAGATAAAGTGTTTATTAAACATGATAAAAACCTATATACTCTTACAGGGTATGTAACTGATTTTGGATATAGTGCTCAATATACAGCAATTTATCAAGGAAAACCAATCGTTATGGAGTTAGCATGGTTGCCAGATGCGCTGATTGTAGAAAAATTTCCTAAAGATTAATTTCCTAAAGATTAATTATAGTATTTATTTCAATTAAATACTATAAGTTTTTATATATAAACGCCAAATTAAGATCCATAACCGGTTACATCATTGACGTTGTAGCGGGGCAGGATCGGAACGCAAGTGCGCTGCGAGCAGAAATAGCCCTCGGAGCAAGGTTTAAGACCCTCCTCGCATTGCGCTGCCATTCCCTGGTCTTCAAATCCGCTTATAGAAGGAACAAGCTTTCTCAAAAAGGGGATAGCAACGATAAGAAATAAGAATACAATGGCCAAAGTTCCAACGCTAAAACTTACTGCGCTACGAGCCATTTCTTTCTAATATACGAAGAAAGTTAAGGTAAAACCGGGAGGCCAGTGTCGACAGGGAGTGGAATGGTATTGGGGAGATTACAATATCCGTTAATACACATTTGACCCATAGGGCACGGGGGTTGGTCAACACCGCATTTTAATGCATCGGGTGATCCAATAAAGGATTCTTTGTAAGAGGCGTAAAAAGATAAAACTACGGCAATAACTAGTATAATTAATGCGACCGTATAGCGTTGCATGATAGTTCCTATACTAATAACTCTTTTTGACTACAATCGATGGTCCACGCATTTTACGAGTCTCTGGATTGTATTGATTGACATCTTCTTCATCCTTATCACGATAATATAAGGCGTTGTGCTGCCAGAATTGCGGGGCGCCGATACGGAATTCTCCACGCATTTCGGCCTTATACCAGTAAATCTGTTCTTCAAGGCGATTGCTCCGGGTATTGTTATTAATTACCAGACACTCAAAATTTTCGGTACATTGATCCATGATTTGTCCGAAAAACTCAAGAGAAGGAAAGGCAGCACCGTAATTCTCAAAAATTCTCTTACGATTGTTGAAATATGGTTCACGTAAGATAAAGACATAATCGACGTTTGTACGAAGTACGGGAGGAAGTCCAAGGGGGTATTGCATCGTAATGAGAAAAAATACCTTTTGGTGACGACCGTTCAAGAATAGATAGCGAATATTTTTGTCATGTGTCCAACTGTCATCGTACATACAGTCATCAAGAATCAGAAAGCTGCGGGGATCCAATTTACTTTGTGGGGCGGGAGATCCTGCCATTCGAGGAGCATTTTCAACTTGCTGTATCTTCTTTGTCATAAGTTGTTGACGTTTCACAAAATTGGATAAAATAGCGGCATTGTATTCGCCATGAATAAAGAGCGGGGGAATAATTTTACTGTAGAAACTATTGGATTCTTCTGTACCACTAATAACTGTTCCAATGGGAATATTTTGGTGATGCCATAGAAGGTCTTTTACAAGCGTGGATTTTCCTGTGCGTCGGCGACCAATAAAAACACATACGGCATCCTGGGGGATCATTTTCATATCGAATTTTCGGAGACGAATGCTTTGTGCTGCTAGACTTCCAGGGTTCACGGGGGCTTGTGACATACTAACTACGAACACGACATAAAAACAATGTTGATAAAGGGCGCATTATTAAAACCCGCGTTAAGAAATGTAAATTTAAGCCGAAAACCCGGAGAGATATGGTAAAGAACGGGAAGGCAGGAAAGAAAGGGATAGCAACAAAAGCCGTTAAAATAGAACTTGATACTCGGGAACCTAGCGAAGCATTTGTTTCGATGGATCCAAAAATTCATAATTGTCAGGATTATATTCCCATAATTCCTGAACTTCTTCCGTTAAAGATGAAGAAGGAAAAACGTACAATTAGTTCAGACTATAAACTAAAATCATGGGAACCTGAGACATTAAACAAAAATAGGGGAAACCTTACATGTATAAATAAGGAGGGGCAAGAAGTACAGTTATATGCTTATAAGAAAATAATGCCTCTTATAACACCGTATCGTTGGATGCGTTACAAGGAGCGGGCTTTAGAACCATTCGTTTGGGAATTACAAAAAGGTGGAGTTACAGCACCTGTTAATCAAGCATATATAGATACTTTGACAAGTTCTCTTGTTAGTAAATTAACAAAACTAGGTATCCCCCATTATTGTGATTTTTATGGAGCTTATCGTGGTCGAGCGGAAGTATTTATGTATAATCTGGAGGATGATATAGAGGATTTTCGCTTTTCCAAGTGGTTCTGGGAAGAGATAGAATCTGGACGATTTGGCTTATGTATTACAGATAAGAAAAATGGACGACGTTTAACTTTAGATGAGTGTAAAGAATTATTAAAGCCAGATGATTCTCTGCTTTCTGATTCTGATTCTGATTCGGATTCGGATTCGGATTCGGATTCGGACTCAAAATCAGAATCAGAATCAGATTCTATTCTTTCTATCCTTTCTATCGATAATGAGTTACCTGTTTTAGATACAACCAACAATATAAAAAACAATATAGATGACGAATTAAAAAGTGTAAATAGTTTTTCAACAGAGGGTGAGTCAATTCATCTAACAAAGAAGCGTTCAGAATCTGATGCCTCAGATTTATCTATCCAGGATGATTATACAGTTCATGCCGAACTTGCTGGAATGCCTGTAGCCGTATTATTTCTGGAGGCAATGAATGGTACTATGGATGACCTTCTAGAAGAAATTAATCATGATACAATTACACCTCTTATAGAACAAACATGGAATGCGTGGATATTTCAGATTTGTGCTGCCTTGACAAATCTTCAGTATTATTTACAGTTGACTCATAATGATTTACATACAAATAACATTGTATGGAAAAAAACAGACGAAGAGTTTTTATGGTACAAGAGTGAGAATCGTACATGGAAAGTGCCGACCTATGGAAAAATCTTCTATATTATTGATTATGGTCGTGCTATTTTCTCATTGAATGGGCATTTATGTATTAGTAGTGATTATGAAGATGATAATGATGCCGCGGGTCAATATAATTTTGGACCATTGGAAGTGGATGATGAGCCACGTGTTCCACCAAATCGCAGTTTTGATTTGTCACGATTTGCCTGTAGTGTTTTGCGTACCTTGTATCCACGAAATCCCCCCGCTTTAGAAAAGGGAAAACCCATTACAAAATATGTTTCAGAGACTTCTCATATACTTTTCAACCATTTATGGACATGGCTCAGTGATAAGAATGGTGATACGATTTTAGAGGACGATATGGGTGAAGAAAGATATCCTGGATTTGAACTCTATATTCGTATTGCAGCGGATGTAAAGAATGCTGTGCCATGTGAACAATTTAAGACAAATTTGTTTTCACAATATCTTGTACAATCACCTCTACCAACGGCTCGTTTGATTCCTTTACCCATGTAATGCCCCGAATCATAATCTCTTTTAGGAAGGTCACACTAAGATGAAATTTGAAATAATTTTCGTAAGACATGGGGTATCATGTGCAAATCAAACAAAAAAATTAAGAGGTTATGGCTTACATACATTATATTCTGATCCAGAACTAACTAAAAAGGGAAAAGAAATATCTATAAAATTATCTACAAAACTTATGGAAAATATAGATTTTAAATGGAAAGAAAAAGAATGGACGATTGGTTCTTCTCCAATGATTCGCGCACAACAAACTGCTTATTTAATGTTGGCAAAAGATAATGGTAAAAAAATCACCATTATGCCACATATTAATGAAACGGGTATAACTATAGATAATAATGCTATGAATAAAGAAAAACAAAAAATCATTATGAATATATCAACACCAGGTATTTTATCTAGTTTAGGAGCCGATGAGCGTGATAAACAAACACTATATAATAAATCAAATTTTATGAAATTTAAACAATGGATTTCCAAGGACGGATTACAATATTTTGGAAAAAATAAAGATAATGTATATAGATCCGTTATTTTTACACATAATGATTATTTGAAGAATGTTTTTAAAAAATATGTTAAAAACATAAAATTTAAGAATAATAACGCTGTATTTTTTAAATTAGATACAGAAAAAACAGGACCTGATGATATAACGAATATAGAACTTAATTCTATTAATGACATTAATGATAAGCTCTTATTTGAATGTCCAGATGAATGTCGTAAATACACGGGATGTTCTAAAACAAGAAAAAATATTGTAAATAAAAACATAACCAAAAATATAACCAAAAACGTAAAAACAAGAAAAATATTGCGCGCATATGGTAATACGAGTAATAATGATTTAGAAAGTTTGCTTTCATCTGTATTTTTAATTGGACTTCCTTTTACACGAATTATTTGATATTATATTTTGCATATATGTTTCATTTGTATATTAGATATATAAATGAATTTATAGAGTCATGTGACATGCCTATTGATCTAAAACATTGCGGGACCCACTTGTAAATCAAAATCAGCAGATGGAAGAGGTGCCCCACCTTTCATAAGAGTATTTGTTGAAACACTTGAAACGGTTGTAGAAACAGAAGAAGAGACCGTTTTTGCTACGGATTCAAAGGACTCGGGAACAAGTGCCCAACCCATTGCGGTGAAAATGGATCCTAGAATTGTATCTCGCACAAGACCTTTAACATTTACCTTGGGTTCTTCAGTATCTTTATTCTGGTAATAGGTAATGCTAGCACTTAGAGCACACAATAGAAGTCCACCTATCAAAACAGTTGCCCAGAAAACTGGATTTGTATAAGGAATTGCGTCGATTCCCTCCATAGTTCTGTTCGCAATTATGAAAGTGTTTCTTTATGAAAAACGCACCTTTAGAGTGATTCAAAATCTTGGCCATCGAGGGGTTTATCATTTATATCTTCAAAATCGGAAAGTGATTCCATATCATCTCCATCAAATATCATATTATTCTCTTCTTCCTCAAGGTCACGATTCTTTTCTATATATTGAATCGTTGTTGTGTCACCTTGATTTTGTATAACTTGATCAAAGTTTGTAAAATGTACAGAAGGTTCAGTATTTATAATTAAATTGTGATTAGGGCTTGGTGCGGGTACGGGTGCGGGTACGGGTACGGGTGCGGGTACGGGTGCGGGTGCGGGTACGGGTGCTGCTATAGGGGTCTCAGGAATAATGATAACAGGTTCTGTAGGTGGTTTTGGTGACTCTGTTACAGATTCCTTAACAATAACGGGCTCAGGAACAGAAGGCTCATCAACAGTAGACTCTATGATTTCCTTATCAGAAATTTGTACTCCATCAATAGATTCTTCATTATCCTGTTTTACGGTGGGTGTTTCTTTCTTATCGGAACCAACATCGGCAACACCGTCCGCATCATCATCCTCATTGTCATCAGCATCATTAATACAATCCTTCAAGATATTTTTGACAGGTAGTAGAGCACGTATAGCCTGTCCAACACCCTCGTGTAAAAGTGTCTCAATCTGACGATGATTCTTCTGTTTTTCTATAGCACTTAGTTCAGAATGAAATAGAAAAGCGGATGCCCATAGAAGACGACTACACTCACTCAAGGAACGGTGAAGAAAATGTTCTGTTTTAGGTACAACAATCTGAACACGGTTTTTGTTCTTTTGTCCAAGGCGAATAGCTGTTAAAACCTTTGTATGAGCAATAAAGACAGCAGTAATAAGTTCTTCAAAATAATCACAGTTAATGGAAGTAAGAATTTTTGAAATCTCACGTTGAACTTTGTCTACATTCCATTCGGGGATTTGGCTCAGAATTTCTTGAAATTTCCAGAGTTGGCGTTTAGGATTCTGCTCTTCTTCCATTGCTTGATGTAGGCACGTCATAAAGAACTTATGAAAGGAAGGTACAACGTACAGTGTGAGCTGTTTTGTGTATTCACCTTTTGCTTCGGCATAGACGGAGGCCCCTTCGTTTGAATCCATTTCTAGAGGTTTGTTTGAATCAATTTATTAATTTCTTTACGCAATTTCTTTACTCCGTAACAATACATCAGCAAGAAGAATCCAAGGACTTGCTCCATCTCCTAGTTTTCGATATGTATCGACTTGTACAGAAATGGGAGCAGATTTTAGAACATTATCAAGAAGAGTATCTGGAAAAAGACCTTGTATTGATGCTTGAAGAATAGCTTCACTAATACGTTTTTCATTTAGTCCAGGATCCCAATTATCCATTTTATTCTGGATAGTTTGACGTACTTTTCTTATATCGGCATAACCACGTTTTTCCAGTTGTTGTATCGCTTGTTGTTTACGAAAACTAAATGGGGGGAGAGAAATACGTTGGCAACGGCTAAGAAGAGGAGGATTCATGGTTGTTTCATTCCGTACTTCAAGCGCAAACTCCACATTAGGCGCAGCTGTCTCGAGGATACGACGCAAAAAGGCTTGGGCATCGGTTGTAAGAGTATCAGCACCCTCGAGCCATATAAGGGTTTTTTCTTTACTGCGATGTTGACTAAAGAGAAATTGCCGACCTTGGCGTAGACTGCGGTCGGTTCGAACAGCATGTCGCAGTAATTTCGCACCTTGTTCTTTAGCACGATTACGAATCCATGTACTTTTTCCAGAGCCACTGGCACCACATACGAGCCACGCAAGCTTCATTCTATCGAAGGATGCTTATGGGCTTAAAATGGGCTTAAAATGGTGTTTCATAATTACAAAATTCGCGCATTACGTTGAATGCTTTGTTGAAGAGGATTATTATTGACCTGTTCGACAATATCGGGTGTAAGGCGTTCGGCGCTGACATCAAGGCGTAGAGGAACACGGTACTTGACTTGGCCGATATCACCTACGCCTGGTGGGAGACCCTCAACACGATTAACGGAATTG
>Ga0114958_10003262_pt1 | contig 11694 bp, 7 predicted proteins | sample C_130208_EF_Meta_FD_89577 | JGI IMG/M metagenome (GOLD analysis project Ga0114958, IMG submission 89577) | Freshwater microbial communities from Lake Croche, Canada to study carbon cycling - C_130208_EF_MetaG | ecosystem: Environmental > Aquatic > Freshwater > Lake | place: Lake Croche, Canada... | reverse complement strand
TGTCACAAAGTCTGTGAGTACCAAGGAAAAGGCGAGGCTCTCCGGCGTTCCCTACACATATCTCCGTGATTCTTATAATCGCGGGATGGCTGCGTGGCGCACGGGGCACAGACCCGGTGCGACGGAGCAGGCGTGGGGGCACGCCCGCGTCGCCTCCTTCCTGACGTGCGGCAAGACGTACCAGACTACGGACAGCGACTTGGCACGGGCCGCGACGCGGAAGTCCAAGACAGCGAAGGCGTGGTGGAAGTCAGTGTGCTAGGTTACTTGCGTGAGGTGCGACGGCTTCTTTTCCTAGTGCTGCGACGTTCCTTGCGTTCCTTGCGTTCCTCGCGTTCCTTACGACGTTCCTTACGACGTGTATTTCTTCGGGCGGGAGGCTCACCTGGGTTATACTCCGCCGATTGTTTCGGGTAAATCCCTGCAACCCCTGGTTGTTTTTCCACACCACCTAGAAAACCAAAAATCCTTGCTGTGACTTCTGGAGGGAACGGAGGCTCCCCGAACGCAGCAGCACGGCGTGCCGTATTCTTTAATCCTGGATTTGTTCTCGGTGTAATCTGACGAATTCGTTGATTGCCGGTATCTACGACATATAGAACACCTGACGGTGTGACGGCGATGCCGAAAGGTTGATTGAATCGTGCAGCGACACCAATGCCTTCCGCAAATCCGAGCACCCCCGAGCCAGCCAAAGTTGTTACAACTCTTGTTGCCAGATCAATTTGACGGATTCTATGATTCCACATATCTGCAACATATAGAACACCGGAAGGTGTGAGGGCGAGGCCGAAAGGGGAAGTAAATTGTGCAAGTGCTCCAACGCCATCAGCAAATCCCTCTGCCGATCCAGCCAAAGTCGTTACATCTCCTGTTATTGGATCAATTTGACGAATTCGATGATTCCCTGTATCTGCAACATATAGAACACCAGAAGGTGCAACGGTGAGGCAGTTAATGCGTCCAAATTGTGCGGCTGCTCTAACGCCGTCCAAAAATCCGTCTGCCCCCGAGCCAGCAAAGGTTGTCACAGCACTTGTTGTTAGATCAATTTGACGAATTCGACGATTCCCTGAATCTGAAACATATAGAACACCGGAAGGTGCTACGGCAACGCCTGAAGGACCACTAAATTCTGCAAGTACACCAACGCCATCAGCAAATCCCCCTACCCCCCCCGAGCCGGCCAAAGTCGTTACAGTTCCTGTTGCTGGATCAATTTGACGAATTCGATGATTCCATGAATCTGCGACATATAGAATGCCGGAAGGTGCAACGGCGATGCCTCTAGGATGATTAAATTGTGCGGCGCGGCCAACGCCATCAGCAAATCCCTGTACCCCCGAGCCGGCCAAAGTCGTTACAGTTCCTGTTGCTGGATCAATTTGACGAATTCGACCATTCCATGTATCTGAAATATATAGAATACCTAACGGTGTAACGGCGACGCATTCAGGACTATAAAATCGTGCGGCTAGGCCAACGCCATCAACAAATCCGTATGCTGAGCCAGCCAGAGTTGTCACCACCCATTGGCGTGCAACATTCAACTGTACACCCTCTGGAGGTCGAGCGACAGGTGGTGCAAGAGCAAAAGCAGGAACAGGAGCAGGAGCAGGAGCAGCAGCCGCCGCCATATATTGTTTACTGCGATTATAAAATAAAGTACGATGATTCTAAAACCCCCGCAACTGGTCGCTGGTCGCTGGATGCTAATCAACATCATTATGAATCGTATATCCCAGGAAGACGTTGTTCACAGCATCGCTTCCTACGTACTTGTAGTACAAGATACTGAAAACGGATTGGTCCTGACGGTGATTGGCGCGGCTTGAACCGACGGGTGCTAGGATGTCCTTGTTTGCACAGGCCGTCGCCCATTCTTCTAGGCAAAGCCGTGCTCGTTCCGCGGACAGGTTGAATCCAATACAGGCCCCGTTGCGGTTCAGGGCATTTAAAGAGGGGGGGGCGGCAGGGCCTAAAGACCCCGACCCACTTAAAGCCGCCACCGTCGCAGGGTGCGTCCAGTCCCGTATCTTTCCAACAGAATACGACGAGTACAGTGCGTTCGACCGCAAGAATCGCTCCAGATTCCGCAAGGGATCCACGACAATGTTTCCCGCGTCCATCCATACGATGATTTCGGCGGGATGACGGGCAGCCACGATCCGCATAATCGCCGGTTTCCACGCGTACTGTCCGGCGTCCTTTGTAATGTCAAACCAATCGGGGTATTTCGTAAAATCAAAGACATCATACGATACGTGGGGAAGCGGTGTTTGTATTGAAGTCCAATCGGTGAGACCGAGATTCCACACAAGCAACCTATGCCTCCCTACATTCTGTCGTACGAAACTCGCGATAAATTGACGGAGAGAACGGACGTGATTGTCGCTGGCCCCCGTGACGAGAATCATCCTTGGACACTACAAAGAAATTACTGCTTTTCTAACACCGCGGTTCGTTTTCGCGTAGATTTCAAATCGGTGCATTGAGGAGCCCTGATGTAATAGACTATTTGGCGGTCTAAAAAACATAAACGCGTACAATGACTCATAGAATCGCTATTTTACGGCACAGGCTTGAAGAAGCAACGGAACAAGGAACGGAACAAGGAACGGAACAAGGAACGGAACAAGGAACGGAACAAGGAACGGAACAAGGAACGGAACAAGGAACGGAACAAGGAACAGAAGAACAGAAGAACCCCCACAAATCGGAACCAATGATTCGGACGCTTCAATTCTTCCCCAAAACATTAGCACAATAGAACAGTAGGATGTCCCTGCTGTTCTATGGTTTCTTACTGCTCTTCGTCTTTGCCGCGGCGTTGGCCGACCCCCTCGTCACCGTCGCACGATTTTCCGACATTCGCGTTGGGCTTCCCCACATCTATTCCGCCCTCTTCATTTCGGCTTCGTCTGTCTTCGCCTACCTGACTATGACGGCACCGCTCTCCTTTCTGTGGTTTGCAGCCGCCGGTCTGGCCGCCGCGGCCGTTGGGGCCCGTCGCTTTCTACCCGCCGTCGATGATACCCATTGGCTCCGCTACACAATTCAGGATCAGAGTCAGTCTCTACTCGCGTCCTTGCACACGATGAATGCGACGAAATCCGACAAGGTCCGGGCCCTCGCCCATAAACTGGCGACGGGGGCCGAGGATGCGTTGAAGCTCCTCCACCACCTTGAGGGGGCTCCGCCCCTTTTGAACCCCCATGGTGGGAACCGCAAGCAAACTCGTGGTTCCGAAGTTAGACGGGGCTAAAGCCCTTGATGACTTTGCGAAGGGACTCGACCTCCTTGGACCATTCGTAGCCAATCACAGTTCGTCGTGCCGCCTCGCCGTGTCGCTTCCTCATGTCGCCGTCCATCACATAATCCTCAACAGCCAGAGACAGTTCGTGGGGATCCACGAGTTCCTGGACGCCGCCCACCGAACTCGCCGAGAGCGACAGATAATACTGATTCCTCGGCTTCACCGCGCGGCTATTCTCGCCGTCCCGGCAAAAGTCGCGAAAGCCGCCGACATAGGGACAGACCTGCGGAATCCCGAGACCCATCGCCTCAAACTGACACAGCCCGAAGCCCTCGCCCTCCGCGGCCGTGACGCCGATGTCGCTCATACAATAGAGTTCATTGATGACTTCGTCCGTAAAGGTCAGAGACTGTTGGACAATCATCAACTTGGGGAGGTGCTGCTGCACGTGGGCCCCCAGTTTCTCGAGTTCCCTCACATAGATTTCCTGAATCGGATAGCCTCCGCCCTGTCCCATATCGCACACGGCCATCAGGGCCAGCGGTTTCGTCGGATTTCGCACGACAAGTTCGGCGAATGCGAGAATGACCAGGTCGTATCGCTTCCTTGGAGTATTCCGATTAAGATTGAGTAGAAGAATCACGTGCTCGGGAATCTTGTGCTTTTCTCGCAACGCTTTCCGGTCCAAGAGTTTGAATTGCTGCGGGTCGAAGCCGTGTCGGAGAACGTGAATCGGCTTCAAGATGCCCTGCTTTTGGAGGATTTCACGCCAGTACTGCGTAAAGGTAAAGTAGGCGTCGGTGACCTTGTCGATGCGGGCCAAGAGTTCGGGTCGCTGGAGGATAAAGACCTGGTCCAGGTAAATCAACGTCTTGTAGGTTCGCTCCGAGGCTGGGAGGACCTCCTCGAGCTTGTCGAGGAAGCGGCAAATGACACCGGCGTCATTGTAAATCATCATCACGTCGGGCTTGACCCTGCGAACATAGTCGGGCAGTTGGGAGAACCCAAAGCCCATTTCCTGCGGCGCCCCGGCGACTCGTTCGTTGGTGGCGGGGTCGCAGACGTCGACGCCGACCGGATAGGGACGGAACTCGGGGGGCACGACGGCAAACTTTTGGAATCCAAAGTGATAGAGTTCAAGCTGCGAATCAGCGGCGAGTTCCTGAATGATGTGATACGTCACCTTGCTGTAGCCCGTCATCTGGTGCGCGTGGGTGCCCACGAGGAGAAAGCGTAGCTTTCTGGAGGGGAGGGGGGCAGGGATTGACGGAACAAGGGACGGAACAAGGGACGGAACAAGGGACGGAACAAGGGACGGAACAAGGGACGGAACAAGGGACGGAACAAGGGACGGAACAAGGGACGGAACAAGGGACGCAATCGACGTAATCGACGCATTCGTTTGAGTGTGGGAAAGCCCCGTTTCTCGTAGGAGTGCCTCGAGATTCAAAAAGGAACTGGCCATCTGAGTCTGTTGTTCTCCCAACCTTTAGAATGAGTTCCACCCATTCCCATTCAATACCAAAAAGTTGAACTCGTAATCTTCCCACAGTTCTTCTATCAGAATGTCGGCAGCAGTAGACACAGACGCAGCAAGCCGCACGAAAAAGGCCAAAATTCCGCTCGCATTGCGAGAGGAAGTGTGGCGCCATTGGATGGGGGAGAAATTCAGGTCCAAGTGCCGTGTGACCTGGTGTACGAATCAGTTGACGGCCTTTGATTTCGCGGTGGGGCACAATATTCCCGAATCCAAGGGGGGAACGTTGGAGCTCAGGAACCTACGGCCCATTTGCAACCGTTGTAATACGAGTATGGGTGCGAATTACACGATTGACGAATGGAATCGGCTGTCTCCTACACCGACGCCTTGCTGTTTTGGATTCTTTGCGTGTTGCTCGACGGCGGCTGTTGTACCACCGGACATCATCGAGGGGACTGTAGGGAAAGTACAGGCAAATGGGAAAGGCGGGAAAGACGGGAAAGACGGAAAAGACGGGAAAGACGGGAAAGACGGGAAAGACGGAAAGCAAGAAAAGACGAAGGCCGTAAAGCCCTAGGCAAATAGAGCACGCACTGTCGCCTTCTTTTTTGCCCACCACTCGGCACACACCGCGCGATGCCGCTCCATCGCATCGGTCTCCCTGGCGAGCATCGGCAGCAGCTCGGCGGCCTTGGCCCACGACGGAAATCCGAGGAAGGGGTGCGATCCCAACAGTTCCCGCCACTCGTCCTCGCAGCCGCTGGATTCACCGGGAACGTAAATGGGAATCGCACCCTGCTCCAACGCCTCGTACATTCTATACGACTCGAGGGACCGAGCCCCCCGGAAGCACGGGACAAACTTGGTGGTTCGGAGCAAGTCATTGTAGGCCCGGGCGTCCAGGGCCGCCGCCGTGTCCCACGTCGCCTTTGTCTCCTCCCTGTGGGGGCTCACGGACCGTAAGACCGCGAGGGCTGACGCCCGCCCCTCGCGATCGAGAGAGCCAGCAAAGGACCAGATGTGGGGACGTTCCGTGAAGGAGGGAGACGTGGGATAGTTGCGGCCGTGGCGGGACCGTGCGTAGCCGAGAGGCACGACGGTTGCACAGGGAGGCAGCCCACGCCGCCAATAATTGCGAAGGACCCGAGGGCAGCGACTGTAAAACCCAATATCTTCGTTGGCGAATTCGTCCGAGAGATGGAGCAGGGTGAAGGGCCGACCACTCAGAAGCGTAAGGACTTCGTCGCGTTCCCTAATGGACTGGGCTTCTTTGTCGGCGTTGGACCGGTCCCTCGAGAAGAGGACAGTGGGGTTGGTTCCGTTAATGGCGTCCTTGTAGTGCCTGAATACTATCGGTTTCCCTACACATTCCTCTAGCCACTCTGCCTCTTGTAAGTGGACGGGATTCATCGATTCGCCGTGATAGAGGACATAGGCGTCGCGTGGCAAATCATAGTGGGGAATGCCTGGTCTTGCGTTTAGGGGAGGGTCCACGGCGCTGTAAAGGGCGTTGAAAAAGGGGAGCTGGATGCTCATCGTCTTGATGGAAGCGGCGATTTGTTTGTGAAGGGGCACGAGCACGTCGTTGCGACTTACGATGAGCTGTTCCAGGACGCGGAACCACGAAAATTGGTGCCTGACGAATTCCTCGGCCGACAACGTCTTCCAGTACGTTATGATGCGGTCCAGCGTCTCGGACACACGGTCCGTTTGTTTGGCGGCGACCTGTTGAAGGAAGGTGTTCCAGAGGGCATTGGAGTCGACGGGTACTGCTGCTGCTGTTGCTGCTGCTGCTGCTGTTGCTACTGTTGCTACTGTTGCTTCAGCGACGGGCTGCGTGTTCGGTTTCTTATCAAGTTGCTGCAACAGGTCGTCGGTCAGGCCGCCCACCTCGGCTTCCGAGAAATGGTCATTGTTGTTCCACAGGTCGCTGTCGTACGTATCGAGGCGCGAAAAGTCATTAAATTGAGCCTTGACGTAGACGGGGTCTTCCTCCTGCGTACACGTCGCCAGCAGAGGCGTTGTAAAGTAAATGTTGAGAGCCTTGTCGGCGGCGACAACACTAGAATCCCCGTGATTCACAATCATATGGTCGCCGCTCGTAAAAATGCCCCGTTCCTTGACGAGAGCAACGAGTTTCCGTGCTCCCGCCTTGGTCAGCACGTAGGCATAGTTACAGAAATGGAAATAGCGACGAGGCGGGGCACCCGGTGGAGAAAAGAGCGTATTGGCCTTGACCTTTGCAAAGTGGGCATTAACGGGCTCGACGATGTGGGGAAAGGCCGGTTTGTTGGGCGGCAGCACGCCTCCGAGGTAAATCACGTCGGCGTCTGTGGGAATGGCGGCGGCCGCAGTGAGCCACTGGGCCTGCCAGTCGGATTGGAACTTGACGTCGTCCTCCATAATTAGATAGGAGGTGAGCTGCTTGTCGTTGGCGAGCTTCTCCCACAGGGTCAGATGGGACAAGGCACATCCCATCACCGACTTTTTCCACTTGAAATCATTGTTCCGAAAGCAGTGGCGCAGGGCGTCGGTGAGCGGGAGGGTGCGGCCGTCGACGGCGGGGCTCACGAGGACTTTGTTCTTGAAGGCGGGGTGATTGGCTTTGAAGGCGGCGAGTCGGTCCTTGCGTTTGGCCAAGTTGATGACGTAGGCTTCGCCAATCCCGTCGCTAAAGACGTTGAACTCCTTGTAATGGCCGCGATGAACGTAGAGGGGCAGCCCGTACTGTCGGGCGTCGCGCATACTCGTGTCGCAGTAGTAGTCGCGCAGGGGGAGTCGCGGCGCCCCGGCTCTACGCGTGAGGAGGCTGAGAATGCTCTGGTCGTGTCGGTGGCCCATACATGTCTCCGTGTACCGGTGCCATTTTTCGCCCTGAATGACGTCGGGCTTCGTCTGCGCGACTAAAAGGGCCTTCGCGAACACCGCGGCGTACTTGCCGCCGACCTTGAATCCGACGAAGCCCCCGATGAGTTGCTGGGCCTTGGCCTCCGCGTCCGTCATTGCGAAATGGGACCGGAAGGTCGGGTGGCACCAGCGTTCCTGCGTCTGCTCGTCGTCTTCCAACAGAAGAACGTCGGACTTCTCTACTTGTTCAAAGAGGGCGTCGACGGGGCTCGCAAAGACGATGCCGGCGTCGGCGTACATGACGGAGGTGCCGGGGGGCTGAATCTTGGCCGCGTGTTGGAAGAGCCACAACTTCCAGGCAAAGTGCTGCGGGTCCCAGAAGGAGGGATAGGGCACCTCGTCAGTCACGGGAAAGGTCCAGAGCGTTGTGGCACCCTGCTGTTCAAAGACGGAGAGGATGGGGGCCGGCACGTCGGGCCACACGTAGACGTGAATCTCGGCCTCGGGGTGGGCTGAACGGGCTGAATGAATGGCATTCACGGCGGCCTCGGCATACTTGGCGTTCGCAGCAGTCACGATGACGCGCTTTTGGTGGTTTGATGTAGAGACTTCAGACGGAGGGGAAGGCGGCAAAGGGGCAGAAGAAGGCAGGGCGTAGGATTCCGCCGTCTCCCACGACGGGGGCACGATCGACTCTCCCGTCGCGCGGCGGATGATGCGCTTGGCAATTTCCTCCATTGTCCGCTGAATCTGAAGACGCTTGAACTCGGAGACAGCCGGTACAGCAGCCATTGCCTCCCGCTTTATCGGGTCGGCTTCCACAGCCTTGATTCTCGCCAAAAAGTCTTCCCTTGACTTGCACTGATTGAGATTGAGAAAGCCGCGGCTGTCGAAATCGCGGTCCACGTAGGCGTCGCCCCAATAGAGCGGAATGCAGCCCGCCACCTTGGCGTGAAACAGCTTCTCCGTCGTGTAGCCGGGGGCCGATTGATTTTCGTAGGTGATGGCGAAGGCGTAGTCCTTGTAAAAGTCGACCTTGGCGAGCTCTCCGCCGCCGCCGCCGAGACCCGCGGGAATGGGGCCGCCGGGCCTATTACAAAAGAGACGACCGCCCGCGTCGACGTGCTTGTAGGACGAGAGGGCGTGGAAGGCCTCGTTTCGCTGAGGATTCATCGCGTTGGTCGCGACAAAGGCACAAAACTTGGTCTTTCTCTTGAGAACCTCTGGATTGACGCGCAGGCAATCGGCCAGCGGGATCGGCTTGGGGTTTGCGAGCTTGTTTGGGTCGGCACCGAACCAGTTGATTTCCAGCTGCCACAGGGGGAGCCGGATAAAGTCGGCGTCCGTCGTGTAGTCGAAGCCGAGATGGAGAAAGGTGTTGGGAGCCTTGCCCCGTGCGACAGCCGCTCCCCCCTCGCCTGTAAAATAGACCTTGGGAACTCCTGCGTACTTGTCGACTTCGGTGCCGCTGAAAGGGCCGTAAAAGACGACGTGGGGCTTTTCCTCGTCGACGACGACGCGCTTGCCCGACGCCCAGCCGAGCAGGAGCGTAAAGAAATTGTAGGAGGGCTGAAAGTTGTCCCACATTTTACAAAAGGCGACGCGGAGCGTGGACTGGTTTTGTTGGTTTTGTTGCGACTGGTTTTGTTGTTGTTCTTGTTGTTCTTGTTGTTTCCCCACATAGGTCACCACATTCTGCATTGCGTCGGGGAGCGAGAAGGGAAGGAGCTTCTTTGGTTTCACAGAGTCTCCTGTTGCTGTTGCTGTTGCTGTTGCTGTTGCTGTTGTTACTGTTACTGTTGCTGCGACCGTCCTTTCAACAACGGCCTTGTAGGCATCCTGTTTCCCCACAGGACCGAATCGCTGATTGAGCACGTGCTTCCGAATGGTGGCCGTGCTGCTGTTGAAAAAGCCCTTCTTGCCTGCATAGTCGGCCTTGAGTTGCTGCCACGCCGTCAAGGCTTGGCTGATTTGATTGAGTTCATAGTAATACGGGGCCCCCAGCGATTTGACGAGGGCGCAATTGTGAATCATGGGAATCCCGAGGTACATTGCGTCGAGGAGAAAGGACTTGAGGGGGCGAAACCGCTGGTGGGCGACGAGGACCGACTTGTCCCGCAGCAAATCGGGGAGTCGGACACGGGGGACCATCGCCCCGCTAATATCGGGAACCGCGAGATTGCGTGCGATGTTGGCCTTGAAGAACTCGTGCTTGGCTGTCGCTTCGCCATTGTGGACAGTGAGCCGCACGGGGTCCCCCGCTTTCCTGATTTCGCTCACGACGCACAGGGGAATCGTACAGTGGCTACTGTTGCTAAAGTTGCTCTCGACGACGCGGGCGCACCACGAAAGAGGCTGCGGGAGTTCCGGTGGGTGTCGTTCGTCGATGGCGGTCGCTGTGTTGGACCACGACGGCACGTTCCCTTCCATTACAAAGGCGTCCAGGGGAGCCGAATCCCATACGTAGGGAATCGTGTAGACCGGCTTGCCCGACAAAAACTCCAAGTACCGCACGTCCTGCTTCTCAAAATGGTCAAAGGTCCAAATCGCCTTGAGGTTCTGAAAGTTTCGCACCGTCGGATTCCATTGATAGACGGAGGATTCCATATCGTAAAAGGTGGCAGGATAGGGTGCAAGGAGGACGACGCGGGGTTGTGCGGCACGGTCCTCGGCCTTCAAGGACCACACGACTTCCACGACGAGGTCGTAGCGTTGCTCTTCCGAAAAGGCACGAATGTTTGTGGGCCTCGTCGAGGGAACGTCGATGAACCACGTCGGGTCGCCCGGCGGATGGAGGTAGGTGACCTCGTGGCCGGCCGCCTGAATCGCCTTGCCAATCGACAAGCCGAGCTGCGGGAGCGTGCCGCTGAAATAACTGTTCTGGAACCGTACGGTGACTCCCACACGCATGTCTAAAAGTCTCGTAGTACGAGGGGTTTAGGCTGGAGAATGTCTCTTTTAGGCACGGCGACTGTTGCGACGGGTGTTGCGACGGGTGTTGCGACGGGTGTTGCGACGGGTGTTGCGACGGGTGTTGCGACGGGGCCTGCCTCCTCCACCGCCTCCTCCACCGCCTCCTGGCATTGTTACGCCGACATAAAACTGCTTGTCATCAGGATGAACCGCAATTCCATGTATGACACCGCCCTTAGCCAACAAGTCGGTAACGTTACTCTCAGGAACAGTCTTGAATGTGCTCATGCTTTATACAATGGGCACCTTTTTTTTGAGAGGCAAATACTTTAGACCGGTAAACATTTCCAATGGGCACAAGGAGAGCAAAGACTGTACCGTCTAGAATCTAATAGACCCGTGAACATTTATGCCCGTTTTGAAATGCCCGTCGGTCTAATTCTTGACTGGGATCCGTCGTAAATTTATACTGCCCGGTAGTGCCTATTTTGAGGAAGAAGCGACAAGGGCCCGCCACCCCTCAATGTTCGCCGGGTTGTAGATGGAAAACTGCTCCGTGAGTTGCTCGGCGTGGGCCTGGTAGATCGCCGGGGTATGACGCGTGGCGGCCTGTTCCATCTTGGCCGCTGCCCCGTCGAAATCATTGCCTTCGTAGTAATATCCGTAACTGGAGAGCCGCGGCACATTGTGAATGAGGGGAAAGCCCATCTTCATGAATTCCAACAGACTGTAATTGTACTCGTTATTCACTTGATGCTGGACTACAATCGCGTGTTTCATCACCTTCATCAGATTCCCTACGTGGGCCCGGGGCATCAGTTGCAACTTCCCCGCCTTCATAATCGACAAGTGCGGTGCGATATTGTTGATAAAGTAATGATTCTCCTTGAACTTGTTGCCATTCACGACAATCACGTGGTCCACCTTGGCCGGATGCTTTCTGTAATAGGCTTCCATCGCGAGAATGGGAATCAACGCATTCTTTTGGAAACTGATGTTGGGTTCCATTATGAGAAAGACACGCGGGGACTCGGCCCCGAGTCCCGACGCATCATATTTGGCCCCGTGCTCCTCGATAAACATCGGGTCCCACACGTAGGGTGCGATACGCGTCTTTCCGTAGAGTCCGTTGATGGTGCCCGCATACTCGGCGTGAATATCATAGTGCGGAGAGACCCAGATTTCGTCGATTTCGCCC
>Ga0114958_10003259_pt1 | contig 11698 bp, 10 predicted proteins | sample C_130208_EF_Meta_FD_89577 | JGI IMG/M metagenome (GOLD analysis project Ga0114958, IMG submission 89577) | Freshwater microbial communities from Lake Croche, Canada to study carbon cycling - C_130208_EF_MetaG | ecosystem: Environmental > Aquatic > Freshwater > Lake | place: Lake Croche, Canada... | reverse complement strand
GCTACACAGCAAAGGCTCGCCGCACTGGCAGCCGATGGAGCGTAGCGGAATCGGCTGCCAGTGCGGCAGCGCGCCGACCTCCCCCGACCATCCGGGGTTGTTGGCGTCCGTCCAAGACCGGACGCTGAAGGTGCTCAAACCAAAACAGCACCAGCCATGGACGAACACAAGCAGACTACCCACCAAGATCCACTCATCAATCTCCTTTTCGACGACGGCCTTCAGAACGCCCTCCCCAGAATCGCCGAAATTCTCATGAACGCCGCCATGCTACTCGAACGCGAAAAGCACATTGGAGCCGCCCCTTACCAGCGCGGAGCCGAACGCAACGGCTACGCCAACGGTTTCAAGCCCCGTAGTTTTCAAACCGGCGTCGGAGCCTTGGAACTTTCCGTCCCACAGGTTCGTGAAAGCGACACAGTCTTCCGCACATCGTTGCTGGAGAAGGGTTCACGCAGCGACCGTGCCCTCAAATCCGCCATCGCCACCATGTATGTCGAGGGAGTGAGCACGCGCCGCGTCACCCGGATCATGGAGCAGATGTGCGGCTTCGAGGTCTCCTCCGGCCAAGTCTCTAACCTCAACAAGCAGCTCGATTCCGAATTCGAGAAATGGCGCACCCGCCCTCTTCCCGGTATCTCATTCATGACCCTCGATGCCACTTACTACAAAGTCCGTATCGACGGGGTTGTGCGAGATTGCGCCACGCTCATTGCCCACGGCATCCGCCGTGACGACGGTAAGCGCATGATCCTCGGAGTGAGTTGCGCCCTCTCCGAGGCTGAAGTCCACTGGCGCGGGTTCCTGAACGGACTCAAGGAGCGCGGCATAGGCATCCCGGATCTAGTCACCTCCGACGCCCACAGCGGCCTGAAAGCGGCTCTCAAAGCCTCGCTCAACGGCACCCCGTGGCAGCGCTGCCAGTTCCATCTCCAGCAAAACGCCCAGGAATACGTCACCAAACAGCATCTCAAAGGCAAAGTAGCCTCGGACATCAAAGTCATTTTCAACGCCGACGACCGCGCCCACGCCGAGGAGCGCCTCAAGGATTTCGTGAAAATCTACGGTGAAAGCCAGCCCAGGCTCGCTGCCTGGGCTGAGGAGAACTTGCCCGAAGGCTTTGCCGTCTTCGCCTTTCCGGAAGCCCACAGGAAGCGCCTGCGGACATCCAACGCCTGCGAGAATGTCAACGGCCAGATCAAGAAGCGTACCCGCGTCGTCGGACTCTTCCCGAGCGAGGAATCACTCCTGAGGCTCGTCACCGGCGTCCTCATCGAGATCTCCGAGACATGGGAAACCGGCAAAACCTACCTCACTCCCAGCTAACATAAAATAAACCGAAACAACAAAACCAACCACCTTCAGAAAAAGTCATCAGCCACTTTTACAGAAAAAAATTTGCGCGGCCAGCAGCACTTCCATCACGATTACCGATTTTCCGACGAATGTTGGAGGGGCATTGTCAATCCCAAGCACCATTGCTGGGAAACCAGTCACCCAGATCGGGTCCTGAGCGTTTCTTGACTGCTCCTCGCTGACCAGCGTGACGACAGGGAGCCTTCACGAGGAGAATGTTTTAATTATCTGGTAACAAAGAGGGTTTTCACCTCCAAGACGCCAAGAGCGCCAAGTCAGAGCGAGGGAAAATCGGGATTTTGAAGTGTTGAATTTGTTCCAAATAGCTCTCATTCCAACTCTCGTTTGCGCTCTTGGCGTCTTGGCACTTCAAATGTTTCCATTTTCTCACCCGGTAATCCTTGGTTTAGGGACCCTGTAGTCCCGATCCTGCCCGGAAGGAAGTAGTTAAACTTGCCAAGGGATCGGTCGGAAGCAAAGGCCCGGACTCGTGGACCGATCAATCCAACATGCCCCGGTACGCCCACGGTCGGTAGCCGTTATGTTCGAGCTTGGCCTTTTGCATGGCGGCGGCGTTGACGCGCCAGACTGGATAGGGGCCGGCCTCGTAGGCGTAGATTTCCTCGCCCTGCACGTTCCAGCCCTTGAACAGAAGCACATGTCGGTAGTTTAAAAGGATATCGCCGGGCTTCAGTTCGTCCCATGATTTCAGCTTTCGGCAAATCGATGGAAGCTCCTTCGTGGAATACGGGCGTGGCAAGTCCCAGCAACGGGAAACAAGACCCGAGCAGTCGATCCCGCAGGCGCTGCGGCTCACGCCACGGTCGCCGAGTTCTTGCTTCCCCGGGGAGCTGATGTCCCCCGCATAGCGGCCTTTGGAGAGTGCCCGCTGAAATGACTCGGGGGTATCAAAGCCGCCCCACATGTATGGCATGCCGCGTGCGGGTTGGCCCACCTGCCACCAACCGTTGGCAAAACCGTAGGCCGCAAGCTCATGGTCCGGGGTGTGCACCTCGATGCCCCGAGAGTCCTTGCCATGGAAGCGCTGCGCGGCCGTCGGCGTCCACTCGATGGCGGAATACCGCCAAGCCGTGGCGATCGCCTGATTGCGCTTGACCAGACTCGGTGCACACGAAACGAGGACTTGGACGATAAGGGGAAAGACGATCAGAAGGACGATTTTAGAGGAGTGCTTGGTCACGACGGGATCGAGGCTAACAGACCTGCTGCCGCGTCTTCAACCAGATCCGCGACGTTTTCAAATCCGGCTTGTCCACCGTAGTAGGGATCAGGGACTTCATCGGCCTCGTGCCTGGTGCAGTAGTCGGTGAATAGCCGGATCCTCTCTTGAAACTGCCGTCCACGATCAAGCGCCTGCACGTTGGAGAGATTGTCCTGATCCATCACCAGGATGAGGTCGAAGTCCTCCAGGTCCTGCTCGTCAATTTGACGGGATTTTCCTGCAATCGGATAGTCTCGCGATGAAAGCGTCGCAGCCATGCGCGGGTCGGGGCCCTTTCCTGCGTGGAATCCGATGGTGCCGGCGGAGTCGATGAGGAAATCTCCGGACCGATCTGCGTCGGCCACCTGTTTCCGGAACACGATTTCCGCGGCGGGGGAGCGACAAATGTTGCCCATGCACACAAAGAGCACACGGAAGGGCTTGCGGTCGGAGTTCATGAGGGGATCAGATGTCGTTCATGTTCTCCGCCCGCTGTTTTGCCGCAATCGCAATCGCCCTCATGATGGGGACGGGGATGGCGGAGGAAAAGCGGCCGAACCTGGTGGTGATCCGGTTTCACTCGCGATCTGGGCAGGAGGAGTTCCAGGAACTTTCCTCAAAAGGGATCCGCTTTGAAAAATGCCTCACCTATGGGCGATGGCCTTCTGACCTCGCTTCGTTTCTTTCAGGATGCCACGCCTTTCGCGCGACAGGTGGCCGTGAAACCATCCGCCCAGATGTGCCGCTTTTGTCAGAAGCCTTCAAGGCGGCGGGCTATCGCACCGCGATCTTTGGGGAGTGGGGGTTGGGCGAGTCCCTTCCATTTCGTCCGGAAGATCGGGGCTTTATGGATTTTCTTGTTTGCGGAGGTCCTTGGGTCGGATCCGCGCAAGACCGCTGGGGAAATCGAGAGCCGGATCCGTGGCTTCGGGATCCAAATGGCTGGTCACAGCAAAAGGGCACGATTGAAGGAGCCTTCGCGATCGGATCGGTCAGATGGCTCGCCGCCCGCGCTGCTGCTGCTCCTGAGCCTTTCTATCTTCAGGTCAATCTTCCCCGCATGGCTGGAATTGCAGCCGCCAGGGTCTTGACCGAGTTGAAGCGTCAGGGCTTTGAGGATAACACGATCACGGTTCTAATTAGAGAGCCTAGTCCGAATATGGGGCCGGAACGCGATCCCAGCGATGATGTGAGCATCCACTGGCCGGGGCACATTCCCGCCGGTAGAGCCCTCAAGGGCCAGACCGCTGCCTATGATCTTTTTCCAACTTTGGCGGGGCTCTGCCGCGTTCCGATGTTCAGGGATTGGAAAGGCGATGGGATCGATCTTTCGAAGGGGATCCTGGGAGACGAATCTCCTCTGCCGGATCGGACATTTATCCAGTGGGCGGGATTCCCTCGCTCGGAATCCCCGGACCGATCCAAGTCGAAGAATTTCATCATCCTTTCGCCTGAATGGAGGCTGGAGGGGTTTGAACTCCTGAACAGGCGAACGCTGCATCGGGAGGATTTTGAAACCCATGAGAAAGTCGTCTCGGATCTCCTTGCCCAATACGGGTCATGGTGGCAGTCGATCCGACCCTCACTGGTCGATCCCGCTCGTGTCATCGTCGGCGATGCACGTCAGAAAGCGGTTTTGCTGAATTGGTCCGACTGGTGGCCCAGCCGCGAGGATACCGAGGCCCGGATGATCGAGAATCCAAATGAAGGACAGGAGGTCTTGAAGAACTTGCTGGAAACCCTGGCCGATCCGGAAAAGTCGAAGTCTCTCTCCAGCATCTCCGGCCACTGGAAGCTCCACGCCAACCAGTCCGGCCACTACATGGTCACGCTCCGGAAGATCCCCGAAGAGGCCAGCGAAGAGGAGCGCACCCGTCTTGGCCAGTTCAAGGCGGGCTTCGTCCATGTCCGGGCCGGGAAGTTCGAGGTGAAGACCCAGCTCCTCAACGGTGCCACCTCTGTCTCCCTTGGGGTTGATCTCAACGAGGGCCCGATCGAGCTCGAGGCCTGGACCGAGGGCCAGAGCGGGGAAAAGCGGATCCTTAGCGCGTTTTTTGCCACCGTCGAGCGTGTCGGCGACCGCAAGCTGCCCGATCCGGAGTGGAAAGTTCAGCCCAAGTAGAAGTTTCACAGAAACATTCAGGCAGCGGCGGTGTTCTCAAACTGCAAGCTCCTCACCATGAAAAATCCCTGGGCCCTCCCTGCCGCCGCACTCCTCATTGGCGGTGCCGCTGGTTTCCTTGCCGGCAAGAACGGCGCTTCCTCGACCTCCTCGCCCGCGGGTGAGCAGACCTCCTCGATCTCCCGATCCAGTCGCGCGGCATCGTCCGCTGGTGAGAGTAGCCGGGCGGGCAGTCGTCCGAAGTCGATTGACGAGATCCGCAACAAGCCAGGTCAGCTTAGCCGCGTCCAGGGCTTGATCGATTTCTATCAGAATCTCGATCCCACCCAACTCGAGGCTGAGGCTGCGAAGCTTGAGAATCTGCCGATCAACGAGCGCATCATGGCCTCCATCCTCCTCTTCGGTCGCTGGGCGGAGACGGACCCTCTCGCCGCGATGGCCTACTCGGATAAAATGGGCATGGCCGGCATGTTCGCCAAGCCGACCATTCTCCAAGGCTGGGCCAGCACCGATCCTGAGAACGCCGCCAAGTACTTCGCCGAGCATCCGCGTGAATTCGCCATGATGGGCATGGGCCCGATGAGTGGCGGTCGCAATGGCGGCGGCGGAGCTTCCGTGATCGCGTCCGAGTGGGCGAAGAGCAACCCCGAAGCCGCCCTCGCGTGGGCGCAGACACTTAAGGGCACTGACAAGGATCAGGCCATGGCGGCGGTGGTGCGGGAAATGGCGATGACCAGTCCCCAGAAGGCCGTTCAACTTGCCGCCACGATGGAAGGCGAGGCCAAGACCAGCGCTTTCGAATCCATTGCCAGCCAGTGGGGGGCCAAGAATTTCTCCGAGGCTGAGGCGTGGATCAAGACGCTCCCCGCCGACCAGCAGGACGCCGCCATGGCCTCCGCGATCCGCAGCCTTGCCAACAAGGATCCTCAGCTTGCTTCACAGAAGGTCGCTGCCATGGCCGATGGCGATGCCAAGAGCCGCGCCATCAGCGAGATTGTCGATTCCTGGTCGCGCGAGAATCCGAAGGACGCCGCCGCCTGGCTGACTTCACAAGGCACCGATACCAACAGCCGCGCCATGCGTGATCTCATTGGCAACTGGGCCCGTCAGGACGATGCCGGAGCACTTGCCTACCTGGCCGCTCAACCTGCCGGCGAGACCCGCGATCAAGCCACCCAGTCGTACGTTTGGAGCAATCGTTCCTCCGACCCGAAGGCGGTGATCACCCTTGCGGAATCCATCACGAATGAAAATGACCGCCAGCGCGCAGTCGGTGTCGCCGCCATGCAGTGGATGCGCACGGATCCGGAAGCAGCCAAGGCCTACATCCAGACCTCCACGGCCATCACGGACGAGGTCAAGCAACGCCTTCAGGATGGTGAGGGCTTCGGTGGTCGCGGGAGCGGCTTCGGTGGTCGCGGCGGCTTCGGCGGCGGCAATCGTCGCGGAGGAACTGCGGGCGGTGCCGCCGGTGGTGGCAACTGAAGGTTCCCCGGTCGAGAGGTCGTTTGAAATTTCCTTCTTCCCGCTGCTCTGTGGCGAGTTTTCCGCTGAGTCACAGAGGCAGATTGAGGTCGAGGAAATGATCTGAATGGGATTTCGAGCCCTTCTCAGCGTTTCCTCGGTGGCTCTGCGGTGGAAGAAGTCAGACCGAATTGCAGGCTTCCATGATTCAGACTGCGGCTGACAGATCTCGAACTCGGTGAAATGAGCTGTTCTTGAGGCTTGGAAAGAACGCCCGCGCAGCCCACAACCCCTCCATGTTCAGCAGCAGCAAACTCACCAGCGAGCAAAAGGAAGCCCTCGTCCGCTGGGCCGCGGAGGGCGCGACCATGTCCGATCTCCAGCGCCGACTGAAGGAAGAGTTCGACCTCACGGTCACCTACATGGACACCCGCTTCATCGTGCTCGATCTGAAACTGGAACTCCTTGAGGAACCGAAGGCAGCCGACAAGAAGATCGAAGAACCCGCCATCCCCAAGGTCGCCACCGGCACCGTCACCGTCAGCATGGATGAACTGACCCTCCCGGGTGCTCTCGTCAGTGGACGGGTGACCTTCAGCGATGGCGAGACGGCCATCTGGATGCTCGATCAAAGCGGTCGCCCGGGGCTCGATCCCGATACGCCCGGCTACAGTCCTTCGCCCGCCGATATCCAGGAGTTCCAAATCCAGCTCCGAGCCCTGATTCAGAAGAGCGGGTTGTAGTTGCAAAGAGGAGCTCGGGCGGCCCGCCCGCAGCAAATGATTGATCACGGGCGGGCCACCCGTGCCCCTCTTGGTTTCAGATCACTCGCGACCAGAGCGTCTTGAGGTAGCGCGATTCCGGGTAGTTCGAAAGTTCCGGATGATCCGGACCCGCGCCGCAGCGGTCAACGATCTGAAGACGACGGTTCTGACGATGGGCGATGGAGACGACGAGGTTCTCAAACTTATCCGCCGGCATGTGGCCGGAGCAGGAGCAGGTCACGAACAGGCCGCCGGGCTTGACGAGCTGGAGGGCGAGCTTGTTGAGGTCGTGGTATTTCGCGTGGCCGGTTTCGTCTTCGGGGTTGAAGACGAACTTTGGCGGGTCCGCGATGACGAGGTCCCACTGGCGGCCGTTTTCAATCATGGTGCGCATCCAGGTGAAAGCGTCGGCGTGGGTGAACTTGACGCGGGCGCTGTTGAGGTTGGCGTTCCGTTTCGCCATGGCGATCGCGGTTTCGTCGAGATCGACGGCAGTCACCTCGCTGGCTCCGGCGAGGGCGGCGCTGACGCTGAAGCCACCGGTGTAGCAGCAGAGATCGAGGACGTCGCGGTCCTTGGCGAGAGCGGCGAAGCGGCGGCGGTTGTCGCGCTGGTCGCAGAAGAAGCCGGTCTTGTGGCCATCGGTGAAATCGACCTCAAAGCGGACTCCGTGTTCGCGGATTTTCACCGAGCGGATGGTTTCAGACGCGGGATGATCGCCACGCGGGATGCCTTCGATGCGGCCGAGTTCGGCGTCGATCTGGATGACGGTGCGGCGGGTGCCGAAGGTTTCATGAAGGAGTGGCAGCCATTCATCGAGACGTTGCCAGGCCCCGAGTGCGGTGACATCGACGGAGAGTACGTCGGCGAACTTGTCGACCACGAGGCCGGGCAGGAAATCGGCGTCGCCGTGGATGCAGCGATAGGAGTCGGTGTCGTCGTCGAGGTGGAACATTTCCCGGCGCAGGCGTCCGGCGTTGCGGATGGCATCGAGGAAGAACGATTCGTCGATCGGCTCCGGGCGGTGGCTGACGATGCGCAGCGGCATGCGCGACTTGGGGTTCCAGATGCCCCAGCCGAAGGTCGTGCCCTGGGTGCCGAAGACCTCCACGAGGGAGCCGGGCATGGCATCGCGCGAGACCTCGCCGATCATGCGGGGCCAGATGGACGGGTGGAAATTGAGGTACTTGAGAGTGACGGTGGGCACGGGCGGAGCTTGGCGGGAAACTTGGTGGTTGAATAGTGAAGAGTGGAAAGCGGAGGGTGCGCCCATGAAACTGCATCGGTTGCTGGCGGAAGGTTGCACGACGGTCCTCGGGACGGTCTTCAAGGAGGGGACGGTGCTCGACCGCGTGCTGGAGGCGATTTTCGAAGAGAATCCGAAGTGGGGAAAGCGCGATCGGGCTTTCGTCGCGGAGACGGTGTTCGAGGTCGTGAGGTGGCGTCGGGCGCTGGCGTTCATCGCCGACAACGCGAAGCCCGCCGCGCTGTGTGCGGCGCAGTGGCAGCGGATGGGGATCGAGATTCCGGAGTGGTGGGCCTGGGAAGGCTGCAAGGTCGAGGACATGGCGGCACGTGAAGCCGCGCTGGCGGATCAACCGCGGGCAGTGCGCGAGTCGATCCCGGACTGGCTGGATGTGCGTGGCGAAAAGGAGCTCGGCGCGCAATGGGATCTCGAATTGACGGCCCTGAATCGCCGCGCGCCGATTTTCCTGCGGGTCAACCGACTCATCGGCAGCGTCGAGGAAACCGGCAAGTGGCTGGAGTCCGAGGGCATTCTCACGCGCCGTGTGGAAAACGCTCCGGACGCACTGGAGGTCACGCTCGGCCGCATCGGCAAGCCCTTGATCGCGACCGGGCGCTTCGAAATCCAAGACGCCGGTTCGCAGCAAATCGCTCCCCTGCTCGGGGTGGAGCCGGGAATGCGGGTGCTCGATCTCTGCGCCGGTGCTGGCGGAAAGACCCTGCAACTCGCGGCGCTGATGGAGAATCGCGGGGAGATCATCGCGCTCGACGTGGCGGGTCGGAAGCTCACGGAGCTCCAACGCCGCGCCCAGCGCGCGCGCGTCAGCATCATCCGCAAGGAACTCTGGGCGCCGAACACCCTGCGGAGTTTGACCGCGTGGGCGGACCGGGTGTTGATTGACGCGCCATGCTCCGGGCTAGGGACCCTGCGACGCCAGCCGGATCTGAAATGGCGACTCACCGCAGCGGCTTTGGAAAAAGCCATCCGCACTCAGAAGCTGATGCTCGATCAGTATCCGGAGTTGATGCGCGCGGGCGGCAGTTTTGTTTACGCCACCTGCTCGATCCTGCCGAGCGAGAACAGTGGTCAGATCACCGACTTGATCACACGCGATCCCCGTTGGGAGTTAGGTGAGAGTCTAACAGTCTCGCCGGCCGGCACGAACTCCGACGGTTTCTACGCGGCGCGGCTGGCCAAGGCCTAGTCCGAGGGAGCCGAACTCTTCGACGGGTCTGAGCGATCTCGAACGCAATCGATCATCAAACAGAATGATCCTAAAGAGGAAAATAGAACCGCAGATTGACGCAGATAGACATTGATATTAAGAAGCTTATGAAAAATTGGACTCTAACCCTGTGTGGGTGAGCCGCTCAATCAATCCAACTCTTTGATTATCTGCGTGAATCTGCGTCCATCTGCGGTTTCATTTTCAATTCCACGATGTGCATCTGCCATGACTGCCAATACCCGACTGAAGATTGGCATCGCGCTGGCCGTTGGCGGGAATGTGTTGTTTTTCACGAGCGCGTGGATCGCGTGGATGCCGTGGTCGGCATCGTTCAAGGCTTCGCTTTGGGCGGTTCTTTTTTTCGCGCCTGAAGCAGGAACGATCGCGGGTGCGGCGATCATGGGGAAAGAAAACTTCCTTCGCTTCAAGGCCGCGGCTGCTGGCTTTTTTCGGCGTTTCCGGCCGACCCGGAGAAAGCCGGACGAAGATCGGGAAGACTGAATCAATGATGGTCGCGCGGCCCGATTTTTCCGGGATGATCGCAACCGCAATCATGGCCACAGCCGCCCTTGGGCTTCGGGCGGAGCATGCGGATCGCGAAGATCAGCAGGGTCACAGCGACGATGCCGAGAGCGACGATGGTTTGCCAGTGGGGCATGAGAGTGGAGTCTAATGTAAACCGATCAGGCGACCGCCTTGATAGACGATCAACGAGGCAGTGTAGGCGAAGAGGCTCATGAATACAAATTGTCCGGCGGCCCATTTCCAGGATCCGGCTTCGCGCGCGACCACCGCGGACGTGGCCAGGCATTGCAGGGCGTAGATATAGAAGACCAGCAGTGACAGCGCTGACAGCGGAGTGAATAGCAGTTGACCATCCGGCCAAGTGGCATTCGCAATCTGCTCGCGGATGTTGGCGCGGTTTGCTTCCTCATCATCGGTTTCCTCAACGTGGAAGATGACCCCGAGGGTGCTGTTGAACGTTTCACGCGCCGCGAACGAGGTGAGGATGGCGGTGCCCGCGCGTCCGTCGAGTCCCAGGGGTTTGACCACCGGTTCGATGAGGGCTCCGACGCGGCCCATCACGCTGTGGGCGAGTTGCTCGCTCTTGTCCGGGCTGTCGGATTTTGGATAAGTGCTAAGTGCCCAAAGCAGGATCGAGATCCCGAGAATGAGCGTGCCGGCCTTGACCAGGAATGATTTGGCGCGATCGAGCACGTGCCGAATGATGTAACTCCACTGCGGGGCGCGGTAGAGCGGGAGTTCCAGCATGAAGTGGTTCGGTTTTACCTCGGGACCCAGTCGTCCGCGCAGGATCCTCGCGACGATGAAGGCCGAAGCAGTTCCCAGCACGTAGAACGCGAAGAGAATCAGCGCCTGTTTCCACGTGCCTTCCTTTTCGTTGATCATCATCGGCACCAGCAGGAAGTAGACGGGCAAACGGGCCGAGCAACTCATCCACGGAGCCACGAAAATCGTCACCAAGCGCTCCTTGGCGGAGTCGATCGTGCGGGTGGCCATGATGCCGGGAATCGCACAGGCATACGAGCTGAACAGCGGCAGGAAGGCCTTGCCGCTGAGCCCCGCCTTCGACATCACGCCATCCATGAGATAGGCCGCGCGGGCCATGTAACCGGAGCTTTCCAAAAGGCCGATGAAAAGAAACAGCAGCAGGATCTGCGGCAAGAAAACCACCACGCTGCCGACACCACCGATGATGCCGTCCACCAGCAGGGAACGCAGATCGCCGTCGGTCATCAGCGACTCGACCCAGTGACCGAGCGCACCTTTCCCGTTTTCGATCCAGCCCATGGGAATCTGCGCGAACGAGAAGATCGCCCAGAAAACCGCGAACATGATGCCAATGAAACAGACCCAGCCCAGGATCGGATGGAGAAAGACGCGATCGAGCTTGTCGGAGGTGGTTTGCTGGTGGCCAACGGGACGGCGTGCGACCAACGGACAGAGGCGGGCTAGGATCTCGCGGCGGGCCATTTCGGCATCTCCATCAGCCGTGGTCCACGGGGTATCCGCCATCAGCGGAAATGGATGGCGCAGGCATTGCTTCAACTCCACCAGCCCCTTGCCGGCGTTCGCTTGGATCGGCACGACCGGGACGCCCAGCTCTTCCGCGAGTTTCGCTGGATCGAGGCGCAGGCCTTGTTTTTCGGCGACATCGACCATGTTGAGCGCGATGACGACCGGAATGCCGAGTTCGATCACCTGCAGCGCGAGGCTCAGATGTCGCTCGAGGCTGGAGGCATCTACCACGCAGATCACCAAATCGGGCTTGGGC
>Ga0114958_10003258_pt1 | contig 11699 bp, 18 predicted proteins | sample C_130208_EF_Meta_FD_89577 | JGI IMG/M metagenome (GOLD analysis project Ga0114958, IMG submission 89577) | Freshwater microbial communities from Lake Croche, Canada to study carbon cycling - C_130208_EF_MetaG | ecosystem: Environmental > Aquatic > Freshwater > Lake | place: Lake Croche, Canada... | reverse complement strand
TCTCCTTTTTCATTAGACCATATTTTGCCATTATGAATCAGATACTTAACTCGCTTATCTGTTCTTAATGAAACAAAAAGTTTTTGTGCATCTACCCCATTGACAGGATCGTGTGTTAAATCTGCAGCGTAACCAGTATCGTGATCTGATTTGATACCAGCCTTTAAGTCCATTGCTATATGTGCAGCAGATGGCAGTAAGCCATCAGACTTTTTGCTTCGCTTTGGCCATTTGGCTGTAGCCTGAGACAGCACTGCTTTGCAGGCTGGCTGTGGTACTACTGGCATTACGCTTCCGCCTTTGCTTTAATTATTTCTATCTCTGTTTTAATTATTTGTTGGTTCTCAACTAAATGATCTACCTTATTAATAAGACCAGTATGACCATCGTTGTATAAGGCATACTCAATACGATCTAGCCGTCTTGATAGTTCGTTTAGACATTCAACTATTGGTCTGATCTGATTGGTAATTTCTTCCATATGTTTTTCAATAGATTTTTGTACACCAAATTGGAATACACCCCAAAGGATTAATGCCAGACCGCCACCTACGAAACCGTAGTTGTAAATGATCTGCGATATATTTACATCTAACATACCTGTTATACCGTTCTAAACTCTACGTAACAGATACCACCAAACCCAGTAAAGCGTCTCTCAGGTGGGGTCATACGTACAAACTGGACAGATTCAATTACGCCCTGCACTGTTTCTTTATTGGTAAAATCTTGGAAAGTAATAACGTTTCCTGGTTCTTCTAACGCTTCAAGGGCTGCAATACGCTCAGATGCTCTACCTTCGTAGCCAACTGGCATATTGTATCTATCGCCTTCAAAGTCATAATTCATTATTGGAATATTAATTACACGTTGACGGTGAACTGCAGGCAAAGCCTTCAGTTGGTAACCAGTAAATACTGGGCTAGAAGCCAAGTCGTTACTTGGGTATAGGTCAAAGCGTAGGGCTAATGCTGGTTGCTCGTGAGGAATATTAGTTGCAATATCTTGGCTAAAGTTAAAACTATTATCAGCAATAATAATGCTAGTTACATCGCCATCTTCTGCAACAGTTGATACACCAATTTTACCTGGAATAGGATTTTCAACATTTAACTTAACTAACTTAAAATGTTTATCTTCAAGGGTTAAGTAACGGATTAGACCTGATTGGAAGTAACCATTACTGCATAGATTATTTGATTGGATATATGTTCCATATCCAGCAGATGCAATAGCAAGTTTATTGCTACGACCCCAGATGGCTACACCAGATACTGCTGCGGTATTAGGTACACGCAAGTGTGTGGCATAAGCCATTAGGTTAGGTGAGATCTCTCGGCTTAAATCAATCTTAACTAAGCCAGATGAGTAAGTTCCATCACCATTATCAATATAATTATCTACTGTGCAATAGGCATAGCGATCATTAAAGGTAACATCTTTAACTGGTGCGCCATTAAGGGTTGTGCCAAAGGCGGTGTTATATCCATTTGTAACTACAGTCAATGGACCATAAGTAATGTAACCAGATGATACGAAACCAGAGGTATCAATCTGTCCTACACGGACACCTTTGTTAGTTCCAAAGATCATATATTTGCCAATGTAAGAACCAAGAGCAGTTACATACTCACCCCTTGGCATATCAGCAGCGGTTACTGCCTTGTTAAGTAGCGGTACATTTCCTGTTGTATCTAAAGATAAGCGATATACAGTTGATGAATCACCTGAGTAGCCAGCGGTATAGATAGCATTTGGTCCTTCACAAATACCACTCCAAATCCAAGTAGCATTTGGATGAGCATAGATAGGCAAGTTGTTATTAGTTGCTAATACTGCAGTTCCAGTTAGACCAGTTGTTTGATCTTGGTCTGCGTGATTATGATAGTAAGAAAACTCTGTTGAAGATGGTACCGCAGTTACTGTCCAAGTACCATTATAGGCGGCGCTAATTGATGCAACAGTTACCTGAGATCCAACTTGAAAGTTGTGTGCGGTTGAATCAGTTTTTAATGTAGCAATATTATTAGATAGATTTGCAGCCGTTACTGTGTAAGAGGTGATTGGTACAATTTCAAATAAAGAGTTATTAATGCCAGCAATAAGGCGTTGCTTAACCCAAGCCAACTTAACTGCAGTTACTGTACCTACGCTTGCTGGGTGGGTAAAGATACTTGTACCATTTGTTGTACCAGTCAGCGGACCCTTGTAAATACCAGTTGCGTTAGCAACATAATAGTTAAGACCATCTTGTGCTAGGGCTAGGATAGTTCCTGATCCACCCCAAGTTAATGTGGCAGAAGAACCAATACCAATTACTCTTTTAAGAGTTGATCCGTCTGCTTGAATGATTACATCTACACCATTGGCATCAGTTCCGCCTACAATTTGTGGAGTATTGCTTGCAGATACTGCAAGTTCCACAGTTGGCAGTAAAGTAACCTTACCTACGTTAAATACATCTACACCCGCTGATCTGTTAAAGCGGTATGGCACTGTCTCGCCTTGAATAGGCTCTTCAAATTTAATACCAGCACCGTAATGAAATGATGATTGAGAGCGTAGCCACCAACCAGTAAGTGATTGCTCACCTGGTTCTCTTTGTTGGTCAATCTGTTGTTTGCGATAAGGAGCAGTCTCACGCTTGTATGGGTACTTATCAGTAATGCCTAAGAAGAATGGCAGACCACCAATAGCAACATCATATGAGTTAGAGGTATTGATATAGGTTGTGCCGTTGGCTGCAGATGGTTGACCAATTGGATCAACAGGGCGTTCTGCAATATGTTTGTAGCCGTCAACCATTTATGCTCCTTAGATTAAATTAAGTGAATCAAACTTGTCTATCTGATCGTCAATAGTTGACGAAGGCTCGGAGGTGCAATCACCATCCCGTAGCATTATTCTGTAATTACTTCTACCCAAGAGGTAGTGTCTTCATCCCAACGATATACTTTGCTATCAGTTGGCATAGGTGCTGGTGCTTCCCAAAGATATGTTTCTTGATTTAAAGACCAAGATGAATACGGTTGAGGTGCAGCAAATCCTATGCCATCCCAAGTATAACCAATGCCAGCATAGTTATATCTAAAAGGAGTTCCACCCTCTAAATGAACGCCACCATTTGTATTTCGTGAAGTTCTTTTACATACAGAATTAAACATATTGCCATAGTAAGTTTCCCACGCCTCAGTAGAACCACCAATTTCCGTGCCGTCTATATCTATTTTGCTTATATTTTCATCAACACCAGTAAGAACTTCTATAACTATATTATTTTCATTTAGTAGTGCGTAATGAGCCATTAGAATGTCACCGTTCCTGTTCCTGCTGTAAACGAAGTAATCTTAAATCCACCTGACGGACCAGTTGTTGATGAAGTTAAACCACCACTAATAGTAGGAGTTAATGTGTCAGGATATTTAATAATAACTCTGCCGTCTTGACCTGCTTGTCTAGTAACGCCGCTTCTTCCATAGCCACCACCGCCACCGCCAATAGATGTTGAACCAATTCCACCATAACCTCCAGCAGAATCACCACAACCTCCTGAACCGCCCTCTGCATAAGTAACGGCAGAACCAGTAATTGAGTTAGAAGTTCCTGGTCCACCAGCAATACCATTAGGGTCACCGCCAGTAGTTTGGTCATTACCTACACCTGCTGAACCGCCACCACCTGCCGCACAATAGTTACTTGAAACGGGTTGTCCGTTACCGCTTCGGTAACCTTCTACTGGAGTATAACCGCCTTGATTACCAGAACCAGCCGCACCGCTAGTGGCGTTACCACCACCTCCTGAACCTCCTGCACCTCCAGCACCACCGCTACTGCTAGCGCCTTGTCCGCCGCCTGTTGATGATGTTGTATTAAATGTAGAGTTGCCACCTTTAGTTGCACCTGCACCACCGCTACCAACAACTACTGAATAATTAATTCCTCGGCTAAGTGTTTGAGAAGTAAAATATCTGTATCCGCCCGCACCGCCGCCGCCTGATGCTTGACCCCAGTAATTACCCCCACCACCACCACCAGCGACTACTAAGTAATCAACTAATAAATTACCACCTGAAGCAAATTGCCCATAGGCACGTGATGCGATTCCACCTCTTGCTGAAATTATTGGAGACACATTTACCCCTTAAGCGAATTTAGTTTGGCTTGCAAATACTGTAAAGGCTGCTGAACCTGTCTTAACTATTGTGTACACATAAGAGTCAACACTTGTTGCGTTGCCAGCAGTAGGTGCTGTTCCACCCTGCCACTTTGGAGTAACGGATGTGCCATCAATAGTAAAGGCTGATGCGTAATAAGCAGTTGATCCTTGAGTAACTAGGAAAGCAATAGTGATTGCATCACCTGTTACAAGGCTTGAGTTAAGGGTTGTACCTAAATCGCCTCTTACATTTAATGTCCAGTTGGCTGAAGCATTAGTTGTGTAGTAAAGAACACCTTGGGTTAAAGTATCAAAGTTAACCGTTCCTGTTGCTGCGGTAGCAGATACAGTCGTACGCTCTTCGGGAGATATAATTACAGGAGAAGTAAGGGTTTTGTTTGTAAGGGTGTCAGTGCTAGTAGCGGTAACAACTCCAGTAAGAGTATTACTTGATGCGCTGATAGTCTTATTTGTAAGGGTTTGAGTGTCAGTAGTTCCCACTACTGCACCAGTTACACCGTGTACTCCAGTTGAGTATGAGATATGTTGTTGCGTTTCACGAATATCTTGTGCTGAAATAACGTGGCGAACTACTGCACCTACGTTGTGGGCTTGTGCTGAGGTGCCGTCAATACCACGAGTGATAGTAAGGGTAAGGCCAGCAACGCCAGTAACGCTTACTAACTCCTCAGAAGGAGTGTCGTAGTCAACTGCTAAGGTAAATGGATAACTGCCAGGAAAGCCTGTAGTTGCTCCTACTGTCATAGTTGTTGAACCAGAACTTATGTTGCCTGTAAGGGTTGTATCTTGAGCAACAGATGAGTAATAACGATTGACGGCCATAGATTATCCTTATGAACTGTAGTGGGTGCGGGGAGGGAATTGCTCTTGTAGGCGACGTACTTCCACCTGCAAGCGTTGCTGATACAACTGATACATATAACGAGATATGTTTGCTGCTGAACCAATAGGATCGTTTCCTTGTTGAGCATCTGCCTCAGCAGTTGCTGCAGGTACACGACCTAGATCTAGGTAGGCTGCTGTTCTATAAGCAGCACCAAGAACAATTACTTCTCGTGATGATTCAGGCAATCCTGTAACTGTTGAAAATTCATCAGTATCATATTGTAGATTTGTAGGCTTCTTTGTGTAGGTAACCATAACTGTTCTACCTGGCACAATTCCTTCACGAATAGAAACAGTCTTACCTGAGTTCCAAGTTAATGGGTTAGCCATACGATCTACACGATAGTGTCTAATTGGTAACCATTCTTTAGATGGTCCAATTGTTTGCCACGATGCACCTAAGATATCAATTGCTTCTTGAGGTAGGGCATAGGTAGTAACAGTTGATTGGAAAGGAAATGAGGTGTAGTAAGTACCAAATAGATCTGGGTACACACCATCAATTGCAAGGTTAATATTCTTACGAACTACTGAGCGAGGAAAGGAAGGAGCAATAGTTACACGAGTGCCAACTGTATGCGCTGCTGGGTCTGTGTTACGAAATCCTCTGCCGTAGGCAGGGATTGTTGCTATGTTGGTAGTGCGGTCAAATGAGTCAACCCAGATTAACTCATCATCAATTTCAACAATACCTCTAGTAAGTACTGTGCCATCTTGAACCGTAAAGGTAAGGGCAGATGATGTTAGGGCTGCTGTCAAATATGTAGCCTGATCTTGACGGTTGGTATAACCAGTCAGGGCTAATGTTGTCTCATCAATAATGTCTGCGTATGTACTCACGATGCGATCTCCGCTGCTGCTTCGTTGATACCTAAACCTTTAGTACCAGCAAGTGCGTTAAGCACTCCTTGTAGGTCTAGTTTCAAATTGTTTCCGCTGTTGCGGCTGGCGTATAAAGTATTTAATGCACCCGCAATAGCAAAGCCAGTAGTTCCTGCCCAACGGTTAGCCGCACCTTGTGCGTCTAAAGATGGAACATTATTAACTAATGTGCCTGCCAAGCGGTTTAAATGATATGTGTAGGTTAAGCCATCACGGACTGCCATTATTTACCTTCCTTAAGTATCTCGCCAGTCTTAATATCCTTGCGAAGTTTTACTGTGCCATTCTTACGAAGGATGACGATTGCGCCATCCTTGATAAGAGACTTATTAAATCCATCGTGGCGCTTATGTTGGCCAGATGACATTATTTCTTTGTTCCGCCTACGCCTTTGTATAGGCCAGTTGGAGTTGCTGTTGGCTTACCAGTTAACTTATCGTCTAACTTGCCAATAGCAGTGCTGTTACATTTACACTCTTTACACATATTACTTGCCTTTCTTCTTAGTTCTTTTAACTGCAGCGTTATCAACCAAATTTGGATATGGTCTGCCTGCTGCTTTAGCCCTGGCTTTTGCCTCAGACTTTTGCGCTGGAGTTAAAGGAGTAGATTTTTTATTAGGATTCTTTTTATCCCAAAACTCTTTTTTCATTTCTTGCCTTTGTTTCTTTTAGAAATTGCGGAGGCTTTAGATTTAGCATCTGCTTTGCTAGATGCTCCCCAAGCCTGTAGGGAAAGTAGTAAGCGAGTTGGCTCACCATTTGGCTTGCGTTCAGGTCCTGGCATATTTCCCATACGAGCCAAGAAAGATGCTCTGCGTGGGTTATCACCAGATTTAACTGGTGGCTTTAAATTACTGCCTTGTGCCTTAGCACTGGCACGACCTTTTTCGTTTAAGCCACCTTTAGGATTTTTACCTTCTTTGCGTTGCCACGCAGGTGACTTAGCCATTACTTACTTTTCTTTGCTGGCAAAACCTTCTTAAGGTTTGGGTTAGCCTTCTTTGCTGCTGGAGATGCTTTGCGGGTAGCAGATGCGAGGATTGCACCAGCACGTTCCATCGGGATGCCTTGCTTCTTGGCTATTCCCGCTTGGGCTTTCTTGAAGCCCATTCCTTTTTTTGCTGTAGCCATAATTACTTAGCCTTCTTCTTAAGCATTGAGATACCTTTTTTAAGTTCTCTTGCTTTTTCTAATTTAGGTTCTGCTTTTTCTGCCATTGCGTATGCTTTTTTCTTCATCGCTGGTGTCATTTTTTTTGCTGCCATTAGATTGCTCCTGCCTCTTTCATCGCCTTAGCACTTTGCTTGGTGATTTTATCTGCCGCTGGCATAGCACCAGCGTCAAAAGCAACTCCCAGTTTCTCACTGGCTTCCTTCGCTTCATTAATCTTTTTCATAGAAGTTCCTGCTGGCTGGATACCTTCTGATCTAGCATCACGGTATGCTGATAGTTCAGCATCCCATTTCTTTTGGGACATAGAATCTGCCCGTCCAGCATCACCTGTGTTTAGTTCTAGTGTACGAACCTTGCAAGCAAAGCAGCCGTCAGTATAATTGACGTGCTTATAGTGATCTGAGAAAACGTCTTCGGTAATAAAAGGTTCTGGTTGAGTTGCTTTGCAGTTTGAACAACCGAATAAAGTTGGGATGGTATTATATTTTTCATCAAAGCCCCATTCTAAAACTTTTGAGATATGATTGCAGTTACTCATTTTTTAAGTTTCTCTTTCATAAAATCTATATTGCGTAGGATACGTTGTTGCTCAGGCCCATTGGCCTTAGCAGCGGTTTGTGCAAAAGTTAATGCTTCTTGGTAATATCCGAGATTAAACGCAGAGACTGCTGCCAGGTCGTAGGCTTTCCAATCCCAGACAGCGGCTTCGTAGCAGTAGTGGACTGAGCGAGGTAGTTCCATAACGTTAACAGAGGCATCTAAACAGGCTGTCCAATCTTTCCTTCTGTAAGCATCAATCGCTAATCCATACCAAGATTCACCTTCTTTAGGTAGAATCTCTATTCCCTTTTGGTACCAAGTGGTTACTTCTGCTTCTGGTTTCTTTAGATAAAACGCTGCTTCACCAAGCCAGCGGCAAGTGGCTGCTTGTTCTACATCCCACGCTTTATCTTTAAGTTCTAGTGTGCGCTGCCCTGCTCGCATAACATCTTCCCATTTGGAGTGGAAATAATATTCACGAGTCATATATGTCCACATACGTGGATCATCTGGGAACTCTTTAACACACATCTCAAGTAGGGGAAGGTATTGCCCACGAGACTTTGTGTTATCTGGTTCGTGTTTGATTACGGCATCAAAGATGTTGCAGGCTTTTGCTTCGCCTTCACCGTACCAAATCTGTACTTCGTGGCAAGGATACTTCCAGTTCCATCCCTGTCTTGAATGGAGTCTGTCTCTTTTCCATTGGCTACCAGTATCAATTGTGATCCAACCAAAGTCAGATCCTGGCACCCATTTGTCACGAATTTTTTTAAAGAAGTTCTTTTGAGGAACTTCATCTAAATCTAATATCACACAAACATCCGCATCTTCTGGAACTAATGCAAGTGCTGCGTTTCTTGCTGTGTCAAAGCGCCAAGGCTTTACACTAATTTGATGAACTGTTATTCCAAGTTCTCTGAGTTTTTCTTGAGTACCATCGGTACTACCAGTATCAGCAACAATCCGATAGTCAGCACCTTCAGTAGCCTTAGCAAACCTTTCACAGTGTTTGCTCTCGTTTAATGCAATTGAATATACGGCTATCTTCATAGAGTCCAGATTGTACCATATGTCCTATTCGCTTACTGTTGTTTCAGTTGGAACTACCGCATCCAACTCGCTCTGCGCCGTCAAGACATACTCACCCTGACCGCAGATATTGCACTTAGTAACTACTTGATTGTCCTCAGCGTTGCGAGTTTCAACATAGTAATGAGAGCAACACTCTGAACTGTATTCATATTTGATAGCCATTAGAACTCCTTAGAAATATAAACGAACTTCACCACGACCACCTGAGCCAGCAGTTCCACTACCAGTAGCAGCACCACCGCCACCACCGCCATCTCCACCATTACCGCCGTTACCAGATGAACCTGCTGCACCAACAGAAGAAAATCCTGCTCCGCCACCACCTGCACCAAAACCTGCACCTGTACCTACTGTCTGACCTGCGCCACCAGCGTAAAAATCTCCAGTACCTCCTGCGCCACCTGTTGCACTTCCAGAAGTTACAGCCGAACCACCTCCGCCAGTAATAATTCCAATTCCACTTGCAGCGCCAATGCGAGTGCCAGTAGGCAGGTTATTACCTGCACCGCCACCAGTAGAAACTCCACCAGAACTAGCGTTGTTTGTAGATGCACCACCGCTTGCGTATCCAACTTGCCCAACAGTTGCTGAAGGAGCACCCGTATAAGAGATAGAAGATGAAGTTCCTGATGCAGTTGTTGCACCTGCTGCAGCGCCACCGGCATTTTGATTGACTCCTGCTGTTCCACCTGAACCGCCACCAGCCATAACCATTCCGTAAATTGATGAATTGCCGCTTGCACCAGCACCAACAGTTGCAGTACCAGTACCGCCTGCACCGACAGTTACTGAGTTTGAAACATAAGTCCAACCAGCAGAGTATCCACCTGCTCCGCCACCGCCCACGCCACCACCAGCAGTGGCAGTTCCAGTTCCGCTTGAGACACCAACAACGCTGCTTGTATAAGTAAATTGAGTTGATGAAGCAGTTGTAACTCCAATTGTAAGATTGAGAGTTGAACCTGATGCGATACCTAATCCAGTAACTGTTACAGTTTGTCCAACAACAAAAGAATTATTTGCTGTGTAAGTAATTGTTGTTCCATTGCCAACAGCCGCAGTAACAGTTGCAGTTGCTGACGGAGGTGGAACTGCACCTGCTCCTCCACCACCAATTACGATTGCATAAACTCTATTGATACCAGCAGGAATATCAGTCACAGAAGCGGATGTTGTGTAAGTGCGTTGTAATTTGAGTCCATAAGGAGAATCGGTAAATTGTGAATTGCTATAAATTGATGCGCTCATAATTGTCTCCTAGTAGAAAAGGTAAAGTATTCCTGCGCCGCCAACATTTTGAGTTACACCTGCACCACCGCCACCGCCACCAAGTCCGCCAAGTCCACCCGTAGTTCCTGAAGCATTACCGCCATTTCCAGCAATACCCGCTCCGCCACCGCCAGCGCCACTACTACCTGAACCATTGGTTGTTGCCGTACCACCAGTTGTTACCGCACCAGTCAAAATGTTTATGCCATTACCACCAACACCGCCAACATTTGATGTTGTGGAATTGAGTGCTCTACCGCCACCACCGCCTACTAAACCTGAACCACCAGCGCCAGCCGTATTTGTTCCACTTCCAGCACCATTAGAAAGTCCACCAGCACCACCTGAAATACCGTCACCACCAGCGCCGCCAGCAACTCCATTAGTTGAACTGCCACTTCCAGAGGCTGCTCCAGAACCTGAACCTGATTTTGCTGGAGCAGTTCCAACAGTACCTCCTGGAATACCCCAGTAATTTGTTGAACCTGCACCTGAACCACCGCCACCGCCAAGAAATCCAGTGCTATAACCACCACCACCAGCAATAACATTGCCGTAACGGGTGTAATTGCCTGTAGTGCCACCAACAGGAGCACCAACCACACAAGATGTTGTGGCTAATGTCCAACCCCAAGCAACTCCACCTGCTCCACCGCCATAAGCACCAGTCGCACCAGCAGGACCGCCACCGCCAACTGCAATAGCATAAACAAATGTAATACCGCTAGGAATAGTTACAGTAATTGCGCCAGTTTTTTGAGCAGTACCACCTGAAACATAAGTACCAGTTGCAGCATTTGTAATTGTAAATTGAGTTGATGAGGCAGATGCAATAGTTGCATTTTGCAAATTGTAGGCAACTGGGTTTACATCATAAATTGAAACAGTATCGCCAGCAGAGTAACTATTTGCAACAGTATAGGTAACAGTTGTTCCGTTACCGCTTACATTTGTAATAGTGGACATTCCAACTTTTTGTTGTAAGCGCAATCCATAAGGAAGAACAAAGTGAGTATTAGTCCAAGGTGTGTAGTTTCCACCTTGCATACTGTTTCTGACTGGCTCACCTGATGAGCCTCTGCGTGATGGATTAGCCATTAGGAAATCCTGTTGATGTATCCTGAAATTGTAATTACTGAAGCAGTTGCTGCGAAAGCATAAGTTGTTGTGGCTGCTGAACCTGTTCCAGTCAAAGGTAATCCTGCAACGATTAGAACATCTCCTGATTGTGGAGCAAGGGTAATTGGCTTAGCGTGTTGTACTGAGCCTGTTCCGCCAAATTGAACTGTAAGTAAAACTGGAGAAGTAGATGTGTTATTTGCGTATAGCCAAACCTCATCAATAATAGATGATGAAGTGCCTGTGGCGTGGATAGTTGTACCAGTAGAGGCTGTCTGAACTACTGTGATTGGCTGACCCTGTGTTGAGCCTGAGAGAAGTACTTTGGTATATGTTGCCATTTATCTATCCTTATCCGAATACTTGCATTGAGATTACTGCTTGGTCTGTATCGTAAACTGCGTTTGAGCCTGCCGAGCCAGTCGCCCCAGTACTTCCAGTAGCACCAGTGCTACCAGTGTCTCCTGTAGGCCCTGTAGGGCCTGTAATGCCCTGTGAGCCTGTGGCTCCAGTTACTCCAGTTGACCCAGTGGGTCCAGTAGCCCCTGCGCTTCCAG
>Ga0114958_10003256_pt1 | contig 11706 bp, 4 predicted proteins | sample C_130208_EF_Meta_FD_89577 | JGI IMG/M metagenome (GOLD analysis project Ga0114958, IMG submission 89577) | Freshwater microbial communities from Lake Croche, Canada to study carbon cycling - C_130208_EF_MetaG | ecosystem: Environmental > Aquatic > Freshwater > Lake | place: Lake Croche, Canada... | reverse complement strand
ACTTTTATGTTATTAGCTAAAAATTCTGATGTCTGAATAAGATCTGAAAACGTATTAATAGAAAAAATAGATCCTGAAACTGAAACTTCATTAGCAATAGTAATATTATTAGCAGTTACATTATTAAGAGTTGCATCTGCTAATATGGATAATCTTCTAGATATAATTTTACCAGACGAATTTAAAGTTATAGCTGTATTTGTGAAATATACTTGTCCATCAATAGTAATATTATTAGCAGTTACTGTATTAGCAGTTACTGTATTAAGAATTGAATTATTTGTCACATACAATTTACCTTGTGGTATATAGATATTAGCATTTTCATCAATTTGAAGACTAGATGTACTATCATTTCCACTAAAATCATATTTACTTGCCTCAAATCTCAACGGCAAAGTTGATAATGTTAGTGCATTGTAACTATTGATCACACTAGTAGTTCTAAAGCTATCATCATAAAATAATGATAACCCAGCAGTCGGGAATGTTGGACCGCCGCCTTGACCAGTAATACATAAGCCACCTTGTGATACTAATCCAGTAACTGTAGTATTGTTAGCTGTTACATTATTAAGAGTTGTATCTGCTAATATGGATAATCTTCTAGATATAATTTTACCAGACGAATTTAAAGTTATAGCTGTATTTGTGAAATATACTTGTCCATCAACTCTAAGATTATTTTGAATGTATGCTGAAGATCTTGTTCCCTGAACTGCAAGCTGTTGAGCAAAAACTGCATTTCCAGTTGATTGTAGTGCTAGAGAAGTATTGTCTAAATATAACGTACCAAAGGCTTTATGGTAGTTTCCTATCGCTAAGCTGTTGTTTTCCTGAGTCAATAAATTTGTTGTATTAACCCAATCGCCAAATGTGTTAGCATAATTTAATGAATTTACTGTATTAGCCATGATAATCCTTATGAGTTAATTTTAGTAATAATTGTTTTATTTCTGATATATCAGATTTCACTTCATTCATTTCAGATCTTATACTATTTATTTCTTGTTTTTGTAGCTTGAACATATTAACTTTAGCGTAATATTCATCTTTTTCTGATCTATCAGTATTTATAATAGCCATACTGTTAATATCTCTAACGAAATTTGTTCCAGTAACTTTTACAATTTCCATTATAGACTTGTTCCTTTTGGTAACGCCATTGCTCTAATATCAGTTAAAAATGGTACTGTAGTCTTATCTGATGTTGTCATTACAATTTTTATCGAAAATTGAATGAATGAATTATATGTTTGTCCATTCTTATTTATATAAGAAATGATATTATCAGCAGTACCATTAGATCCAGGTGCAGCTTCAAATTCATACAAATCATTACGTGTCAATGAGTAAACATTTTTATTCTGACCGACAGTAGTCATTAATTGCCAACTATTATCATCAAATTTAGATGGATCATTTTGATTTAATAATTTATAAAATACATAGATATTAGATCCTGATGGCTTGTATGCAGTATAAAAAACTCTCAAATCCTGAGAATTGTTGTCTGGAGTTAGTACAACCTTTTTAGTGAAATATTTACATATAGCATTACCACCACTTGGACTAAATTCACTTATAGCAACAGCAGAGGCTTGTGTTGTATTTGTGCCAGAAATTGTGATAGTAGGAGGTTTTAAATACCCGCTACCAACATTTGAAAATTTAATAGAATCCACAAATCCACTAGTGACATTAGCATAAGCATAAGCTTGTGTGCCACCTAAAACATCAGGAGCAGAAATTGATATATTTGGAATATTAGAATATCCACTGCCTTCATTCAATATAGATATCCGATTATTTGATAACTCTAAGTTATTTATAGACCATTCTATATTATATAATGAAACTCCATCATCCGAAATTATAGGAGAAACTGCATCATCTGATGATTTTAATGTGCCATACAACAAGAATGAGTTATCTGTTTTTGCTAATAAAGTTCTTTGACCTTTACCATCTGATAGATAAACATCATCAAAAGTAGGGCAACCATATACACCAGGAATTATAGAAGTTTCTGAAGTGTAGCCTTTAGTATTATTTAATGTTGAAATATACGAATATGCTACACCAGTGGAGTTTGGAGTAAAATGTGTAGTAGTTATGTTATAAGCATCTGATAACACATCTACACCAGAATGTGAATATAATATGTTAGAAAATGTATTAGCATCTATCAAATTCTTAATATTATTAGTTAACTGTTTTCTGAATGATAATTGTTTAGAAACTGTAAATGGTATTTTTGGTTCAGAATTAGTATCAAATACACATCTATTTAAAGTCATCATCAAAGATTTTGTCTGATCTGCTGTCCATGTAATTGAGTTCTGCGATTCAAAAATTGAACCGAAATATGGAGAATTGCCTATCTTAGTTACATTAGTTGGATTAGGATCTGTATAATTTACCTTTGTTGATGATGGTATAGCAATAGCATTTTGAGCGGCACAGAATAAATTATATTCTGTAGATGAACTTTTTAGTATAAATGCATATAAAACACCAGGATGAATGTAAACAGGTGCGCTAAATTTAAAGGTTGTAATAGATGCAGGATCTAGATAATGTGGATTACTTGAAATATTAACTTGATCAGGCGATAATGTCACAATAGAATAATCTAAAGTTTCACCGTTAGGGTAACCATTTAAAGTTCCAATAATAGATAATGTTATAGGAGATGAATTTTTAGGTTTTGTTATAAAATATAAAGAGATAGAATCTAAAAATACTCCATTAGGATAATTATTAATAGGAATCATAAATGATTGAGCAACAGGATCATATGGAGAATATGATGTTGTAAGTTTTGTATCTGTGCTGATTAATTGATTAGATAGATATGAAGTTTGTTTAAATGTATTTCTAGCACCAGAAACTGAAGGTGAAAAATCTAAAGATTGTGATCTAGTAGATAAACCTGAAGCTGTAAAAGTTCCTTCTGAAAAGGTTGTTGAACTTCCTTGATCATTATCAATTAATCTATTATCGATCCTAAATACACGTTCTCCTGTTTTAAAAGTATTCCCTGGAACATTAAACACTCCAATAAATGTGCCAGATTCATCTGTAGATAATTTATCTAACTTACCTTTTTGTATTGATAATTGATATGAAGATATTGTTCCATTTATGCTGTAGAATGATGTAGTATCAGAACCACCAATTATCGCATTACCACCTACTGATAAATTTACAGGAGATGATAAAGTGCAAGTACAATTAGCACCATCATAATGTGTTATAGTAGATGTATAAACTTCAGGAGTAACGATAGATTTACCAAACACATCTAAACTAATCTGAACAGTATTGAATGTTATTGTGGAGTTTGTATAAAATTCATCAACAGAATTTGCTATACCATTCAATGAAACTTGTGTTGCTCCTACATAATATAAACCACCTCCAGGCATTTCTATCTGAGTACCGCCATTTAGAGGAACTGTATTTGCTTTTAAACTGTCTGTAGATAATATTATTTGTCCGTTGGTTGTTGTATCACTTAACCATGTTCCACTTGTAATTGCAACAGCAGCATAAGAATCGCCATCTTCTTCGCTATTTTTCATATAAATTTCAAATGTATGAGTGCCTTTTGTTAATGATAAAGAGATATCATTATGACCACCACTCTGTAATGAACTAGTCCATTTACTTACAGTATCAATTTTAATATAACCACTCTGATTATCATCAGTAGAAACTCGCATAATATAAGTTCCTGTTGATGGTGCTGTAAAATTGAACAATCCAGCAGGAAGTTCTCCTCTAGAATTTGGTGAACCCCAGATGCCAAATTGATCAGCAAAAGATCCATAATTAGTGCGAACTCTATAATATCTTAAAGTTGAATCATGAAGATCTGTAAATGTGCCACCTACTGCTCCTATATACCCTGCTTTATGGATAGAAATTATATTAGCAGCAGAAATTTGACCTGATGCTGTTGTTGTTGAATAATTGCCTGAATCGTCATAAAATCCATTTTGAATTCTGCTAATACTAGAATCAGCTTGGTATGATGAGTGATAATTTCCTACAACATATAATCTAGTGCTAGAAGAATCATTTGAATATACATCAACAACACTTGCTATTGGATTAAATTTATTGTTATCATAATAACCAACAGTATCTCCAGCTTTAAATGTTCCTGAAACATTTGTCAATTCAATAATATCAGGAGCTGTCATATATTGATCAACTTTTGTTCCATCGAACCAAGTTGATACAGGAGTATTTACTAATAATCCTTTTGATTTTATTAACAATTGTTGAGGTCTGATGTATGGTAAAATGCTGATATCAGTTAAATAATTGTTATTTAAGCTATAAGTATTTCCTATATTAGAATAATATCCTAGAGTATTTTCCTGAGATTTTGTTCCATATGTAGAAGTTGTGGTTGTTGTATCTGTCTGAGTATAACCTACAACTGAACCGAATGGTCCAAAAAATGCACCATGATTCACTCTAGAGAAAGCTGATTGTAAAGTAGAAACAGAAGTAGCTGTAGTTCCTGGGACTGTTTTCCAATCTCCCACTGCTAGAACATTGACAGAACTACTTTGTTGAAATACCTGTAATGAAGGATCAACAATCAATAAATCTGGTTCTTTTGTATTATCAACCCAATTGTCCATAGGTGGATTGATATCTAGAATTCCCTGAGTTATAGCAACACCAAATGGATTCACGTTAATTGTATTACTTGCGAGTTGTTGAACAGCTACACTAGAAATTGTGTAAGGAAGTGTAAAAATGTTAGTTGATTCATTAACTTTAGATATTTTATAATTTCCAGCAGATGGAGCATTACCTCCAGCTAATATTACTGAATTTTGTAATGGAAAGTTCGTAACTGTTTGCATAGCTGACAATTGACGAGTTCTTTTGTTTATATTAGCTGACCAATCAGGATTAGATGTATCTGATGTTGAGAATGATGAAAAATCATCAACAAGAATTCCATTTTTAAATCTATTTAAACCGTTAGAATCGGGTACTTGCATAGAAGTAGCTGTTTGTTCTAATGAATTTAAAGCTGTATAATAGTTCAAATCATTGATCTGTGTTTGGATATTTGAAATATCTTGCATAGTCCAACGTTTATGTTGAATTGTTTCAACAGATAAATTAGGTAATGTTCCTGCTGGATTTTCTCCTGGAACGTATGCTGTATAAGGATCTAAATTTATCTTAGCAATTAACAATGCACCATCAGGTTCAGAAGGATATGATGGATTTATTGCAGGAACACCAGTTATGAGAGAGAAATTTTTACTTTTTGACAATACCAATAAATCTTTTCTGGCTAGATAATATGAATAATCGCAGATAAAATTAGTCAAATTGTCGGGAATATACATACCAGATTCTTGTGAACTTGGTGTAGTATAATTAAACACAAATGTTGAAGTTGCATTTTTTCTTACAGGTCTAAAATCTAAACAATCTCTTAATGGATAGATGTTACCATTTGATGCTGTATAATTAGGAATTTCAGCATAATTTTCAGGTAATGTAGAATTTGTAGTGTAAGATGATACATCAAAATATCCATCACCGCCTCCCTGTACATAACAATCTAAAAGAACTAATAAATTACCTTTAGCTGCTGGTGCGCCCGCTTTTAATGTAATTGAAGCATGATCATAGTAATTGTCATTTTGTCCATTCGAGAATGTGTAATTATTTGTTACATCATAAACTGATGATGATATCATATCAGAAGTCGCAATAGTCGATGGACTCTGAGTATCTATAATTTTAACAATTCTCTTTACATCTGAAATATATAATGATTGTGGCAATCTTGGGACTACAATACCGCCATTTTTAATGTAAACTTGAGCATTTGTTGGAGCTGTTTCTGTTAATGTTACAAATGTATTTGTGTTTACTACTGTACCAGATATTGATGCTATTGATGTGTTAGTAGTAATTAATTTTTTAGTTTTTAATACATGACTAGAATCTGATGCGTTATTAACAAAAACTTTCGCTATAACATCAACAGTAAATGTAGTGGCTGCACTTAAATCTGAAGAAAATAATGTAATTTTATTTAAACTAACATCAACCGTAATATTTCTTGTTCCTGTTGCTGATGTAAAATCTAAAATTTGTCCATTAGTTAATGAAGAATTTGATCCTTTATTTTTCACGATTACAGTATAATATTTCAATACTTCATCATTTGATAGTTGTGTACTTGTTCTACCTTTAAAATTTAAAACATCTGTATTATATGTATCGAATTGGATAACACAAGCAACTCCACTAGAAATTGTTGTGAATGGTTGATCTCTGAATAATGAAGTAGATTCGAATGTTGCATTTGATGTTGATTTAACATAAGGGTTACCTATTCTAAATAACAATTCAGGATAACCAGCATCAAATAATTTAGTATCACCGGATGGCAATGAGTCTACTTTACTTTTAGTTGCAATTTTTGCTGATGATAATATATTACGACTGCCATCAACTGATAGTAATGTTTCTACATCCTTGATATCAAATTTAATAGAAAATGTATCAGATGCTGTAGGTTGTATTGGAAATGCAATATTAAGATTTGCTGTCTTAGTGCTACCATTGTATGAAATAATCTTACCTTGATATCCATTTAATGTTAAGGTTACATTAGTATAAGCATCATTTTTTGTTGAAAATTTTCCTGTAGGATCATAAAATGTGATAGAGTTTGTAGTGGTATCAGAACTACTCACATTAGACGATAATACGTTAGATGCAATATCAAATACTGAAGCTTTATAGATATAAGAAGAAGTATTTACTACTGAAGTATCAAATTCTAAATTTCTAATCTTAGCGGTTCCTACTAATGTAGAATTATAAGTATTTGCTGTCGATGTTACAACATTAGCTAAAGGCACAGAATGCAAATCTATAGATTGCATTCTAGTGATATCAAAAGAACTCGTAGACGATCCTAAGACATTATCTACATAAAAATATGTACCATAATCAATACTAACACCATTTCTTGTTAAAGAATCAGAGTTAGTGGCACGATTTCCTGAAACAGTCAATGCTGATTGATTTTCTAATCGATATCCTCTAACATAAGCAGTTCCTTTACTAATTCCTAACTTAAATTTAGAAGGATCGGTTGGATGTTTAGCGGGTGTTAATTTAAATGGATGAACCAAATAATCGCCATTTGTATCAAATGTCCTTTTAGCAAAATAATCGTCAATAGCAGAATAAGAAGTTCCGTTTATCTGCTTTATAATTGAACCATTTTTAATTCGTACTAATTCAATAAAATTATCATCATTACCCAAACTTAAAGGATATGAGATCAATTTTAATGATATAGAATATCGATCTGCTCCTGGAGCTTGATAATTAGAAGCTCCAATAGCAGGATCTAATAATGAAGAGTCATCTAAATAATCAACAATAGTTTCAGAAATATTTAACCCAATTCTACTCGATGGGACATTATCGTATTTGTTTAAGATAATAGTTTGTTGTGGTACAGTAACAAAATTTCCAATAGAATATTTGTTGAATGATCCATCACCATTAGCAACTGTAGATGTATTATACCCGTTTATAACATAAAACACACCTGTAGATATCGATGCTACTGAACTTTTTCCTGTAGAAATTGTGTTACCATCTACACCAATGGTACTCGCAGAATAATTTGAACCGTCTGTAGTTGATAGAATCATATTATCAGAAAAATAAGTTCCTGAGATATAATTAACAATTAAAGTAGGAGGATCTCCTGCAACTGTTCCATTATTTGTTGCTTCAGAAACAGCGATAACTTTAGCTAATATCGTTCCTGTAGAATCTGTGATTGTTTTATTTAAAAAATTGCTCGCTTTAATATCTAAATTATAGTAGGTTTTATTTAATTTTAGATAGTTGCAATTTAAATTTGTAGTTACATTCCCACCAGATACAGGGGTATTTTGTGAAAAAATACTTGAGGCGAAGTTTGAAATTTGATTTTGTAGAATAGTCTGAGATTGAGTTAACTCTCGTGCTTGAACGGCAACCCCAGGTTTAAATAGAATTCTATGAAAGTTTTTTTCAGGAGAAAAGTCGTCGTTGTATGGTTCAACGTTCATGTTTAATGCCATTTATGTTATTCCTTTTTAGTAATTCAATACTACTTTAAATTGTTCTATGCCGTCGCTGCTTCTTTGTATTCCAGATCGATTATCTATATACAAAATATCACCAGAAAGTGTTACTAAATCTGGAGTGCTATATGATAATAAAGTTCTGACTGTTCCTGAACTATCTCCAAATAAAGGAACATTTACATTCAATTGCCCGCTAGTATTTATAATTGTTATAATATTAGAATCATTATTATAACTTAATACCGTAGCTGAAAATGTTGCATTATCTAAAGAATCTCCTTGATACACAATTTCTTCTGATGTATATGACCCAAAACCACTAGCAACAATCAGATCTGTAGAAGTTTTATATGTAGCAGCATTAGCGACTTCAGGAGCAGTTTGTATTGATGTAGGATTTACTAAAATGCCTAATTGATAATATGTAATATCAATAGGTATAATAGGATTACCGTTCACATCAACTTCAGAACCGTTGAATGTAGAAGTTATCATCACATTACAACATCCTAATTCAGATAAAGGATCTGAACCATGACCTCCAATAGGAGAAACTGGAGCAATCGCTGAAGCATTAGAACCTGTATTAGATGTTATGACAACATTAGCATCTATATAATTAGAGCCATTAGATGATACTACAATATCAGAAATACTTCCATTTGATGAAATTGCGTATGCAGTTGCTTTAGATGAATTATCGCCTATGATATCAACAGTAATTGCTACATTAGCTGAATCGTAACCAGAACCGCCATTAGTAACATTTATTACATCTATATTACCATATCCTGCTGTTGTATATTTTAATGGATTAGATGAATATTTAGCGAATGGAACAGGAATCCAACTAGAATCCATAAAATTCACTTTTGATGCTGAATCAATCGTGTAAAGATATTTCCATTTATATCCATCAGAACCTTGAAAAATATTATTGGGATTTAATGTTCCAGGTTCAAAATAAGGTTCTATTGTAGAAGCATTGCTGTTATTATTCCATAAACATTTAAATACTTGATCATATCTATTATTGCAGTAAAATTTAAATACATTCACATTATTTTGATCTTTCTCGAACAAATCTATCGTATCAGAATATGGATCATAAACAGTTCCTGAAGTCCAATTCGCTCTTGCTATTACTGGAGAAATTTCATGAGTCCCTATAGGTTTAACAACAAAGATATTCTTCATTAGATGTTTTAAGGATTTCTGATCTTGTGTTGGATCAGGAGGATTCTCATTATCAAGCCAAGGATCTACTTTAGAAAGAAAACAATACATTCTAGTTGTAAAATAATTTGGTATAGTAGCAATCGGAGAATAATACATCTGTTTAACAGATGAAAATTTGAAAGCGTTAGTAAGTAATGTTTTATTTGCCATATATTAAGGATGAGTTATTGTTGCAAATGTATTCGCAATATCATCTGCTACACAAAAATATTTCATAAATGTTATAGATTGATGGACAGAAGCAAAATTTGATGCAGCTATAGTTGTATTATTAGCAGAAAGTCCGTGTGTTATCGTCTGATTCCCTGCTGCTGCTGTATTCTTAGCCCAAACTTCTACAACTTTTCCAGGGTAATAATTTACCATCGAAACTGTTAACGAAGTATTATATGGTACATAAATTGTAGAATCTGTAGAAAAATCAATAGTAATTGCTGTCTGTGCTGTAGAAATGATTCTAGGATTATATATAAATCCCTTTTGTGCATTGACGACACCAGAAAATGTAACAGAATCTGCATTAAATGATGCTATTTTATTTTCTGTGACTGTTCCATTAGCAATATTCCAAAATTCTATCCTAGAACCTTTTGCACTATCTGTATAATTTTCTCCTGCTACAAAATCTATCCTACCTGTACCAAATTGGCTAAAATTATTAGACCAACCATTACCAGAAATTCTTAACAAAATATCATTATTGGCTGTTGATAAAGGTGTGTTTGCTGACCCTCTAGCACTTCTTCCTATAAAAGCTGAATACGTATTAGCACCAAAAGAATCTGCTACTATTCTTGTAGAAGTGTTAGCATATCCTGTTACTTGTAACATATACCCAGAATTTAATGGTGCTTGTGTTACACCATTAGCACTTCCTGTAATTCTTACTGATGCGATATTAGGCAATGATGAATTTGCTATGACATTTATGAATCCGTTTGATGTTATTGATTTACTTATAACGTTTCCAGCTATTGTTACAGTATTCTGGTTATTTGCCAGATAATTGTAAGTATTAGAATTATCTGTATAAGACTTAGCAGAAGCCATATACGAATTGATATTAGCTTGTAAATAGTTATTAGCTGCATTTGTATTTTCTATAGCAGTATTAGCTCTATCGAACGCTGAAATAGTAACATTAGCTGGAGCAGCGGCAGTAGATTGTATAGATGAATCTGAAAATACAACATTTCCTGTAAATTGACTATCACCTAAAACATTCAATTTATAATTAGATGTATTATTTGTCGCTATACCAACATTTCCAACAGAATCAATAATAAATGGAGAAGGATCATTTCCATATTGATCATTAACTACAAATGCTGCACCTGAACCTAATTGATTGATTGTAAATGCACTTGATGAAGAATTTGCATTTATTGCTGTTGATGTTAAGAAATCTATTTTCGAACGATTAAATCTACTCACTACATTACTAGATGTTGTGCCACCTGCTATGAAAACTATATTGGCACTAGATGTTGCTGTCCCTATAACTAAATTGCCTGAAGTATTCGATGAAGATCCTTGAACATATAGATAACCATCTAATGCGCCCATTGATGAAAAATTCTGATCTGAGAATGTAGAATTGTTTATTCCTAGATCTATATAATTATAACTATTTGTTCCTATATCTGCTGTTCCTACATAATCAACAGAAGAAGAGCTGTTAAAATTTTGAGTATTGATTTGTAGGAATGGTGAAGAATTTCCTGTAATTTGTGCTGATACATTAGAAAAGTTTAATGGACTACCTCCAACATTCAATACATTATTATTGAATAAATTTTTGGATAATTGTGTTTCTGAAACTTTATTTGTGAAATTGGTTTCAGAATCGACAATAACAAAGAAAATGTTAGAAGTATTTGAACTGGAATTTAAATTGCTTAATGGCAATTCTGATATTTTAACCGTTGACATATTTTTAACCTAATATAATAATTGAACCATCTTCTGTTGTTAACGAATTTCCATATCCATCAACAAGTTCAGGGTAATATTGTTGTCCTACTGGACCATAAATAATAACGTTACCACCTGTTGCCGTAAATGTTCTATTTACAGATATTGTTGTATTTGTCGTTGATCCTGATATAACAGAATTTAATGTTATAAAATTATTAACATAATCAACTCTAGAAACTATTTTTATAGAATTGTTTGGAATTGATACATTATCACCAACTTTAATTACATCTATTAATGGATATGTATCATTTGTGTATTTACCATTATTTATAATATCATAATATCCAGTTAGTGAAGAAATATAAACTGTATTACTTCCATGCATTGTCATGATATT
>Ga0114958_10003254_pt1 | contig 11707 bp, 14 predicted proteins | sample C_130208_EF_Meta_FD_89577 | JGI IMG/M metagenome (GOLD analysis project Ga0114958, IMG submission 89577) | Freshwater microbial communities from Lake Croche, Canada to study carbon cycling - C_130208_EF_MetaG | ecosystem: Environmental > Aquatic > Freshwater > Lake | place: Lake Croche, Canada... | reverse complement strand
CGATTAGTGCATCACGACGCTTCTTGGGTGTCAACTTCTTAATCTGTTCGTTTAGTGCATCTTCAAGAGGACAGAAGAGATCCATGTATGACATAAGTGACATTACAGGAATCTGAGTTCCGTTGAGATAGATGGCACAGCCGGGTACGCAGACAGCAGCATCATAGCATCGAGTCGTAAGCACATCCATCATATCTGCAGGAATCTCCTTGACTTCTCCTTCGGTATCGTCGGTAGACCAATGAAACCGTGAAAGATCGGGTGTATATGCAATAGTAGTAAGAGCGGTGGATGACTTCACCTTATTGATCTTTACAGGTACCATCTTGGTCATATTATCAGTCCAAGTATAAGTAGTCATCGTGGAGGTAGAAGGAGTCGTAATCTTTACAGAAAACTCCTTACTGAAGATGTTAGTCAACTTGGCACCATATCCATTCTTACCACCAACGATCTTCTCTTCCTCCTTGTTGTAGTTGGAAGAGGTCAAGAGTTGACCGAAGATCATTTCAGGAAGAGGGCATCCGGCTTCGGGATGCGTAGCGGTAGAAATGGTATCGCCATCGTTCGTTACTGAAATCTGAGTGGGTGAAAGCATAATTCGGATGTTAGAAACTGGAACAACACCGGCTTCCTTCTTACGTAGACGCTCCTGCTGCCGAGTATAATGATCGGTTGCATTCACTAGAATTTCATCAAAGATCTTGAAGAAGCCCGGACAAAACTGGATCTTCTTCCAAACCATTCGCTTAATTGCAGGATCATAGATCCAACGACTCTGAGGCTCTGTATCAATAGAACCGATATACGTATCCGGCAGTTCCAAGATATGCTCTCGATGCGTGCGCTTGCTATAATTTTCGGGGTTCATTTCTCTTGCCTAAGGGTGGGGGTCAAGGGCTTTCAAATTTATGAAAATGTAGACATTTAAATTGGATATCTTGCAGATATCATTTAAGACAACAATTTATCATAAATTTAGACAAATTTTTAAGAATAACAGAGATCTAAGATAAATTTTCTATAATTAATAATAGAGATGCGTTCAACAAGATCAACAAGAAAGACAACAAGAAAACAGCGTGGTGGAGCCGCAACACCTTTACCTCTTTCATTCTTTAATCCCGGATCTGCTCCTTTTTCGGCTTCATCAAGTTCTCTTTCTACGGCTGCAACATCCACGCTTGCAAGAGCCGGAATCTACCAGACAGGAGGTGGTAAGAAATCCCTAAAGCAGAAGTCAAGGTCCCTTAAGAGACAGCAGTCAAGAAAGCAGAAGTCAAGGTCCCTTAAGAAGCAGCGCGGTGGTTTTTCCCCTTCAGTGATGGGTCCTTTTCTCAAGAATGTAGAGGCTTTAGCGGCACCCTTATCAATCTATTTAGGCTGGAAGATGATCAAGGGGCTACGTGGATCAAAGGCTTCTAGGAAGAAGTAGACTCCTGAGAAATTTGCTGAGAAACAATAATATTGTATTGTATACTGTTATAAAAATTATAAGCAGTTAAATCTTCAACATCATTATTATTTCTTTCTAAATAGATATTTATGAGATTGATATCAAGAGGCAAAGTATTATTATCTCTGTAATAGTTTTCACCTTTCAATCCACCAGCAATATCCGCTCTTCCCCTCGATTTTTGATAAAAGAATTCAGGAATAGTCTTGCAGTAGTAATGATTCATTTGGATAACTGAGGTATCCATATCCAGATTCTCAGCCTCTGTTGTGATAACACCATTTGTTGCAATTATATGATATCCTTCTTTTGGTGCTACATTATGACAACATACAAATCCGGTAACTAAATCAGGTCTAAAAAGAGTTTTCATTAATTTATCACCTTTAAGAGCACATCGTCTAAAACGTGAAGTAACTGGCTCATCTGTTTTCTTGATTAAACCAGATGAACCAAAATAACGCCAACAGATACTTATACCAGCAACTTGAGGTAAAAAATATTCCTTAATAAATGCTTGAATATTCGCATGTTTTTTTAAACAGACAAATTCATCAATATCACTATGCAGAACATATTTAATATCATGTTGTGGAACAAAATTTTCCAAAAAATGTTGTAGAGCCATATATTGAATTCCCACTGCAAAATCATTCCCTTTTGCATGCGTAATTATAACTTTGTTGCCAAATCGTTTCAGAATTTTATGATAAGTAGGAACATCTTCATTATCATATAAGTAAATTCTATCAAAACCAATTGCTAAATGATAGATTACCCATTCTTCAATATAGTCCTGCTCAAACTTAGCAAGAGCAACTATAACTGTACTCATTAGCAAATAAAAAGGATATAAATAATTTGAAATAACTCAATCCCAGGAGAACCTTTCATATCGCGCGTCCGAATAATAAACGAACTGGCGGTATTTAAACGCAACTTGAAAAATCAAGTTAAACGCATGGAGAATGAAAAGTATGCATTCCGGATTCGTACGGTCAAGGCAAGCCCTTTCAGAATTTTGATTGAGGCTCTTAAGGAGATTCTAACAGAAGCCAATTTAGAGATTGATCCGAATGGTTTGAAGATCATTGCCATGGATGGCACACAGACTGTGCTAGTGCATCTTCGTCTCCATTCAGAGTGGTTTGAAGAATTCTACTGTCCGCAGCGTCTAATTCTTGGTCTCAACATGATCAATTTCTTCAAGTTGATCAAGACGGTTTCTAACAATGAGTCTTTGATTCTGAGTATGGAGAAGGAGGATACAACACGTCTAGGGATTGTAACTCTTAATGGAGAGAATCAGAAGACGACTAAGTATCATCTCAACCTTATTGAACTGGATATCCATCCGATTGAGATCCCGCCGGTAGAATTCCAGACAACTATTACGATGCCGTCTACTGATTTCCAGAAGGTGATCCGCGATATGTTCTCTTTGGCTGAGACAGTAGAAGTCAGGTCTGCATCGAATGAACTTGTATTCAAGTGCCGCGGCGACTTTGCTGAGCAGGAAACAGTTTTCCATGTTGGAACTACAATGTCAGTAAAGCAGAATAAGTTGGATATTGTGCAGGGACATTTTTCACTCAAGCACTTGAATATGTTCTGTAAGTGCACTTCTCTTTGCTCAGATATTACGTTATATCTCAAGAACGACTACCCTGTAATTGTGGAATACGCGGTAGCGGGTCTGGGTGAGATTAAGTTGGCTTTGGCTCCTCATAAGCAACCCGGGTCCCGATAAGGAACCAACGGATAAGGAAAGCCGTTAGGGTTAAAGGCAATAAAGTCCAGTTGCAATAAGAATGAGACCCATCCATTGCAAAGGTTTCAACTGTTCGCCAAGTGCTGCTCCAGCAACTGTTGACACAAGAGAAGAAGTTCCATCCCATGCGCCATTCAGCCAGGCAATTCCCATCGTGTTAAAGCCAACGGCAATTTCAAGGGCTAAAACAATATAAAGAAGAATTCCTGCATAGAAATGGAATGAAAAATTGGTGGTAGCAAAAGATTTAAGATTCAGATCTGCCACAAGTTCTGTCATTGTAATAATCCATATTTGGACCCAAGGATTGGAGCCAAGTGCTGATTTATAAAGAGTTCCCAGAGCCTCAATACCGCTCATCTATTATTATCGAGTAATTAAAGCCATTTTCCTTCCAAGAATTGTTGAACACCGGTGCAAGAACCGCGATAAAGAGTAATCCAAAGAGAAATATTTCCACTGCCACAGATAATATCTTTGCATTGAGACATAATGAATACTATTGCTAGAAACTTCTTAGAGAACTCATAGTTTGTAGAAGGCATTGCTAAATCAACTGATGTTGAAGCCTTTTTCATATGACGAATTTCATCTTTAAAAACAAAAGTATTAGGCAGAACCATCATAGCATCAATAAATTCAGATTCATCACTTTGGACTAAAAATCTAACCTTAGGATTTTTTGCTAGAATTCCCCGTGCTCTAACAAGATAATCTTCATATCCAGAAAGTGCTGTTTCTGTAACTTTATCATTGCCCCGATAAAACAGGACACATGTATTTTCAAAATCAACGGAATATTTTTTAATTATCTCGGCAATAATATCTTTAATCTGATCGGTCAAGGAAAAATATCGAAGAATAAATGGTTTTAAGGCTGCAAAAGGAAGTTTCTTAAAATCGGTGAATTGGTGATAAGGTTCTAGCATAATTGGATATGTGTATTTGATAGGTGTTGGAATAGTCTGAAAGTATTCATGAACAATAGGACGAGGTGGCGTTGGTTTGTACCATTCAAATTGGACTGATGAATCAACAACTTCAGGAAGTTTTGCCGCTTTGTTAAAGTATTCAATAATACGAGCAAGACGAACAGTACAACATGAAAAGAATCCACTATTATGCAAGACAATCAGAGTTGTTGGCTTTTTCTTTTGTTGTTGACCTCTTAGCCAAGACATCTGACGAAGATTAACAATCTTTGTAAAAATTTGAAACCCGAGCAACACTTTCTTGCAAGTAGCACGAATGAGTTATAATCAGCAATGGACACTTTACTATCACGATCCCGACAATGAGGATTGGTCGGAGGAATCATATAAGAAGATCGGCACTCCGGCAAACTTTGAGGAGATGTTTGGAATGTTGAAGGAAATTGGAGCAAAGCGCTTCTTGGAGGGAATGTATTTCTGGATGGCAGATCCGTATCCGCCGATGTGGGAGAACAAGATGAATAAGCGTGGTGGATCCTATTCTATTAAGATTCACCAAGATCATGGTTTGGAGTGTTTTGAGCGCTATATGGCTGCATCCGTTCTTAATCTGATTGCTCTTGATACAGAAAATCAGATTGTTGGAGTTTCTATTTCTCCGAAGAAGGGATTTAATATTATTAAGTTGTGGAACTTGCAGTCGTTGACTTTTAAGAAGGAGACTGATATCCGTGTTCTGATGCCGAATCTAACTTATACAGATATCATCTACAAGCCGCATGTTGATCAGAAGATGTCCTAAGCCTAAGCCCATGACTCTTCCCATTCACGCCGATCATCTTCTGTTTGCAAGTCCACCTTGAATATTTTTTCATCAATTACTGATCCTCGGGGAGTTACACAGAATGTAGCAGAGTCTCCAATTACTAATCCAAGTTTCTGCATCAAAAGAGTACGAACAACATGCATAGTCGGATGATCTTCTGGAGACGAGTAAAAAAGATCAGTTAAATGATCAGAGAAATCAAAACTTTTTTCACCAATAGTGATTACTCCTGCTAGCCAACCCCAGCGTCTTCTAACATTTGATTCATTTTCAGACCCAAGAAAAATAAGTGATTGATTTAATGAATCATAATGCCAACAGTCTTTATCTTCATCTAAGACAGGTGCGTAGAGTGAAGAGTGACCATCAGACCAGATATAGAGATCGCCATCTAACTTTCTAGCATAATCAACAAGAGTAAATGTTACTTTTGTTAGGAATGTTCGTATCTGATTAAAAATAATAATTGAACTTAATCTTATTAGATCTAGGCTAGCCATTAAAATAATAAATGAATATAACTCTTAAGACTGAACGCTACCTTTCATGCAGAATGCTCCTTGGCATCCAGGCATAATTTTAGTATTTAGATTTGCAAGAGTGAAGGTGGATCCAAAGACAGCGGCAACTACAATAATGTAGATTAGGGGAATAGAAAGAAGAACCCATCCGACAATAGGATTTGTAAACCGGGAAAGAAATTCTAGGGCGGCTACACCTAAGACACCTGTAAGAACCGCGTAGAAAACACTATAAAAATTCAATGAAAAAAAACTATAAATGACCCAAGCAACTGCAAAACTTCCGAATGTCATTGCTGGAGCGGAGATTGCCGCATTTCCAAATCTGTTAAAGTCCATCCCTATTTATACTGGAGAAATAGTCACAATACCGCCAATATTATGCCACTTACCTACTACTTCACCAACCTCATCTTCTGAGATGTACTTGTATAGTTTATGAGAATTGGTCTCATGCCAGTAGCGTACCTTCTTAATCTGTGTCATCTCATAGTTCTCTTCGACTTCCTCCTCTACTTCCTCCTCTACTTCCTCCTCTACTTCCTCCTCTTCAGCCTCATCTCCATCAGCCTCTTCCTCAGCCTCTTCATCAGCAGCCTCATCGTCAGCCTCTTCCTCCTCTTCAGACTGCGTCAAGACAGCATTCTTTGCAAGAGTTACCTTCTCAAGAGACTTCTGCACCTTTGCAACCTCCTCTTCAAGATCATCTTCAGACTGCTTCAAGACCTCTTCCTCCTTAGTAACTAGAACAATAGGTGCAGGAATCTTTGCAGGAGACTTTTCCGCCGGAAGACCATTAGGCTTAACAGAGTCTGAAGGCTTGAGTTCAGCCCTTAGAGTAGAGAAAGAAGGTGAAGTTTGCTGGATAATATCAAGAAATGTAGTAGGCTCAGACATAGGCTGAGCAGGACCAAGTGCAGGAGATCGAACCTTTTCCTTAATTTCTAGACTAATATGATTTGACTTAGTATTATTTTCAAGTTCTTCCATAGCCCGCGCATGTTCTTCCATCTTGGCTTCAAGAGTTACACGAAAATCCTGCCAACCAAGACGAATAGCCTCGGACATTTGCAGAGGTCCAAGGAGATAATCATAGCATTTCAATAGCCACCAGGCATCATTACGAATCTTATTTGCAGACATTCTATGGCAGCATACAAGAGTTTTAAATATAATCAAATTTTTTATGTGGCTTAAGAATTCACTTCTTGGTTCTCTTTCGGGTTACTCTTCTCTGTTTACGTGTTCTCTGTCTCGGCTGTGAATAAGAGCGACCCATTTGAAACAGTTTTTTCAATTTATTATAATTGTCAACGGCTTTTGATTTTTCTTCTCTAAGTTTTTCTATCTTTATTGAGTTTTGAGGATCATTCATTTCAGCATCTAAAAGATCATTTGTTGCATCGTACATGTATTGTTTGAGATTTGCAAGTTCTTGTTTTAAAATATTGATATTATTCAAAAAAAAAGTTTTTTCATCTTCTGTTAGTTTCTCATTTATTGCAATTTTATTCAAGATTTCATGTAGTTGTTTCGGATAAACAGCGGCTCTAGCATTTGCTAAAATTTTCTGGTAGTTTCCTTGATTACCTTCAGGATGTGCTGCCACAAAAGCCCTTGCATTCGCTAGAAGTTTTTGATATGCATTAGCCATCTCTTTTTTCCTCCGAATTTAATTCTGGTTCTTACGGGTTTTACGTTTTTGCTGGTTGCGTTTGCGTGTTTTGCGGGTTCTGCGAGAATTAGCATAATGATGTAGTGCTTGTGGTACATCTTGTGGAATCAGCAAATGTCCAATTTTTAAGATACCATCTTTTAAATATCTATTTAATAAAAATCTATCTTGTAATTGAATTAAATCTCCTGTGAATTGGGCTTGTGTGCTCATAACTCTAGCACTATTAGAATGTATGGGATTAAAAGGACCACCTAAAAAATTTTGATTAAATGCTTGTTGTATTTCAGGTCGTAATTTATCATAAGGTATTAAATAGTAATTTATTCCATTTATATTCACAATTTTAAAATCTCCACGCATATTTCGTGGTTCAACTTCCATTTTATTTTCTGCACCACCAGCACCTCCACCAGCACCGCTTTCAACAGCAGTATGTTCTAGATTATCTTTTTGTGCACTATCTATTTCTTTAGAACTACCACATGAAAAAGGTAAATTAGATATAGGTTGAATTGTTACAGGTAATTGTTGCCATTCTCTTGCATCAGGATTATATTGGTATTTTAAGTCCTTTGTATTCTGGTTTATTTGGAAAATTCTATACTGATAAGTTTGAAGTAAAAATGATTGCCAATCAAAATTATCATTATTATTAGATGGAGGACCGAATTGTTTTGCATGATTATTTACCTCATCACACAAGTCTTGTACAATTTTAAGTATATGTTTTACACGCTCTTCTTTCCAATCTTTAACATATATTCTCCATTTATCTTCAGTATCTACTGTTGTAGATGAACATCTATCTAACCAATAATGAATAAGATGTACCCAACCTCCTTCAATACCATAACTGCCACCATAAAAAACTCTACGACCTGCGTGATCTACTTGACCTCTCCACAGATCATCTATAAAATCTCTAATACTTTGTATATTTGGAAATAAGCCAAGATGTAGAGTAAAATGCGTAAATAAAAGATTACCTTTAATTTTATTACAATATTGATGTGCCCATCGCATCTCATGCTTTAAAAAACTTTTTTCAAATTTTTCTTTATCTATTCGTGGATTCCACTCTCCACTTATACCACGAGCATAATCAGTTTGAAATAAACCAACATATCCAAATCCAGCTGCAGCTGGAAGGATATGTTCACCTGCACCTTTCCCCATTAGTGGATCTCGTGTTTTTTTTGTTTTAGTATAAGGAAATATTCCATCTTTTCCTGCTATAGGAAAACCACATATGTAACAGCAGTGTCTTATAGAATCCCCCCATAATCTAGTAACTTGAGTTTCTGCATCAGATGTTTCAACATGATCTCTTGATCTTGTTTCTGGATCTGTGAAATTTATTACAGTATTTCTTGTTATAGATCCAACATGAGGTGCTTGTGCAGTTAATCTCGTACGTTCTTTTATTTTCATAGCTCTATTTTGAAGAGGCGATGCATTTGAAACTACTTTTCTAAAATTAGATGCTCCTTGCAATGAAAGAGATGATGATAAAGTTACTCCAGCACCCCCACCACCCCCACCAGCGGAACATCTTTCACATTGATGCCCTCCACTTCCAGGTCCAAAACAATCTGCACTTCCAAACTGACATGGCATCTAACCTACTTCTTTCCCAGTATTTAATTCTCTAATTCTTATAATAATCATCCGATCACTTAATCCTCATACAAAACTCCAGCGTATTTTCCTTTTCTCTAATCGGCTTAGACCGACGCAACTTGAGTCCCATAACACCCGCCTTCTGCAACTTCTCCCCATCATTCTGAATGAACACATTCTTCAAAGCCGCTTCATAGAAATCAATCGGCTTTGTATCCATACTCTGAATAATAGAAACCATCGGAGGAGTCAGAACATCAACACGGATGCTCGGCTGGTACAAGAGATCACGGTACTCTGTAATATCAAGCGATCCACCGAAGATGCGTAGGATTTCACGAGCGGGTGCTGCTTGAATTCCCTGTGCCGCTGACTGGCAGAAATTATGATACAAACGATTCAACTTTGAATATCGTTCCCATTGTTCTCCAGCATCCAGGCGCTGACTAAATAAATAGGCGGTTGCACAATTCGGTGAACAGAAGTTACCATACACACGCCAAACACCCTCGGAGATATTGCTAGGAATTACGCATGGAGTCCCAGTAAATGCATGACAGTCCCAATAACAATGGATATCAGTCTTTTCGGGCAAAGCCTGAAGACGATTCTTATCCTGATATTGCACCATCAACTTTTCACTATAATAGCAGGGTAGGGAACCACGCGCAGCAGGTTCCTCTTTCTTAGCCGCCGGAGTCCACTTAGACTCAGTTGTAACAGCAGGAGGTACAGACCACATGGACTGCTGCTGAGAAGGCGGAGGAATGATTTCAACTGATGGTTCTTCCTTTGTATCCTGTGCCCATGTAACTTGTGTTTGGGATGAATCATTTTTCTGTCCCAAGAAACTCATACCACCCTCCATCTCATCAAAAGGAACAGGCTCCGGTGCAGAATGATTATACTGAATCTGAGACATGGGTGTCTGTGCCTCAAGTTGTGCAGTCTTAACAGGCAAATAAGCGATTAGAGGGCGCTGCGCTCCACTGAGCGATCCGGTAATTCCACTGGGTGTTACAACAGCGACAACCTGCGGTTGCTTCTTCCGTTGTCTCGGTGCCTTCTTGTCACTCATTAGTATAATTTTCGGGTTGTTCTTTATGTCTGTTTATTATTAGAACGATGGAAGTCAAAATGCCGCCAACTCTATATATCAATATAAAGGAACGAACAGATCGTGTTGACCACATGGAAAAGGAATTCAGTGGATGGTCTGTACCTATTGAGCGTGTAGAAGCAGTTAAAATGAGTCCTGGCTGGAAAGGATGCACACAATCACACAGAAAAGTTATTCAGATTGCAAAAGAACGCGGATATCCTTGGGTTCTATATTTGGAAGATGACTGCAAGTTAACTCCGGATGCTCTTCGTAGATTCCAGCAGATGTTACCTTTGTTATGGGCTACAAGAGACAAATGGGATATTTTCTATGGCGGAGTTGTGGATATTAAAAAACAAAAACTAATCTCTGAAGATCCGATTCTTTTTGAAGTTAAAGCAATGTGTGCGCATTTTGTTCTTGTCCCGAGCCACGTTTATGACAAGATCTTGGCTGATATAAATCCCAAAGAGTCTATCATTCAAATTGATACATATTATGATAATGTATTTAAGATTATAACACCTTTTCCTTTTCTGGCAGTACAAGTTACAACGGCTCAAGATTCAATGGATTATCATTATCAGCGAACCCAGAATTTTTTAGATGCGGCAAATGTGCTAACAAAGGAATTATATCCGCAGAAAGACATGACTCTTGTCAATATAGTTTCTGTTTTAGTCACTGTTACACTAATGTATATTTTTAGAAGAATGAAGTAATAGAAAATAAATAGATAGAGTAGGGATGGTGCAGACCAGAAAACTCAAATCAAAATACAGACTTGAGGAGAAACCAGTCTTGGCAACAAACTTCAGACTCTTTGATATACAATATAAGAAGCCAACCAACAAAGATCTAGCAGTGGGTTTAGTGTATTTTAATTCTAGTAAATCAACCCGTATTTTGATGAATTATTTTTATGCAAGAGAAAAATTAAATCTTGCAGGAATTCCGAATTATACTCTTGAGATGTATATTAAAAAGCCTGAATTGCATGATGCCTTTCATGTAAAAACTGATGTTATACTTTTTCAAAAAGAAAGATTATGTCATGTCTTGGAAAAGAAGATTCCTAAAGAATTTACGAAACTTTTATTCATGGATTGTGATGTAATCTTTGATCGCAAAAACTGGTATAATGATTTATCTAAGATGCTAGATACCTATGAGATAATTCATCCTTTCTCAAAAACCTGCCGTCTTGATCTTACATATAAGAAGTGCTTAGCATGGGGCGATGCAATAGGAACCTATCCCACACACAAACAAGAAATCAAAATGAATCCTGGTTATGCATGGGCTTTTCAGCGTAAATGGTTTGTAGAAAAAGGTTTATATCAATATGCAATTCTTGGGGGAGGAGATATTGCTAGTGCTAGACCTTGGGTAAAAGCAATACATACTAAACATATTGATTCCAAGAATTATGAAAGTAAATCTATGCAAGAATATATTTCAAAAGTGGGTGATCCTAAGGTTGGTTTTTTAGATGGACTTATTTACCATTTATTTCATGGATCTGATAGAAATAGACAATGGGGAACTAGATATGAAATATTAAAAGATTTTAATGATCCGAAAGATGCAACCAAGGAAACAAAACAAGGAATTCTAACAATTAAGAATAAGACACTCAAATCAAAGATTCAAAAATATTTTGAGACAAGAGATGATGATGGCGTTGAAGAATAATTGCTATAAGTAGGATGGTACCTTTTCCGCCGACTTTTTATATTAATGAAAAGCACCGCAAGGATAGAATACGACATATCAAGAAAGAATTTAGTAGCTGGCCAGT
>Ga0114958_10003253_pt1 | contig 11707 bp, 25 predicted proteins | sample C_130208_EF_Meta_FD_89577 | JGI IMG/M metagenome (GOLD analysis project Ga0114958, IMG submission 89577) | Freshwater microbial communities from Lake Croche, Canada to study carbon cycling - C_130208_EF_MetaG | ecosystem: Environmental > Aquatic > Freshwater > Lake | place: Lake Croche, Canada... | reverse complement strand
GTTTTCCAATTGATTAAAAAACGTTTCATATTATTATTTTTTATGTCCACAATATTTGATCAGCATAATACGCCGGAGTGCCTTTAATATGCCTATATCTTTGATGCCTTAATTTATATAATCTTTGCCTTTCGTTTGCGTATGCTATACCATAAGCATTTCGATAATGATCATAATCCCAATACTCTATAGCTCCTATATCTGCCACCTTTACACCATCCTTATAAACGCTAATTTTCTTTTTTGGATTACTAGATATTTTTATCTTAACTCCAATTCTATTAGCGTTTCTTTTCTGCCTAGATGTTATGATATATCTCATTTTGTAAGATAATCTAGTTTTCCCTCTATTCTTGCCAATCTCTCGCTAATATCTTTATACGATCTCATATCATCCTCAATCTTTTTTAACCTAAAATTTGTTAAAAAATAATTACCTATTAATGCGATAATACCTGGAATGATATAAGCTAATAAATCAGTCATTAATTACTTTTATTAGCTATCATTTCATCGTAATGATTTACTTTCTCCTCTATCTTTTCTAAAGCAATAAGTATTACTTTAATCTCTTCAAGATTGGTTAATTTTCCAGATGCAAAAGCTACCTGATACACTTGCTTAATAACGTTTAATTCTTGCATTTAATTTATTGTTATTGGGGTTAAATTTAGTTGTGCAGCTATCCAATTCATTATCCAATTTGTTGTAAAATCATTGGTTAACCATTGTATGTAGTCATCACCTACAATAGAGATATTACCAGATATTAATGGATTGTTATTTTCATCTAATAATTGATAATAGAACTTTGCTTCAGTTTCCAAATTATCTTGTATTGAAATTGCATCTAAATATATTGCTTCTTTTTCAACTCCATTGTTCCAAATGAATGTTAGGTTAATTATAATTTGTGCCATAATATTTTTTTAAGGTAAAATAGGTGGATTTAATAAAGCTAACCAGTATTGCACACCATTGACCCAAATAGGTAAATGATTACCGCTTGTTGTATGTACTCCCGTACCTAGTGTAGTAATCCATTCTTGTTGTCCTTCTACTACTAATTTTCTTGAAGTGTTACTATTGGTTCCGATTAATACATTTTTATCACTTGTAACCGTTAACACTGGTGAAACAAAATCTACATTAAATTTATGTCCTTGACTAGCAAAATAATTAGAAAAAGTAGAACCATAATTAACATAATTTGATGTATTTATTGCTAACCACAAAGAACCAGTTTTACCCAATTCATACACACCATCAACGCTTGGGTATATATCACCCGCAACAGTCATTAATCCAGCACTTGCAGTAGTTGTACCTATCAACACTTTTGACGCAAAAAAATTGTAATCATTTGCGCCAGCTTGGTAAATTCCCCAACGATTTGTAACAGTAGTAGAACCACTGAATTGTTGGCTACTATTAATTAACAATTGATAATTGTTTACTATTCTTATTGCACTACCATTTGTACTTCTAAAACCATTAATAACCATTCCAGCATAATGAGTAATATTAGTTCCACCTAAACCGCTATATTCTGATATAGATTGCAAAGGGGATAAAGCAAATATTCCACTACCTTGAACTAATGTTATTGTAGAATCAGTACTACCGTTATCATTAATTGTATTTTTATTTAATCCACTTCCAACGTACATTAATCCAGTTGTTGCATTGCCTAAACTAGCTATATTATTGGTAACTAATGTTAATTGATTTATACTAGCTGAAGGATCACCAGTAGTAATATTTGAATTTAATGTTATTGAAAAATCATTTCTAACAATGCTGCCTATGTTAGCAGCAGCATCAGTAAATAATCTAAATGAAGAGTATCCAAATACATCTAACGTAGCATTATTAGGAGTAATTGAAGGTAAACCTATATATACTATGTTATTATTAGTACCAGTTAGTTTAGTACGTCCTAAAACTTCTAATAAAAAACCAGAAGTTAAACTACCTGATGCACCAACAAAAATACCTTTTGTTGTAGTATTACCGATAGTTGTTACAGATTCTAAATTCTGACTTCCACCACCACCAATTAAATCCCAACTTGTCCCGGTATCTCTATATATAACATTGTTTGTTGTATCTACAAACAATCTACCCACCTGCCCGAATGCTGGCCGATTTGCTAATGTATTGCTATTTAGGGATGGGGATCCAAATTGATTTAAAACGCTGCTATCTTTGAATATTCTTGCCATTATTTATATAGTTTGCGTAATACTGCAAGATTGTTATCTACGCTTATAGAGGTTGAAAATTCTACTTGATACTGAGTTTGATCAATCTCCAGGTAATTACCCTCAATTGTAAGCTGTTGGCCTTGCGTTAAAGGAAATCCATTTACTAAAACAGTATTGGCTCCCAGATTAACAAATGTTATAGTATTACAATCACTATAAACATTTTGTGTCTGATAGTAAAACTTAGTTTCTATGTAATATTGAATATAACGCTGTCCTCCCCTGCTTACCTGGTTTATCTGATCATACTTTTGCCTATCAGTTAAAGGCTCCGGAAATGAAATATTTGCAACTTGTTGATTGCTATGTTTCATTGCCGGTACTATTGCTTTAGGGTAATTCATAGGTTAATTATTTATAAGTAAGTAGCACCTAATTTTTCTAACTCCAATTTTTTAGAAACTAATTTTTTGCCTTTAGCAATTAAAGATTTTCCCTCTTTTGTTGCTGCTGCTTTTTTTACTAAGGATGCAGCTTTTTGAAGTAATGTTTTAGGCTTTTTTTCTTCTGCTTCAATACGCTCTTTTTCAATTCTTTGGCGTTCTAATTCGTTTATTTCGGTAGGATCTAGTGCCTTTAATTTTTCAGCGACTTTCTTTTTACGACTCTGTGTATAGAAATAATAACCGGCACCTGCAATTATCAATAAAGGGACAATATTTTTCTTTTTCATTTTAAGTTTTTTACTATGTCAAAAATAGTTTGCATTTCTTGCTGATTTAGTCCAGCTCTAGGATTGTTTAGATAAAAGGCATTACTGCCGTGTTCTAAATCATATAATAAATCAGCATTTTTAAAAACTAAACCATATTGATAAGCTAACCAGCTCAATTGAGTTTTAGCTTTAAGTTTTCTAAATATGCCTATGATTCTATTGACGTCATCACCCTGCACTAAACTTCCATTTACAGCATCGTGAATAATTTTTGCAAATTGTCTAGCCTGTGCAACTGTTAAAAGAGATGCAGATTTTACTGTTTTCCAAAATGTAGGAGAAAATGCATTTAATGGATCAACCTGTGCTTTTTTCTGATCCTCTTCATATTGGTTTTGTTCTGGAGTCTTTGCAATACCTAATTTTTCTAAAAGAGGTTTTACAACAAAAAAATAAACGCCAACAGCTACACCAACCTTAAACAATAAATCTTGTGTATCTTTTTTCATATATTATTATTTTAGCATTGATATCAACCATTTAAACTGGCCAGGATTCTCAATAGACATATTGGCTAATATTTCTAAATGATCTGATAGTTTATCATCATTAGCCTTTAATATTTCAATTGATTTTGTTAGCTTTTCATCCTGATCAACTTCTATAGATCCCAATGCTGTAATTGTTGATGGTTTTTTGAATATGTTTCCAAGTGCAGTCATTGCACCGGTAACAATTGTATTCATTAATTCCGGATTAGATTTTAAGGCTCCAATGATTGGATTTCCATGATCATCCTCATCATCATCATCCTGCAATTCTGCCTCCAATGATGCTATCTTTTCTCTCTGAATATTCATATCGTTTCGCATTTCCTGGAGGATTTGCAAAACTTGTAAATTAGCAGATTGATTGTTATTATTTGCCTGCCTTTGATCTAAAAACCTAACCGTTAATGCTGCACTACATTTCTCTTTTAAATCCTTTAATGCAGACTTTTGAATAAATAGTTTATTATCAGATGTATATATTGCTATTTTACTATCGTAAGATGTTGGAGATTTCTCAAAATCCAACAATTCATCTTTTAATATTTCTGATGCTTCCTCTATATCATCTACAAGAATGTTTGAAAAAGATCTTAATCCATTCTCATAAATTGAAAAATAAGGAAAGCCGTTATTAATAAATTTCTTTTGTAGACTATTTATGTTGTCAAAAGCTGCCATTGGTTTGGTTTATTTTTAAAGGTTGAAACAAAATAATTAACTATAGTAAACTCCGAAACAAACACTATTAATAGCACCAGGATTTGGAGCTGTTACAAATTGTACATATGATTTGCTCCACTGAACTTGTTGACCATTGTATGTTTTCACGCCAAAAACAGAGGGAAAATTATATGTAGCTGTTGATGTTGCAGGAGATACGTTACTAGTTACAGGATTTAATAATGTTAAAGGAATGCGGTTAGTTGCCTCTTTATCGTCATAATATAATACTAGAAATCCATTCAAAAGATTTGCCTGACTAATATTAGCATTGCCGGACAAAATACTATTTGGTACAGTAGCTATATTATAACACTCAAGCCCATTTAACGAACAAAATCTCAAATTGGGTTGATCATTAAAGAAGAACCTGGTATTTGTAGCTCCCGATGGGATGATACATTCTATAAATTCGTATCTATTAATCTTTTGCATTTGCTTTACATTTAAGCGTTAAAAAATTTGGGTTTCTTTTTGAACAACTTATGTCCATGGCATCACCCATTCCAATACTATACATAACTAGTTGATAATCAACTACCTAACGGGAGTGCAATTTTGCGCCAAAATTCCTGAGAAGATCACGACCAATCTAGGAGCTCCTGCTGTTGGCAATGTACCAATTGCTGCAGGTAGAACAACTTGACAAACGTTATTCTTAGAACCAACCAATACAATGTTTGGCTCCATTGGATAAGTAGCTCCAGCAAATTGCTCATTTTGATCCAATGATGGATAAGGAGATGTACTAACAGCTGCCAATTGTTGTGTTTGTGGAATGTATAAACAATTGCTGATTGGAAACTGTGTAAGGATTTGTCTGTTGTTCACAGTCAGTTGTAGTGAACCATTGTACAATGTCTCCATAGCAGTAGCTGCACCTGTAGATCCTGTATTAATTGCAGATGGAAAAGTACGAACCCTAAAAGCTGATGTAGTATTATCTGCTGTATTAGCAAAACCTACAAAAATCCCGCTTATAACGAAAGCATCCTGGAGATTCAAGAGGGCCGAAGTAGGAAAGCTAGAAGTAGATCCATTCTGATTGTCATTGATTAAAATAGGAACGTGATAAGTAGTCGTTGTTGTAGATAGAGCTACTTCGCTGCGAATGTATGACTGACTTAATACTGTTTGTTGTGTGCTTAATCCTGCAGCGTCCACCAAACGACGCGCATTGTCGAAAACCTGTCTAGAACCTTGCTGTGAAAAAATCATTTTATTAAGTTTTTACTTTTTATTAATTTAATTAAAACATTTCATCGCTATAATCGCCTGCGATTACACTTAAATTGTCTTGTGAATAATCTCCGCTAATTACAGATAAATCTCCTGCAATAACTGATAAATCATCTCCGGCCATAAAAGTAGCTGGAATCATATCATCAATACCAGCAATTGCTCCGGTTGATTGAACCAATGCCAATCCACCCATGGCAACCATACCAGCACCAACTGAGGCACCAATAGAACCTTTAACCAATTTAGGGAAATAAAGACCTAAACCGATAACTGCAGCATCTTTTATCTTGCTATCCAATTGAGGCAAAATTTTAGATGAATTAGTTAAAATACGAGCTGCAACAGCTCCGCCTACTAGACCTACTGCCTGCGTTAACATTCCAGACATACCACCAGACATTTTTCTATGTCTTTTATGAGTATGTTTTTTCGCATGATGTTTTTTGTGTTTTTTCATTTTATTTTGTTTTAATATGCACTTACTGAATAACGGCCTTTATGTCCTTGTTGTTCTTTATGCTTTTTTGCTATTTTTTTAGCTGTTGCTAAATTGCTTGCATTGAATTTAGTTACAGATTTCAATTTACCACCATCAAAATGCTTTAACATAAAAGGTTTTTGTAATAACGATCCAATTTTTTGGAGCATATGAGCATTTTGGGCATCATCCAAACTAAGAGCTGCTCTTTTAACAGATTTGACTTTGTCCTGTATGGTTTTCTCTGTAATCTTTTTAGTTTTCTTTTTTACAGCACCAACAGCAACTTTTTTTACTTTAGCCTTAGGAATCTGTTTCCAGGCCAATTTTAACGCCTCTATATGTGTGAGCTTTGGTTTGTCCTTTCTTAGTTTTTTTGCGATGGCTTGCACTTTTTTAAGTTTGGCCGTCATTGCAGCATTTGCCATTTATTATTTTTTTCTAGTTAATAGATATATAGCTAAACCACCACCAATGATATATGGTAAATATTTTTTTGATGATGATGTTTCCAATTTACTTTTTTGTTCTGTAGTTACAGGCACCAAACCGGATGGACTTAGTTTATCCTGTGATAACGTTTCAACTGCCTGATCTGTTTGCATCTGGGCAACTTCGCGAGCTTGCGTTGCTGCTTTCTCTTTAGGCTCCAATTTAGCTCTAATTTGATTTGCTAACACTTTCTTACCTGCATTTGCTATTTCTGCCGGATTAATGCCTATTGACTTTAGAAAAGTTGCAACTTTTACAAGGATGGGAGCTGCGGTAGATGCTGCTGCTGCAGGAACGACTCCCATTGTTCCCTCTTGATCATCTCCGAATATGCGTTTCTTTTTTGATCCTTGCTCTACCTTTCTTAGTAGTTCGTTAGTGTTTCCTCCCAATCTACTCCACCAGGTATTCGTTGCATCTTTTTTGTTTTTGAAAGCATCATTCAATTTTGTAGCCAATCCCATAAAATTAAGGCCAACCAACAACAGGAAAGATCCGCGAGCTGGAGCTAATGCCACCCTGGCAACTATAGGACGCTTTACTCCTTTAGGAGCTTTTGCAGATTTGGCACCTATCCCAGAAACTCCAGAAATTGCGTATAAAGGCATCTTGTCAATTTTATTGTAATATAATTTTTTTTCGTTAAATGAACTTAGCACAGGATCGATGTTAATCTCCCTCCCATCCCTATCTATCATTACAGCATAGGTATGGTGAGGAGTGGGATCTAACATATTATAACTAACAAATCTATATAAGATCTTATTGTTTATTATTCCTCTACGCTTAAGACTATGAAGCACGCCATTTATGAATAGTGCAAAGTTCTTGCAGTCATTTTGGGCCAAACTAATGATTGCTCCGGGACTCATTATTCGCTGATTGTTTACGCTTTCCACCTTATAGTGGATATTTTGCTTTAAAAAATCAAATAACTTTTTGGCTGTTGCTTTTGCGGATCCTGCATAAAACTGATCTGCGATTAAATCGTAATCTTTTTGGTACTTAGTGTGAGCTGCCAGCATTGCAGAGATGATATCGTTAGCCGATTGATCATTTGCGATTATTTCACGCTTACCTCCAAAACTTAACTTTTGTAGAAGTTGCTGCCGCATAACCAAATTTAGACAATTTTTAAAAATTAGGTCAAAATTGCGTTGGTTATAAAGGCACGTTACTAGGTCACCTTATAGGTTAACTTGTGACCTATGGTCGCAAGTTACCTAGTAATGGCCATATAACCAAATAATGACCTAAAATATAGAAATCATATATTTTGTTTCAACTTTTAATAAAGAATATTTAATGTAAGTAACAAATTTTTAGATGTTTTCTATATTTTTAACTGACCTAAAGAAAAATTGTATACAATTCAAATAGTTGTATACATTTGTATACATAAACCAAAAACAAATAAAATGAACCTTTACATTGTTAGAAGTACAAACCCATTGTATAACGATGTTCTCTGTAAAATTTTTGCAGAATCCCAATTTAGGGCCGTACAGTTAGCCGAACAAAACGACATTGATTTTGATGATGAAATCGAAATTATATGTGAACGTAAAAATGTGGTTGATCAATTAGGCAAACCTTATCCAGAGAATTTTATAAATTTTTTATAATCAATAAATTAAACAAAAATGAACATTACAACGCCAAACTTGCACGCATTTACTTTGCCTCCACACCTGGGTGGACATTCTATAGAAGTTAAATTGTTAAATGGAATGATTGATCAAATTGTTTTTTATGACGATGAATATAATCCATTATTTATTGCATCAAATAATTTTCATTTATTAAATGTTAACACATTAGTTTACATTAAATCCAAAGTTTATGCAATTAATTAATAAAATTGACGAATTAATAAAATTTGCTAATCATAGAATTGATTATTTAAAATCAAATAAAAGAATTAGTACAATAAATGGATATTATAATGAAGGATATGATAAAGGGTATATAGCAGGGATGTATAAATACATCGATGATTTAACCTGTTTAAAAGTTATATTAATAGAAATTCAAAAAGATGATGATGATGTATAATATCCTAAAACTATTAATCTATCTTTTTGCATTATTTTATATAATAGTCGTAATAGCTCCAATAATGATTTTAACTACTATTATATCACAATTAATAATTTTTTGGAAAAAACTATAATATGGAAAAAAAAGAGAAAATAGTAAGTACCAGGATAACACAGGATGAGCTTAATTTTTTAATTAAGAAGAGCGAATCTGTCCAGCTATCAATTAGCAATTACCTGAGATTATTAATTCAATTAAAAAAAGATCAAGATGAAAAGATTGTCGTTTTCAATTAACGTTAAAAAAATTAACAAAGAATTGCTTAATGCAACAGAAAAAGGAACCTGGTTAAATGGTTTAATTTTTATGAATGACACAGTTGATCAATACGGATCAATTGGATTTCTAGCAGAAAAGGCCAAACCAGGAGAAAAGGGAACCATTTTAGGCCAAATTAAAGTTATAGAAGAAAAAAAAGCAGATACAAACGATTTACCATTTTAAAATAAACACAATGAATTTTCATAACTCAGATCAACCAATCAACACGTTAATTACTCCACCGGATCAATTCAATAGAGTGACTGCCTTTTTAGGCCTATCAAAAAAGGAATGGCTTGCCGCTCAGCTCTTTATTGCAGAATACAATAGAGATTTATATAATAGAGATCTAGAGGCAATCATCATTAAGGAGTGCAAAGAAACTGCAGAAAAGTTTTTTGAAGAAAAAATTAAGGATGATAATATCGAACTAAAAATTATCTCATAATGATCAGCCTGGATACATTACAATCCAGGCAATTTGATCCTAATTACAAGCCGGAAAAGGCCGAAACAATGTTATCTATTGGCGGAGAGGTTATAGGCCAACTGGAGAGCTTTGTCTGTTACCAGGGATTGCCTAAAGCAGGAAAAAGCCTATTTGTCACTACTACAATTGCATCGGCTTTTTTTTCTAGTGGATTGTTTGGAATTAAATTGACTCCGTTAATCAATCGCAATAGAATAGCATTTTTTGATACAGAAAGTTCTACTTATGATTTTTATCAGATAATAGATCGCATTAAATCCCAGCTTAACTCTAATTTTTTACCTGGTAACTTAGATTTTTACAATTGCAGAGAGGATAACAATGTTAATCTAATGCAATTGATTGAAATCTATCTCCAAAATACTCCGGATTGTTCTATTCTGGTCATTGATGGAATTGCGGACTTAGTACAGGATTTTAACTCTGTTGTAGAATCAAATAACGTTATCTATTGGCTAAAAAAAATTAGTAAGATTTACAAGCTATTAATTATATGCGTACTCCATCTTACAAAAAAAGATAAAAATAGTCTGGGCCACCTGGGCAGCTTTATGGATCGAAAAGCTCAAAGTACATTAACCTGCGAGAAAAAAGAGAATGTATTAATGATGTCACCTGGTTATATGAGATCTTCATCCGGATTCAAACCTATAGAGATTGTTAATGATCATGGAACCTGGATTGAAAAGCAAAAAAGTAACGTAAATGATACCATTCAAGGTATGGATAAACATTTCTTAATTTCTAAGGTATTGCTAGAGGATAAGGATTATAAAACGCTTACAAATGATCTTATGGCATTAACCGGTAAGAGCTTGACGTATTGTAAGAAACTAGTAAAAGATTGGTTACTAGATAACTTAATTATTAAAACCGAAAACAATAAATACAAAAAACGATGATTGAAATTAATGATGTATTTAAATTTATAGATAAAGATGATTATCTAAAACATCAAGTTTGGTATATTTATGTACTAAAATGTTCTAAAAATTTATTTTATGTTGGTATGTCTATAAATCCATACAATAGAATATTACAGCATATAAATGGAGAAGGTGCAAATTTTACACAAAAACATAAACCTATAGAAATTTATGAAATATACAATACTTATATCACAGGAATTGATAATAAGAAAAATGCATATAAAGAGGAAAAGTTTAGAACTAAACAACTGAGAAATAAATTTGGAAAAGATTCTGTTGTTGGTGGTAAATCTTTTAAAATTAAAATATTATAAAACAACAATCCCTCTGAAATGCAGAAACCTGCACTAAAGAGGGATATTATTTTGTTTCTAACGCAAATATAATAAAATGAAATTATATAACGCAATTGTTTTTTTCCAGGATAGAAATCCTATCCGCTATCACAAAGTTAACAACGTACAAAAACTTATAACCTGGTTGACAAATAACCGCCCATCTGCTAATTATGTCAACTTGTACGAAAAAGAGACTAGAAACTTTGTAGAACAAATAAAAATTAAAAAATGAAATTACATTATAAAGACAGAAAAAAAGTTATCGATAAAGCTAAAACGATAAAATTTTCAGATTTTGATATTGATTTGATAAAGAAAAAAGCAAAAGAAGAAAATAGAACTTTTAGTAATTATATACGTAATGCTGTTTATATATATATGATAGCTATGGAATTAAATAAAAGGGGAGATGTAAAAACACCTCCCGGTACAAAATTCTAAAATAAACCAACTTCCTAACCGTTATGATTAACCTTGCTTGCCTTGCCTAAATAAAAAAAAAATTGCTGCAATTATAAATACAGATGCTAAACCTACTGCAGGTTTGGCATTTTGTATTAATGCAGCTAATTTGTCCGCTCTATCTTTCCACCCTTTAATAAATGATCCATATTGAATAGGATCTTTATCTGCTAAAAATTGATAAAACTTTTTTTGCTCTGCATTTACTGCAATAGCTAGTTTTTTATCATCTATTGTTTTAGCTGCCATTGCTGCAGCTTTACGACTCTTTACATTCTTTCCAAAGGAATTAACCGCATTGATTAAATTAATTGTTCCTCTTTCTCCACCACTTGCCCAGGCAGACTCTGTAACTGCTATCCCTGTTTGATCTGGCAGATCTTTTGCATTATCCAAATAATACTGATAGATAAATTTAACAGCTCCATCCTTATTTAAGTTTAAAAATGAATTGTAATCCGGATCCAATCCTAACTTACTAGCAATAGATCGGTATGTATTCCAGGTTACGCCTCTATTTGTATGTACTTGACCAGGTTGAACATATTGTGCAGCCGTATCTTTGGGATTGGATGATTTCCCTCCCTCTGATGATGCATTGTGCTTAACGTATGCCTGAAATAATGGAGATGTAATGCTTAACATAATTAGTTATTATGATCCTTTGCAGAAAATAAACCTATTGCTGCGATAACTGTTCCAATTCCCTCATTCAGATGTCC
>Ga0114958_10003249_pt1 | contig 11713 bp, 11 predicted proteins | sample C_130208_EF_Meta_FD_89577 | JGI IMG/M metagenome (GOLD analysis project Ga0114958, IMG submission 89577) | Freshwater microbial communities from Lake Croche, Canada to study carbon cycling - C_130208_EF_MetaG | ecosystem: Environmental > Aquatic > Freshwater > Lake | place: Lake Croche, Canada... | reverse complement strand
TATCGGCACAGCATGCACCGCTTGCCTCTGGGAAGACTACGCAGAGCCTACCGCCAAATAAAAAAGTTAATAACGCGACTTATTTGTCAGCGGCTTCTTGGGCGATGGCATATCTTTCTTGAAAAGCACTGACAATTTCTTGAAGCCTCTTCTCGGCCTTAAAAATCTCGTCATCCGTCAATTTCGCTCGTAGAGTTTTGGCGGTTTTAGCGTGTTGTTTCAATTTGCCTGCGCTCAGGTCATCACTAGAAACCGGGCGTATTTGCTTGTCCATTATTCTTCCAGTGAATGGTTGATGAAGTCGTCGTAAGATGGGATCGAGGTACGACTGCTGCCCAGACTCCTTAAAGACTGAACAACTTATCTTTCGCTCTCTCTGCTGAATAGTGGAGACATCTATTCAATCAGACATCAGCCATGTTCTATCAATACATTTTTGTAGTCTGTGCGTTGACGAACAGACTAGCCTGAGGCAACAATCAGTGACGGCTTAAAAGAAAAAACAGCTGGTGTGTCATAAGCAACTATTATTTTTATTATTATTGTTGCATTGTTGCATTGTTGCATTGTTGCAGCTTGATGGGCTTCTGCCTTTACCACGCAGAGCACAAGAGGTCTATGCTCTTGAGCGCTACGCACCCGGGGTATGGTTCGTATCAATGACACGAACCGTGTACTGCTTACACTACATGTACTTCAAACTCGCCAAGGCCCGCGACATGGCCGATCATCTTGTCGCCTTTAACCACGGCACCCACGCCCTCAGGCGTGCCGCTAAAGATCAAATCGCCAGCCTTTAGCTCAAACAAACCTGACAAATACGCAATACTCTCTGGAATATTCCAGATCATTTGCGACAGATCGCTGGTCTGCTTTTGTATCCCGTTCACTGAGAGCGTAATACTGCCCTGCGACAAGGTACCCGTGACTGCGCGAGGATGAATGGGGCCGATTGGGCCAGAGGCATCAAAGCCTTTACCAATCTCCCAAGGGCGCCCTTGTTTTTTACAGTCATTTTGCAAATCACGGCGTGTCATATCAAGACCAAGTGCATAACCAAACACGCAATCATTGGCTTGCTCAACTGGGATATCGACCCCACCGCTGCCCAACGCAACAACGAGCTCCATTTCGTAATGCAAGTTGGCAGTCTTAGACGGATAGGGGATTTGACCCGGTTTACCTGCCGGGATCGCAACTAACGCATCGGCTGGTTTACAGAAAAAGAAAGGATCTTCGCGCCCGGTGAAGCCCATTTCTTTTGCGTGCTCGGCATAATTACGGCCAACACAATACACGCGTCGAACCGGAAACAGTTCATCGCTGCCCATTATTGGGAGGCCAACAATACCCGGAACTTCTATTGCATAGCTGCTCATGTTTGAATCCTGATTTCTAAAACGAAAAATTAGCTTTTAGTACGGTCGCTGGCACCTGGGACAAGGGGCTGCGCTGGGGGATTTGAGGAGTCTGTGCGCGCACTAGACCCTGCGTAGGGTGAAACAGCAGCAGGCTCAGCTAAGTGGGCGATTGTGGCACTATCAAAATACTCATCAAATCCGTCAGACCGCGAAGGCGTATACACAGCAGCAGGCGCCGCCTGAACGTCACCACTACCAGTCGCCTGAGTCTTTGCAGCAGAGACATCCTGTGCCCAATCGACCGGAAACCCACTATCCATTAAATAAGCCAACCCCTCGGCATGAAACACGCCCGGGTCTGAATCAACGTCCGCCGCAGGCAAATGAGCGTCGGCCAGCAACACGGGCAAGGTCGTGCTAACGGCCGTTGCTAAACGCCATTGGATAGCGGCCTCTTGGGGGCGTTCGAGCTTATCGAACAAACTCGCGAGCAAGGCGTGTACGCGGGCATCGCTTCGACGCGCAAGGCTTCGTGTGAGGTACCGCTCGGCCTGACCCCACAACTGGCCCGATAGACACAGATTGCCCAGGGTCGTTAACAATTCAGGAGCCTCTGGTGACTTTTGCAACCAGGTTTCAGTTTTTTCGAGCCTGCGCGCCACCTGAGTGGGGTCACACCGCGCATAAGCCTCAAGCAAACGTGGATCAAGTTCTTTCTCAAGGGCAGCCTCGAGAATCTTTGAGGCCTCTGGAGGCTGACCAGACGCTTCAAACGCCGCTGCGCCGGCTAGGGCAACTTCAGGCAGCATCCGTTCGTCCGCTTTTAAGTCTTTCCAGATTTTTTGCCAATCGCCTGAGTGTAGGGTTTCGCGCAACCGCGCAGCCGCTGCGCTTTCGATCAAGGTACTCGCCTCACTCGCGGGCAGGGCTTTACGTCGATTTAAGGTGCGAGCCAGCACAAATACTTGATCCGAGCGGCCGAGCTGACGATAGGCGCGTAACAGTAACCGCAGGGTGTGCACGTGCCGCGCGCCGGTTTGCTGGAGCGGCAACAATTCATCAAGCGCCTGCTGAGACTGACCTTGATCCAAGTACAAATCAGCAGCGGCCGTGGCCACAGCCTCAGTAAGACCAGTATCTTGCCCCGCTTTGTCTTTAGCGAGTGCAAGTAATTTGTCTCGTCTGAGATATTCACCTAAGGCATGTGCCGCACGCGCGGCCGATAAGCCGGCTAACACTTGGCGATTAGCACTGCGTGTTTGATCTAACAGCTTAGTAAGATCTTTTTCAGCGTTCGAGTACCGACCTTCAAGTAGTTCAGTCCAGCCTTGCTCAAGTAATTCGTGATCGCGCCTGACCTGCCTGCGGCCATGCCAGGCACGCACCCGCATCGGGATACTGGTAAACCAAGCCAGCACACGCAACGCAACGTAAAGGCAAATGAAGCTCGCAACCACCACCAACACCGCAAACGCAAACGACACCTGAATGCGCCAGGTGTCTAGCATAATGAGGATTTGGCCCGTGTTTTCTCTCAGCGTGACGGCCAGCACCACGGCAACCGTAGTCAACAGTAGCGTCCAGAACCAAGTACGCATACTTAATCCTCGCTTTTGTTGTTAGGCTCTTGCAAACGCACAGCTTCAAGCGCAGCGATGCTATCACTCATGTCGGGTAACGCCGCAGAGACGGGCACAGTAGCAAGCTCGCGCACCAGGCGAAGCGCTGCCAACGTATCGACCGCTTTAGGGTCATATCGGGCAGTCAGAGAAGCTTCAATGCTGGCGATTTCGGCCCGCCAGACTGAAGGCTGATGCATGAGCAGCGCCATCTGCGCAGTCAACACTCTGGTGCGCAAGTTCGCCCGCAGTTGACTGCCCTGCTCGGGTGAAAGCAATAGCGCATTGGCATCTGACACTCGCTGAATACTCACAACACTTGCTAATTCTTTGGCAGCGAACACCGCCACCGCTTTAGACCAGACCACTGCTTTGTGCCATGCGCGATCCCACCACGCCTCATTTGTAGAAGCTGCCGCAGCAGTTGATGGCTCACCCGCTTGGATCGTCTCGGTCGGCGTCAAAGCACCAGTTTGAGATGCATCTGGTTCTGTTGCAGCTGTTGACGTTGCAGCTGTTGACGTTGCAACGGGTTGGGCTATGTTGACAGGTGTGGCCGGCGCACTAATCGCTGCAACTTTAGGTACTGCGGTATCAGGCACCAACAACGGCGCACGACCGATTAAGGTGGCCAAGGTTTCGAGTCGGCCTGAAAGCGCGCTGACGTCAACCAGGGGCACCGAGCGCAACCGGTCAAGGTCTGCGCTAATCGCACGTCGTACGCCTGCAAAACGCGGCCGATCAGCACGTACCAATGTGGACAAGGCAGTTTCAAGCGCCATCACTGCATTATTGACATTACTGGCCAAACGCAGCTGCTGACTGGCCAAGGTCACGAGACGATCGATATCGTTTGCAAGCATTGAGTCTTCCATGCCCTTATTAAAGCTAGCCCAGGCCTCTTGAAGCCCTTCAAACTGACTTTTGGATTCGGCGAGTGAATGCTGAAGCTCAACGATCAGTTTGGCCTGCGCCTCGACTAAGCTCAGGGCCAGCTTGGCTTCACGTTTGCTTTCGTTTAATTGAACCGTAAAGCCCTGTATCTGCGTCGCAACTTCACGCCCAACGGCATCAAACCGCTTTTGCGAAAACCAAGCCCCCGCCCCAATCACTACAGCAAACAGTAGAAAAACGAGCATCAGCGTCACTGACCACGATAAGCCCGTGCTTTTACGGCGAAACTGCGATGACGTCTCAGGCTTTGAACGCCGAGGGGGCGTGTCAGGCTGCGCTTGCTCGGCGGGGGCTGGCGACTGCGGCGAAGTAGAAGTTTCTGTCATAGCTGTATTGTAGTCGTTGCCCTGTGTAAACGCGCATTTTCAATGCATTAAGCTCGCCTGAGCTGACCGAGTATTTGTGCAAAACACAACACTATTGCGTCATCCTCTGGACTCGCAACCCCGTGACACAGTTGCGCAAACCCGCGATTGAGGGCCTTGCCAAGCACAGGCCGCAGGCGCTCGTGGGTCAAAACGAACGCAGAGTGTTCAAACCACGCCAGCAGCTTCAATTCTTCGAGCTTCTGTACGATGGCCTGGGTTCCGTGACTGCTGGTCAACAGCCAAACTGCCTGCCCGCCGGTTGTCGCTAGCGCGCGTAGAGATGCACACAAAGGTTCTGACCATGAAGCCACTTCCCGCTGATAAGTTTGCTGCACAGTCACTGCAACCCCCATCGCGGCGAGCTTTTCGCTCAACCACTCGCGACCGTCCTGTCCACGCAAAATCAATACACGGCGGGGTAAGATTTTTTGTGCAAGAATCAACGGCCACAGGGCCTCTGAGTCTTGTGAGTCGACGCCCGACGGATGTAACACCGTCAAGTCAGCACCAAAGGTGCGCCGAACCGCTGCGGCCGTCACGGGACCCATACAGGCCGCTGGCACCTGGCGCGGCCACTGCAAATCGCCAGGCAATTGACGCTGATAACCCGCGACCGCCGCACGACTGACAAACACGACCAAATCGAAGTCTTCAGGGCGGAGTAATAGGGTTGCCGATCGCAACGGAACAGACTGAATCTCGAGCGCTGGGCACTCGAGTATGGGCCAGCCCGAAGTGCTTAATGCCTGCACCAGCGCCGTGTTACGGCCAGCGGGTCGAGTCAAAACGGCGGTAGGGTGAGCGTGTGCCATGCGCCCTAAGGGTTGTTGAGCCCGGTCGTCGCGGCTAAATTCGCCAAAATAACCGCTGCGCCCTGTTCACGTAAGTCTTGCGCAACCCGTAAACCGAGTGTTAACGCCTCTGTTGAGGGCCCGGCAGCCTCGGCGCGGTAAATGGTTTTTCCGTCTGGCGTGGCGACCAGGGCTCGGATCGTCAACTGCTGACCTTGTATCGAAGCGTAGGCCGCCAACGGTACCTGACAAGAGCCCCCTAAAGCACGAGAGACGGCACGCTCTGCTAAAGCACAGGCGGTAGTTTCATGACACGACAGCGGAGCCAGAATTTCAAGCAAATCAGAACGTTGTTTCAAGATCTCAATACCCAGAGCACCTTGGCCCGCAGCGGGTAACGAGTCTTCAACGGCAAGGCGATGTCTAATCCGTTGCGGCAAGCCAAGACGTTCAAGGCCAGCGACCGCCAAGATAATCGCAGCGTATTGCCCCGCGTCTAACTTGGCCAGACGTGTATCCAAATTACCACGCAATGGCTCAATCTTGAGCCGCGGAAACCGCGCGCGCAACTGTGCCTCGCGCCGCAAGCTTGAGGTGCCCACTACAGCCCCCTCGGGCAAGTCGGCCAGCGTCGCAAAATGGTTTGACACAAGCGCGTCTCGGCAATCGGCACGCGCCAAGATCGTTGACAACTCAAACGCAGCGGGCATATCAACCGGCATGTCTTTCAGTGAGTGCACTGCGAGGTCGGCTCGACCATCGAGCAGCGCATTTTCAAGCTCTTTGACAAACAGGCCTTTACCGCCAACCTTTGACAGGCTGCGATCTAAAATCTCATCGCCACGGGTACTTAATTTTAATAAATCAATTTGCATCTCTGGATACAAGAGGTGCAACCGAGCTTGCACATGCTCAGCCTGCCAAAGGGCAAGTCTGCTTGCGCGCGTGGCAATCGTTAAATGACGAGGTAACAATCGAGGCAAACCCTTAACGAAGATAATTAAAAATCACGCTAGCGATAATTCCGATGACAGCGAGCAACATTAAACGCTGCAGAATTGTGTGACCACGCTGAGGAGGTGATGGAGGCGTTGTCATGGATGACATCCAAAAAGATTTGAATAGCCCAATTTGAACACGGACAGCGAAAAAAAACCGGCCCACTATTAAAGCAGGCCGGTGCTTAGCGCTTCAAGCGTAGAAATCTACAGAACTGATTTCAACAACTTGCCCATTTCAGAGGGATTTTTAGTGGTTCGAATGCCGCAGGCTTCCATGATTTCGAGCTTCGCGTCTGCCGTATCAGCGCCGCCAGAAATCAGTGCACCGGCGTGCCCCATCCGTTTGCCTGCAGGTGCGGTCACACCAGCGATAAAGCCAACCATCGGCTTGTTCATGTGCTCTTTGGCCCATAAGGCTGCGTTGACTTCATCTGGACCGCCGATTTCGCCGATCATGATGACGGCATCGGTATCAGGATCGTCATTAAACAACTTGAGTACGTCGATGTGCTTCAAGCCATTGATTGGATCGCCACCGATACCGACTGCACTAGATTGACCCAAGCCGAGTTCAGTGACCTGCGCCACGGCCTCATAGGTAAGAGTGCCCGAGCGGCTCACAATACCGACACGACCCTTGCGGTGAATATGGCCGGGCATAATGCCAATCTTGATCTCGTCGGGCGTAATTAAACCGGGGCAGTTTGGACCCAGCAAAAGTGTTTTGCTGTTCATTTGCGCCATGCGGTACTTGATCTCGAGCAAATCGCGAACAGGGATGCCTTCGGTGATGCAAATCACTAAATCCAATTCGGCTTCGATGCCTTCCCAGATGGCCGCAGCAGCACCAGCAGGTGGCACGTAGATCACCGACACGTTTGCACCAGTCTCTGCCTTAGCATCTTTGACCGAAGCAAAAATCGGAATCCCTTCGAAGTTTTCGCCCGCTTTTTTAGGGTGTACGCCCGCAACAAAGGCAGCTTCGCCATTGGCGTAGGCGCGCGAAGTGCGCGTGTGGTATTGACCTGTTTTACCCGTAATACCCTGAGTAATAACTTTTGTATCTTTGTTTATCAGAATCGACATATCAGTATCCCTGGCAGAATTATTTAGCCGCCGCGACAACGCGGGTTGCGGCATCAGCCATTGTGTCGGCGCTGATAATAGGCAGACCCGAATCGGCTAGCATTTTCTTGCCCAACTCTTCGTTGGTACCTTTCATACGAACCACCAGAGGCACGCTTAAGTTGACTGCTTTGCACGCCGTAATCACACCTTGTGCAATGACATCGCAGCGCATGATGCCGCCAAAAATATTGACCAAAATGGCCTTGGTGCCTTTATTACTGAGCATGATTTTGAACGCTTCAGTCACGCGTTCTGCAGTAGCACTGCCACCGACATCCAGAAAGTTGGCAGGTTCACCACCAAACAACTTAATCGCGTCCATCGTCGCCATCGCCAATCCGGCGCCATTGACTAAGCAGCCGATGTTGCCATCGAGCTGAATATAGGCCAATTCGTGCTTGCTTGCTTCGATTTCGGCTGGGTCTTCTTCGTCAAGGTCGCGATAGGCCACGATTTCAGGATGACGAAACAACGCATTGGGATCAAAGTTAAATTTGGCATCAAGCGAAATAATGTCGCCGCTGCCAGTCAAGATTAACGGATTGATTTCAGCCAATGAGGCGTCGGTATCCCAATACGCTTTGTAAAGTTTTTGAAACTCGGCCGCAGCTTTAGCCACTGAGGTTTCTGGCACGCCAATGCCACGCGCCAATGTCTGCGCCTCGGCATCAGTCAACCCGACACCGGGGTCTACAAACACCTTGAGAATTTTTTCAGGGTGATGTTCAGCCACCTCTTCGACATCCATCCCGCCTTCACTTGAGGCCATGACGCACACACGCTGCGACCCACGGTCGGTCACAATGCCAACGTAGTACTCTTTTTTGATGTCGGCGCCCTCTTCGATCAGCAGGCGACGCACCTTTTGGCCCTGCGGGCTGGTTTGATGCGTAATCAACTGCATACCAAGGATTTCGCTAGAGATTTTGCGAACCTCTTCAATGGAGCGCGCAAGCTTGACGCCACCGCCCTTGCCGCGACCACCCGCATGAATTTGCGCTTTAACGACCCAGACTGGGCCCCCGAGTTTTTCGGCGGCAGCAACCGCTTCATCAACACTAAACACCGGAATGCCACGCGGAACGACTACACCGAACTGACGCAGCAACTCTTTGCCCTGATACTCGTGGATTTTCATAGGAATCCTGAACGTTAAAAAAATAAAATGCCTAAAAACGCACTTGGCTTAAACCACTTGAAAGCGTAAACCGACTACTTCTCAGAAACTTCAGCACCGACCACTTCGGGCGCTACGTACCATTGTGGATAGTGCTCTTTTGTAATTGGACCATCAAGACGCCAGGCCGTACAGCCACCTAATTGATACGGTCGCTTGGTGGGGTCGGCCGCATGACGGCGCTGCCCTGACATGGTTTGAACAGCTGCAGTGGGCAATACCGCCGCCAATTCTGTCATGTGGGTACAGCCGTTCGTACGGCTAAAGCGCTCTTTAACTTGTTGCCTAAAACTTTTAAGTAGGTTCATACCAATCAAGTCACGGTACGCGTCGGCGATCGAGGTGCAAGTCTCGCCAAACGGCGCTGCATCGTACGCTGCCATCGCATCCAGAATGGTAAAGCTGCTGTCAATCGTGATGCGCAGGTGCATGTGATGAAACGCCTGCCCAATTTTTTGCTCGCTGCCGTCGCGCTTGATATAACTAAAGCCCTTAGAGTCGATCAACTCAGCCTCAACATCCCACAGACCATCTTCGCGCTCGAAAGAGTGCACCTGTATTGAGCGGTTGTGCATGGGCTTGCGAGGGTAAACGGGCAACGGCAGAGGCATACGTAATGTGCTTGTCAAATGACACGGTGCAACAAAGCGAAAAGTATAGCGCATCAAAGGGAGATCACCTAGAAGTACTGAGGCTGACCTACGGATGGCGAACCGAATCCAAGAAAAGGCAGGCTGAATCTGGCTTAGGGGCTGCGCGTCGTGACAGTGCTTAGGCACCTTGCGTCAACAGTCGAACCCAGGCGGATCGAACTCAGGCGGATCTTTAAGCACGCGATGAATCACCTCATGTGAAAAACCACGAGCAGCCAAAAACCGACCTTGGCGAGCATATTCAGGCGCACTCAGTGGCGGGCCACTGCGCCCAAATTTTTTTTGCCAAACATTTTGCCCGCGCTCAAGCTCAGAATCTTTGAGTTCAAGACGCACTTGAGCGACCTGCGCAGCTTCAATGCCTTGTTGAGTGAGTTCTTGGGCAATTTTGACTAAACCTTGTTGTCCCGCTTTGCGATGCACAAATCCCTGCACAAAACGCTCGTCTGATTGCCAGCCCTCTTTTGCCAAGGCGTCAAGCAACGCATTCAGCTCTTCAGGACTTTGAGCGTGTGTTGAAAGCTTACGTGCCAACTCGACACGGCTATGTTCGCGCCGCGACAATAAACCAACGGCCCGAGCCCTGAGGGACAGGCCGGACCGCGGTTTAACGTTGTCGGCCCCTACACGCACCGATTCAAATTCATCACTCATGGTTTGAACAAGCCAACAAACAAAAAATATAATGACCCGAGGAGTTAGCGAGTCAAATAATTAAAGCGTTAAAGATCGTCGTCAGAGTTGGGTTCTGCTGCGACTGCTTTTGAAGCTTTGCTCGACGAAGCTTTAGGAGCGGCAGTGGCGGTGGACGCGGCTGTGGCTGCGGCTTCGGCTACCGACGGAGTACGTGCCACGACGCCAAGTTTTTCGCGAACTCGGTTTTCAATTTCTACGGCCATGGCGGGATGCTCGCGCAGATATTCGCGTACGTTATCTTTGCCTTGACCAATGCGATCGCCGTTATAGCTAAACCAGGCACCGGCTTTATCAACAATGCCCGCGACGACGCCCAAATCGATGATTTCGCCCTCGCGCGAAATGCCTGCCCCGTACATAATGTCAAACTCTGCTTGCTTGAAAGGTGGGGCGATTTTGTTTTTTACGACCTTTACGCGTGTTTCGTTACCGACAACCTCATCACCCTTTTTGATCCCACCGATTCGGCGAATATCAAGGCGCACCGAAGCGTAAAACTTAAGCGCGTTACCACCCGTGGTTGTTTCGGGATTACCAAACATCACACCGATTTTCATCCGAATCTGGTTAATGAAAATCACCATGCAATTAGTGCGCTTGATGCTGGCAGTGAGTTTGCGTAAGGCCTGGCTCATTAAACGTGCTTGCAGACCGGGCAGTGAATCACCCATTTCGCCTTCGATTTCAGCCTTGGGCGTCAGAGCAGCAACCGAGTCAATCACAATTAAATCAACCGAACCTGAACGCACAAGTGCATCGGTAATTTCGAGCGCCTGCTCACCCGTATCAGGTTGCGAGATCAGCAGATCAGTCAGGTTTACGCCTAATTTTGAGGCGTACTGCACGTCAAGGGCATGCTCAGCATCAATAAAAGCGCAGGTGCCACCCACCTTTTGCATTTCAGCGATCACCTGCAAGGTCAGTGTCGTTTTACCAGACGACTCTGGGCCATAGATTTCGATCACTCGCCCACGAGGTAAACCCCCTACACCTAGCGCAATGTCTAAGCCCAGAGAGCCTGTCGAGACCACCTGGATGTCATGCTCGACCTCGTTATCGCCGTAGCGCATCACGGAGCCTTTGCCAAACTGTTTTTCAATTTGCGCAAGCGCTGCGACCAGTGCCTTTGCTTTTTCGGGGGAACCGGCTTTGAGGGCTTTTTCGTCCATGACAAATCCTTTAGGTAAAAATCAATGAAATGATTGTACTGTACAAATAAACAGTATCACAAGGGTTTTTATACAACACTCTTTAATACTAGGGTTTACCCCACACCATAGACAACGATGTAGGCATATTCGAGATGCTATGACAGAATAGACTTTCTTTCGTGTCATCTGGCTCTTTTAAACCATGCGTATTCTCATCGCAGAAGACGACAGTATTTTGACTGATGGCCTAACGCGTTCGTTGCGCCAAAGTGGCTATGCGGTCGATGCAGTGAGTGACGGGGTCACCGCCGACGCCGCCCTGATGTCCACAGAGTTTGATCTTTTGATTCTTGATCTTGGCTTGCCGCGAATGAGTGGCCTCGAAGTCTTAAGCAAACTGCGCGCGCGACAGTCACGCCTTCCGGTACTCATTCTGACTGCGGCCGACAGCATTGAACAACGGGTCAAAGGACTTGACCTGGGCGCTGATGACTATATGGCAAAGCCCTTCTCGCTTTCAGAACTTGAGGCGCGGGTGCGTGCCCTGGCTCGTCGCGGCGCAGGGGGTGGCTCAACAATTTTGCGCCACAACAAGCTCGAATTTGATCAGACCGGACGCGTAGCAATGGTAGACGGCCAAACTCTAGAACTATCAGCGCGCGAAGTCAGTTTGCTAGAAATATTGCTGACACGCAGCGGGCGGATGGTCAGCAAAACTCAAATCGTTGAGCACTTGTGCGAATGGGGCGAAGAAGTCAGTTCAAATGCAATCGAAGTGTATGTTCACAGATTGCGCAAAAAACTCGACGATAGT
>Ga0114958_10003247_pt1 | contig 11722 bp, 12 predicted proteins | sample C_130208_EF_Meta_FD_89577 | JGI IMG/M metagenome (GOLD analysis project Ga0114958, IMG submission 89577) | Freshwater microbial communities from Lake Croche, Canada to study carbon cycling - C_130208_EF_MetaG | ecosystem: Environmental > Aquatic > Freshwater > Lake | place: Lake Croche, Canada... | reverse complement strand
GTCGAGCCTGAGTACTATCAGCCCGTGGTACCTCTGCTCGCCATCAACGGCGCTCTGGGAATCGGCACGGGCTTCTCCACAAATATCCCGCCTCACAACCCCAGTGACGTGTTGTCGCTCCTGCGCGACCGACTGGCTCTTAAACGCGACACTCTAGCCGGCCTGGCTCTGCAGCCGTGGTGGTATGGCTTTACGGGCGCGGTAACTCGTACGACAGACACCACGTGGGTGACGAAGGGTAAGGCGACATGGGATGACGCGAAATACACTATCACTGTTACGGAGCTGCCGGTCGGCACTTGGACGAAGGACTATAAGGCCTATCTGGATACACTCTGTACGGGCGACAAGGAGAAGGGGATCAAACCCGTTCTCGAGTCATTCGATGACCTGTACAATGACACGGAGGTCAAGTTTATCCTGTATTTCGATCAGGACACGTACTTTGAGATGCGCGCAGACGCACCGGCGGCGGAGAAGATGCTCCAGCTCTCGACTACATGGCATACGACCAACATGGTCTGCTTCAGTCCGGAGATGAAGATCAAACGGTACGGCACGGTTGGTGATATGATGGAGGACTATTATCAGGTCCGACTCAAAGGCTACGAGACTCGGAAGGACCTTGAGCTGAAGCGCCTTGAGCTGGAACTCGTAGAGTACGACGCGAAGGCCAGATTCCTCCTTGCCCTTCTCGAGGACCGCATGGACCTACGGCGCAAGTCGGATGACGCCATCGTGGAGGCCCTGAAGGCCCACGACCTACCGGCACTCGATGCCATGAATAAGCCCGATTCAGTGGATTCATATGAGTATCTGCTGAAGATGCGTATGGATCGCGTGAAGGCCAGTGCGGTAGAGGATGCCAGGAAGCATGTGGAGGCAGCCAAGGTCGCCCTGGAAACTCTACGGACGACAACCACTCAGGCCCTCTGGTCAGCTGACCTGGATGTCTTTGAGAAGTCATGGGCCGCCCTCCGGGATACTCGCGAGGCTGCACGTACGGGTGTACCCTTGCGAAAGGAGAAGAAGGTTCTTAAGATGAAGAAGTCTACGGACTAGTCTTAGTTCGTGTTCACACGAACGGGCTGTCTTAGTTCGTGTTCACACGAACGGGCTGTCTTAGTTCGTGTTCACACGAAAGGGTTTAACGGCAGAGACTTCGTGCCGGCTGAACTCAAGCTTACGGATCTAGCGAGAGGTACCGGCATGTGGCTGATGTCATTCAAATAATAGTTATAATGATCCACGGCACTCATAATATGGGGTACAGACCAGTTTAAAACTTTTTCATTTAGATCTTGAACTTGTCCGACAATATCGTTAGGGAGGTTCTGTGCGTACTGGAGATACATTGTGCGCATTATAATTGTAAGTTCATCCGCGGATTGATCATCAATCACGTATTTTCTAGAACCAGATTTATCATATACGGCCTTACGGATCCCATTCTGAATTGCACGCATGTTCTCATTGCTAAAAAAGGCCTTTGACAACTCCGTTACTTCCCAGTTACCGCGTAAGGCGTCCGTGGCGAAAGAAGTCTCTGTGGTTGTCCGGTAGCTGAATCCAGGAACATCAGAATGACCACCGGCGCTGGGGGGCGCGGATAAATTCACCCGCCCATTCATTCCTCCCACCGGCAGAGGGTTCGTATTTGGTAAAACAAAGCCAGGCTGGAAGTTCATTCTGTTTATGGATAAGTTTCCCTACGGGCGAAAATCGCAATTTTACTGCATCTATTGAAAATAATTTCTAAGCCGGAGGTATAAGCAATGTCCTCAGTCAGTTCTAGAGGTTTCAAGCAGGCTGGTGGTTTCTTTGTTCCCCTCGGTGACGTAGCGTCCAGGGTACTCTCCTACTCTGGTGCCGCTGGTGCGGGTGGTTCTTATGCGGCGGGCGGATTCGCCACTGCCGCCTGGGCGCATGGCGGCTCAGCGACTTCAAAGCAGGTATCATCGATCGCCTCTGTTGGTGCGGGTGGTATCCTCCGCGACATGGGCAAGTCAGTTGTCTCTGCTGGCCGCGTGTTCCGCAAGGTGCAGCTCCTCTGCTCAACGGTGTCCACAGGCGGCGTGGGCGGCCCTGCCGGCGCGGCCACCAATGTAGACTACCTAACGGGCTACATCGAACTCGGCTCAGACTTAACACTTGGTGGCAACGGTGGCATCGCTGCGCCCGTGGCCTACTACCCCGGTCTCATGTAAATCGCTTAATATACATACCGCTACCGCTAAGTACTGAAATTAAGTACTCTTAATAGTCGGAGTCGCAAAGCGACTGCTGACTATTATGTGTCATATTTCACTACTTATGCTTCGCACTGCACACTTAGGGAGTACTTATATTAAGTACTCCACGGTATATACTACTCATTCAAGAATTACTTTAATTCTTAAATGATAAATCTTGTAATATTAGATAGTATGGCCAAATCCTTAATATTCTTCGGCGTGGATCTAGCAACGGTAAATTGGTACTTTGTAGCCTATGTACTCTTTTCTATATTCTTGCTTGCTGGAGGGCTGACAAAGCTCTTTTCAATGGGAATGGCTAGAGCCGTGATTTTTGGAATCGGTGCGCTCTTAATTCTGGTCTTCTATGGTTACCGTTGGTTCAGTGGTGCTAATGCGAATGCTATCACCAGCTGGCCTCCGACAATAAATACCTGCCCGGACTATCTGACATACATTGAAAGTCTGCCCGGCGATCAAATACATGGATGCGTAGATATGCTCGGCGTTTCTAGCAATGGAACTTTTAAGAGAGTTCTTCAGAGTGAACTGGTTGGTGATGATGCGACGCTTGCGAGTACGACTTCAGACAAGGTGTTTCCTTTTACATCAGACGATATCATCGGAGCGGATGACCCCTCAACCGTCCAGGGAATCTGCAAGCTCTGCAGGAGAAATGGCCTGACCTGGGAGGGCGTCTATGACGGAGACACCTGCATTGGAGTTGCTGCGTCAAAGGCTGCCCAATCTTCAAGTGGGAAATGCAAGTAAATGCCTAAAGGTTTAATGTCGGTTCTAAGTAATGTCTTATAGTAATCTTCATCCGAATGTTGAAAATGCACTCAGACGATGGTTAAAAAATCCTACAACTGCAGCCTTTCTCCTGGTAGGCCCACCTGGTATAGGTAAGACTACGCTTGCAAGAGAAGTTCTCAAATCTGAATCTTATAAAATTGTTGAATTAAATGCAAGTCATACACGCAGTGGACAGGCATTCAAAAAGCAGATCATTCCACTTCTCACTCAGAAGTCTGTTCTAGAGATCATGTCTCCTCAGAATGAATCAAATAAGCTGTCGGTTCTACTCGATGAGATTGATGGACTAAGTATCGGTGAGAAAGGCGGTCTCAATGAACTTCTGGACTATATGCGTTCTTGGAAGCCAGGTCAGACAACACATCCTCTTGTTCTCATCTGCAATGAGATTAAGGGTCGCTCGTATCAGCACATTGTTCGTCTGAGTACTTATATGCCAATGGAATTTCCTGGATCCACCGTTCAGAAATGGTTAGGAGATAAACTCAAGCCTGAAGTTTTCGCTACGGCAGATTTGCGAGTAATTCTCAGATCGCTAGAGGGCAGAGACTCGGTTGTTATATCTCAGATTCAGAATGAGACAATGAACCAAGTTCCAGAACTTGTATCTGACGAGAATTTGGCAGATGTAGAAGAACCAAGTACAGACATCTTAAAGTTTAGCCATTCCTGCCTTTACGAAGTTTGGGATCCACTAATCATTCCAGAAGTCGAAAACAATCTCGGAAACCTTTCTGGACTCTGTGTCCATGAAAATATTCACAAACGTCTGGACGGTATTGATTCGGCCTGGACACATTATAAGGAGTTCATCAAACTATTTGATCTGAGTGACAAGGCCGATTATTGGGCATTTTTCTATCAGAACTGGAATCTTCTCCGACCAAGTTTTCAGATGAAATTAAAAATTACAAATGCACTTCTCTCAGATTATCCGATCCTCGAAGTGCCGCCGGTGTCTAACCTCCAATTCACTCAGATTCTGACAAGGCAGTCATCACTCTACAATACCTGGAAGCAGATGATTCAATTCTCAGATGAACACGGCACATCCATTGAGGAGATTCCAGCAGTTTTGAAAATGTTTATTGAGACCAAGCAAGTGAAATTCCCTGTAGCACAGGCTAAAAAAATAGAGTCGATGAGTATTCCTAAAGATCTATGTACTTATAGCGATTAATTACCGTGCATAACAATACGCTCATTTGCATCAGCCTCCGTTAGAATTTGCTGTGCTATAATCCATTCCCGCACTGACTGACGGTGGTCTCCCTGGAGCTTGATGATCTCCTTCTCATTCTTATCCATATGAATCGATGCAGCACAATTAAACGCCTTCTTCATGGCTCTAGTAATCCGCTTCAAATCGAGGTCGTCGTCGAAACCCTCAATAAGAGTAATACTACGAGGACCAGTTTTCTGAAATCGAATATCAATCTTATTCTTCTGAACATCGACCTCAGACGTATTCTTAAAAGGATCCAGATCGAAATCCATTATTAAATGTATGTTCTACAGACATTTAATAATCTTATATCAATTTTTTATACGCGCTTTTACATTACTGTTCATTCTCGTGGAGGAGTCTCACCAAGTTTAGCGGCTCCGTACGCCCAAGACGAATCGCGCGCCCAATAATCTGCTTCTCTTCTTCCTTTCTCATAGCGTGCATTAAAACTATATGCGTCGCCGACTTCAGATCAATACCCGCACCCGCTTCCATACTATTCATAAGAAGTACCTGAATATTTCCCTGCTCAAACTGTTTTAAGATACTTGATACATGATCCTTATTTCCCCTGACTGATGCAACTCGGTAACCCTTTTCTAGTAGGATGCCCTCAATCTCTAAAAATGGATTATCATATCGGTTGAAAATAAGGAATTTACCCTTCGTCTCCGTTAAAAGTTTTAATAAGGCACCCTTCTTATTTAGTAGTGCAGGCGCTTGAGTAACCGCTGGTGCAGATTCTCTTCCCTCTAAATCAATCTGACGAAGACTTCTAAATGTCAGTCCCGCACGACAGAGTGGGCAGTGGGGATTGCGCTGCATGCAATTTATAATGCACTCTCCGCAAAAGAGTCTCGAGCAGCACATTACCAGGGTAGGTGTCCTGGGAGCTTCAAAACAGATTGCACAAATCTCATCCTTCACATGGAGAATTCGACTCTTTAATGAGGCAATCTGCTCTTTCAATGATGTAATTTTAGATTTCAGAGAAGTAATCGCTACTTCTTTCGCCTGCGGCGTCGCGTATGCAAGAGATTCCTTGAAAACAAGAGTCTTTTCGAGGCGATCCAGCTCTTTCTCGCGCGTCTCCGTCAACGCGTTAATAAGAGAGGATTGGCTAGAATTATTTACACCGAGCTTCTCCAGGGCGCCTTGAACGTCTCCTGCATGAAGCAACTCCTGAATCTCAGCATTGACAAACTGTGAAATAATACGATGCTGTATGGGGGCTTTACACAAAATCCGTGTCTCTACAATCGGCGGTGACCTCCAACTCTGTTGCATGAAGGATTCACTCGTTCGCAGAATTAGATGCCCGCGACTAGGGTGCTTCGATAAGAAATGTGAAAAAAACGGCGCGCTCTTAATATCATAACGAGAATAATAGTTATTTCCATTCGTAACTTGATCCTGCTGCAACATGCTCACTAATTCAGTATTTAGCCCACTTGCTATACGTCTGCTCAGATACATTTCAGACATAAACATATATAGCCCTTGAAATATGAAATTCGGCCAAGTCGCTGTTATTAACCAATAGAAGTTCGCCTGAGGCATAGGTACAGTAGATGTAAAATGAATACTATCCACCTCATCAAAAATAATACGCGACCACTGTAATGAATTACGTTCTTGTACAGACATAAACTGCTTTATAATTGTATTCGACATCAAGGTTATATCACGCTCCTTAACATTCTTCAAGAAATCTGGCTTCTCAAATGCCTTCAGAGTCTTAACTTCCAAGAAACTGAGTGTGGTCTGCTGCTGAATTGCGTGCTTCCACTGGTGATACAGAGTGTGAGGAACTATAATCAGATTATTACCAGAACATTCATTTACGTGAATTGGCTTCTTGCTCCAAAAGGTAGTTCTTGAATTCTCGTGGATTCTACAGAAAGTATTTCGCGGCTCATTTGCCTTAATTGCCGATAAATATCCAAGAAGCATGAGAGTCTTGCCAGATCCAACCTTATCTCCTAGAATAGAAAACTGACTGTAATGTGTTTCATTATTTATAGTAAATCCATCCTTGGATGTTACCTCCTTCTTCTCCATCGCATGGATCATTGCCAGCTGATGTGGTCTGAGAGGGACATTTATATGAGGCGGCTGAAGTGCCATCTCTGACGCTTCAGTAGTCCCATTTATTATTGGTTGTTCATATATATCAAGCATTCTGTTAACCGAATCGTCTCTAGACATCGACCACAATAATCTAATTAGGCTGACCGGTTAAATGTTTAGACCGTTCTTTAGCTTTCGAGATTGCATCTAGCCAGATTTCCGAAGAGTTCCATTCACTATTTTCTTCTGTATTACAAATAAGTGTATCATTTGAATCACACGGTCTAGTTGAACTCACAACATACACCAGATTTTCTTTATTATATTTTTCTAGAAATGCTGCCCTGAAAAAATAAAGATCAGAAGGGTCTCCTCTATAAAGCACAATAATTGGTTCTGCCGATGATAATATAGTTCTAAACCGTTCAATTCTTCGCCTGTATTTTTCTAATACTATATTCTGGCAATTTTCCCAAGAATCTATAATTATAGCTTCAGAAACAGTTCCCTCGCCAAGATCAGACTTATCTACTATTTTTTTAGTTGTAGGATAATCATGAGGAAATTCAAACCCATATTCATCAATTAATCGGGACCCTTTACTATTTATTTTTAAATTCTGATGAAACATCTTAAAGTCATCCATTATACAATTATAAATCATGGCTGGATTTGAAGAAATCCAATCAAAAGGTAGCGCATAATCTCTTAATCCTATATTTTTTAAAACTGCGGCGGGTGAACAATCCGATCCAAGAGAAAGATAACGCATTCTATATATTCATAAAAAAATCTCTAAGTTCCCCATCCTTAATAAAATCGTGGAGCTTCATTCCAGTCTTTTTAATCAGCGGATTCTCCTTATTACGCAGCTGTGTCTTATCAAACGTATTATCTGAATGGCTCATCACAAGCATAACCTTCATAGGATCCAGTTGAACCAAGGGATTCTTATACTCCTCCAAGAACGATTTCTCCTCTGCAAATGCTACAGTCTCATCATAGCGACGACTCATCGCATATCGCTTTCTCCAGGCCATTGTCCCGTTTGTCGCATGATTTGGAAAATAGGGGCCGACTGTATAGATTTCCTTTGTATCCGTGAAAAACATGAAAATCTTGCTGGATCCAGCGAGATCTATCGCAGGGCTTTTCTGTAGTGCAGTAACTGCAGCAGAAATGCGTTCTGGAAAATAGAAATCGTCATCATCCATCGCCACTATGATCTCCCCCTGGGCTTCCTGGTTCAACCTGTTGCGTTTTTCACCAAGAGTCATCTTCTCCTCGCTGAAAATATAACGAGTCGCGGGCAGAGATGGCCGCGCCGCGTCAATAAGATCACCGATCGGCTCTTGGCCGTCATCATAAATGACCCATTCAATCCGATCCTTGGGATAGGTCTGCTGCTGAACCATCTTAATCAAAGAAGGAATGAAACGTCGGCGATTATAGGTCGGCGTTACAATACTTACGAGAGGTAGCATATCTATATGATATACATTCGGCGGGTTTAGACTTGTGGTTTTACTGCAGTAGCAGCGCTTAGAGCTAGAGCCGGCGGTAATATGCCTGTAAATCCACTAAGACCACCCTTATATAATTTAACGACTTCCTCACGTGCAGCCTTGCTTTCAGCATCTTCATTATAACAAAACAGTCCTAAAAACAGCTCTTCTACTCTGCCATTCGGCACATATACCCAGATCGGCAGAGGCGCATAATCAGGAACCGGCTTGTGCAGCCAATAAATCTCATAGAGTGACTTCGGTATCACTATAAAAAAGAATATAGCACCATACAAAAAACTGAAAAGCCTTACCGGTATGCTATAGCCAATTGCCTTATTCGCCTCAATCTTTCCACCGTAGAGAGCGAGTGCAATAATTGCTAGAATCATGAAGGTTGATAAGGTGTTTTTAGCTATCTTAGATATTACAGACTGAGGAGAACTGAACTTGCTTCGCGCAGCTAGATCTAGTGCGGCCTTTCGATCGGCTGCGGCCTTCTCAGAATCAGCGGCAGTCTCAGCATCTGCTGCCGACTTTCTCTCAGCGGCAGCCTTGTCCTGAGCAGCCTGTGCTGCCAACTGTCTCGCATGATTGTCCGCCTCAGGATCTTTCAAATACGAATCCAATTGATACTGAGCCTTATTATATGCCAGGGCCAGTGTATTTCCCATCTACTACTACTAAAATTCCATATGATTTAATTCTATCGCGTTAAACTAGTATGGACTATTCCATTGTAGTGCCGTCGTATAAAAGACCCGAAGGCTGTCGCGATAAAACGCTGGCCGTACTGCATCATTACAGGATTCCTAAGGAGAAGATCTTCGTAATAGTTGCAGACAAGGACCAGCAGGCGGCATATGAGGCAGTCTTAGATCCTAAGACATACGGGAAGATCTTGGTCGGTGTCCCTGGTCTCCCCGAAGTGCGTAATTGGATCTTCGACCATTTCCCAAAGGGAGCGCCCATTGTTTCATGCGATGATGACATATCTGGATTTATTGAGTACGATGCTTCTGTAAAAAGACATGAACGACCACTCCGGAGTCTCAAAGAAATCATCAAACGGGGATTCTCAGAATGCAAGAAAGCTGACTGCAGATTCTGGGGAGTCTATCCGAGCGCCAACGGGTTTTTCATGAAGCCGACTGTCAGCACAGATCTCAAATTCTGTGTAGGACCATTCTGGGGCTGCTTCAATCCTAAGAGTGAAGTCAAAATAGACATCGGTCAAGGCGAGAAGGAGGACTATCAGCGCACAATACAGTTCTTTCAGAAGGATGGTGCGGTAGTTCGTCTGAATTTTGTCGCACCCAAGACTGCCGTTTATAAGACTCCTGGTGGGCTACAGTTCGGTAATCGTTTTAAGCGTGAGCATCAGACAATAAAGCGGATGATGAAAAGATACCCTGGTTGGATTAAACTGAATCCTACCAGAAAATCTAAGATGCCTGAAATTAGGCTGATGGATCCCACTAAGGCCAAAAATGTCACTAAGAAGAAACGACAAGCAGACTAAGTAGCATACTTCATTCCACCCATACCCCCTTCTACAACAAAGAAGTTCAAGCTCTCCACATAGATTGAGTGATTAATCAAATATTTAGAGTTCGGCTTTAAAGGCCAGATATCAACATCGACTTGAAACTTCTTCACACGACTCGTATTGAGAGAACCACTCGGCTTCGTCCAATTCGATGTATCAAGAGCAAAGCTGTAAATACCCAACCCTGATGGAAATACGCCCGTGGCGTATCTCCAAGAGGAGAGCTTGTTGAAATAATGGAATGGCTTAGCCTCCTGAATTTCATTGCCATCGCACAGGACGCGCATCTGTCGTATAATATCCTGTTGTGTTCCAACGCCGTTCAGACCCGATGATCCAAGCTGTGAGGGTATTGCGCTGGCGGTTGGAACAAAGGGTGCCATCGGATATAGCCACCAATTCGTATAATTTGTCCACTGATTCAAGTACTGTGTCATATCACTACGTCTGGGTATAATGATGAAACGCGGAACCGGATTATGTGTATAAAGCTCAAACCCCTATCTCGAGCTTATTCCAGGGAAAGGATATTGAGTGACCTGTCTTACAATGTAGTTCAGCGGCTTTGTAGCAAATGTCTTGCGCTCATCATCCGTTAAAAAGACATAGGTAGCCTGTAGCCTCGGATTCAGTGGCCAGGTATTCAACGTCGGCACTGCGTATCCAGCATCCGTTAAATACTGACGAATATACATTCCATCTTCCGTGTTCGTAGTATAGGATATATTACCAGACTCTATGTCTGCGATAGTAGACGCCACTGTAACTTCAGGTCTAGTACGAAACCCAGCAGGATCAAGAATGGTATAGAGATCTTGGATTGGCCTCAGTGTAAGTTGCACAATACATTCATGATACTGGAGTGCTATTAGTGGCAGAGCTAGGCTTGGATTCTTTGTAAACCAGAATGACAGTGGTACCGTAATATCGCGGCCAGGGATCGAAGGAAAGTTGTTCTGTGGACCAGATACAGTCGGATCCGGATAGACATTCGGATAAAGGCCGCTCGTACGTTTCGTACCGGTACCGACAATTCCAGAATATGACCCGTTTGCCGGATCATATATTTCCGGAACATCTCCAATAAGAGCCTGCCACTTATTAAATTCCGTCTCATCCTGATCAGTTGATGCCGTAGCGATGATATAGTCGCTGTCAAACTGCTGAACTAAGGTCCCGCCTACAAAGAATGATGCATCTTGAATAATCTGAGCGCCGATATATCGGACCCACTTGAATTCAAACTGGGAACGACCTGGAATGTTCGTGTATTTGCTGTAAATATCAGGGAGTGTAAAAGTAAAATAGAGGTCCGTGAGCAAATCACCGACACGCTGAATTTTAGCCTTCAGTTGTATTGGCTGATTGAAAAAGAGTTCCTGCGGACCCTCTAATGGGATTGTTACTGATTCAAACGCGAAATGACTGTATTTCTTCAAGACTGAATAGAAATACGTAAAATCCGGATTTCCACTGAGGATAACATTCTGGGAGCCGTAGGCAACTAAAATGTATAATCCGCCACCTGCCATGACAACTCTTCTTGCTAGTGTGAAACAAGATGAGATATCATTTAAACCGCCGGGCTTTTTCCTCTAAGAAGGAACCGTTCCGTTTGTCGTCCACCAAGTATCTGCTAGATACGGGGCCATTGACAACTGATTAGCCGCTGTCAGAACAGGAGATGGCCCGTCATTCATTAATGACTGGATCTCACTGTATGTCAGAGCATAGCTGAAGTAGAATACACGACTTGCCATACCGTTTGCACTGCCATCGAATGTCAGCGCCGTTAGACCATCCGCCGCGAAATCGGGATCCGTCATCAGCGACGCAACATTGGCCTTCTGAATAGTTGTCTTTCTGTTGCTGAATAGATAGACGTTCCCGTAGTTCTGGTATGGCGGTGTGGAGTTAGACAACTTGATCTTCTTCTTCAGACTTCCATTCAGATAAATATAGATCGTGCTGCCCTTGCATGACACCACGAGATGGAACCACTTATCAACCGGAATATTGTCAATATCCGTCCAGTTGTCCCACGTGTCATAAGAATTCATATATACGCGCAGCGTGTTCTTGTGACCCCAGCAGAAGACGCCTGGGCCGAACAGCGGATACATCTGACTGTATCCCTTGTGCATGATGTGATACAGGTTGGCATGACCATTAGCAAACGTTGCACTATTGACATTAATAAACATCGAGTAACTGAATTCTATGCCGGAACGCTGATTATCCGAAAAGAACACCGTCTTGGCCTTAGGATTGTTTGGATTCTGCACAGCCGTGAACATCTTTGCACCGGACGTGTAGGTGT
>Ga0114958_10003244_pt1 | contig 11731 bp, 12 predicted proteins | sample C_130208_EF_Meta_FD_89577 | JGI IMG/M metagenome (GOLD analysis project Ga0114958, IMG submission 89577) | Freshwater microbial communities from Lake Croche, Canada to study carbon cycling - C_130208_EF_MetaG | ecosystem: Environmental > Aquatic > Freshwater > Lake | place: Lake Croche, Canada... | reverse complement strand
TTAAAAAATTTAATAATGAATTAGAAGAATTTAAAAAAAATTTAGAAAGAAAAAAGATGAAAAATAAAACTAGAATAATTTCTAAAACTAGCACAGATTCTGAATTAAAAGAATTCAATACAATTAATACAGTTAATACAGTTAATACGATTAATACAAATAATAATAAAAATAATTTATTTGAAATTGATATTTCTAATAATGATATTTCTAATAATAATATTTCAAAGAATAAAGAATAAAGATATATAAATATTAGATTAATGTATAATATAATGAATAATTTTAAAACAATTGATGAATTACAACAATTTAAGGATAGTATTGCAATGATTAAAAAATTTATTAGTACACCACCATTTATTTTATTAAAAAAATCTAATTATAATCAATATGTTAAAGAATTAGAGACAATTTTTCCAATATTTGCAGAGAATTATAATTCTCTTTTTACAATTTTAATTTCTGGTGAAAATATAGAAATGTTAGATGTTATGTTAGATAGTATTGCTGATATTGCGGCTGGAAAAATAAGTAAAGATGAAGCTGAAAAAGAATTAGGTAATGTATTAGCTAGTAAATATATGCATAAAAAATAAAATGTTAATTATAAGTAAAATATTTATATAAATATTTATATAAATACTTTTTTCTAAAGTATTTATATAATGAAATTAAACAATATAGAAATGACATTACTAATATTTTTTGTTATGTTAATAATATTTTGGATATTACGTAATTTAAATAATACTATTGAAAATTTTGAAAATGATACAAAATGTAAAAAAAAATCTGCTAATAAAAAAATAAAATATAGTTCTGATTGTACATTGTATGATGTACCAGATGATTGTGCTTTAATGGAAGAAAAAACTGGTTTATTATTTACATGTAAAAAAGGATATGCATTACCAAATAAACAAAATCCAAATCAAATAAAATGTCCAGGAGATTCAAAATATAATACAAACACTGATACAAACACTGATAATTGTTATGACTATGGTAATGATAACAATCCAAATTGTGCAAAATATGAAGATTTAACAATACAAATTAAAAAAAGTAGTGATTGTAAAACAGTACCAGATGGATGTTTTATAAGAGATGGTACACCTGATGCCGCAAAACGTGGTTATATGCGTTGGTGGCAATGTTTAAATGGTAAACCACTTGCCAAATGTGATGGGAGTTGTCCTGGATATCCATTTGCAGATGAAGGAATAAATAGCAATGGAATATGTTATGATAAAGATGATAAAAATGCACCAAAACCATCTCCAAAACCTGGATTAAAATTTATAGGTCCTGGTTGTATAGTACCCCCTCCAGAATGGAAAGAAGTAGTTGTAAATAATATATTACCTACTCTTAATACAAATTATTCATTTAATAATATGGAACCATATAGTGCTTTTAAATTTATGAGTAAAAGTGGTAAATATATGTATATTACGCCAAATAATACAATTGATAAACAAGATAATGGAAATTATTTTTGGTATTCATCTGATTATGGAAAAACATGGCTAAATAATACAAATATAAATCTAACTACATCAGATGGAGATGTTATAATAAATGGTATATTTGCAAATGGTAGTTTATGTAATTTTGGAGCTTGTTCTGATGATGGTAAAATAGTTTATATTTGTGTAAATTTTGGATTTCCATTTATTTATATGTCAACTGATTATGGTGTAACATTTTTACCTCCTTATAAATTACCAGGAGTTCTAATATCAGGAATTGCATGTAATACTGATGGAACAATAGTATATGCTAGTATGTATAATCAACGTGTAAGTTTATATAAATCAACAAATGGAGGTTCCGCAAATATATCATTTGCTCCAATAAATAATACATGTAGTAAAAAAATAAATGGTTTGTGTTGTAGTTCTGATGGTAATGTTATATATTATGGTGTAAATAATACAACTGGAGATGATAGTTACTTTTGTGTTAGTCAAGATATATATACAGGTAAAGACTATAATTCTGGTTTATATGTATCTACAAATGGTGGTATTAGTTTTACAAGATATTCGACAGATAAAACAGTTCATTTAATTTGTAATAGTAGTGGATCGATTGCTTATGGATATATAAATGATACTCGTGATCTTATCAAGATAACAAATTACGGAAGTACAATCACTCCAATGACAAATTTGCCATTATCAGCATCAATTGCATGCGATAGCACGGGTTTAATTTTATGGTTTCAATCAAATAGTGCTAATAGTGGTAATAAAAATAGTGGTAAAATATATGTTTCTAATGATGGTGGATTAACTGTAAAAGTAAGTTATACTTATCCAGAAAAATATACATTATCAAATAACATAGCATGCAATGGATTAGGAAATATTGTAATAACAGAAATAAACAGTACAATATTAAATAAAACAAAAACAATTATATATATGTAAATATTAAATAAAATATAATCATATTTTTATTTACAGTTACAAAACTAGTTTAAAAATTTTTAAGCCAATATTACTAAAAAAAAAATATATATAGTAATGAACAATTCATATCAAAATATTTTTGACAAAATGCAAAATAATTATAATATAACAGTTGAGCACTTTACATTATATAATAATATAATTACTCAAATTAAAAATACTCATACATTATTTTTACAGACAAATAATTTTGCTTTTCATAATTATAGTTTATCGTTAGATTTATTGTATTATAATAAAGAAATTATTGAGAATGAATTAAATTATTTTATATCTTGTAAAAATCTTGCATTAAATAAATTATATCAAGATATTTATGAAATTTTAAAAAAAGTAATTAAATTATTATATTCTTTTAATAATGATCAAATGACAGAAAAAGAATTTATTGCTAAAAATATGCATGATATTAAACATATTTCTGTTATTAAATCAAAAATAGATATAGATTTATTAGTAAGAATATTTAATTTATTAAAAGAATATTTAAATAATTATAAAGTAAATATTGATACATTTAAAAATTTTATAGATAATAATTGTACTAGTAAAGTATCATTTGATATTAAAAATTTAATTACAAATTTAAATACTCAATATAAAAAATTTATTGTTGAATATGATGGTGCAAATGAATTAATATTTGAAATATTATCATCACATTTAAATATATCTGAAAAATTTATTGAGAAACTAAATGTATGTGTTAAATTATTAGAAAAAAAAGATGATATTATTAATGATTTTATTAATAAAGTTGATGAATCAAAAAAAATAGATGAATCAAAAAATATTATAAATTAAATAATATATATATATTATATGAACGTTCAAGAATATTATAAATCAAAATATTTAAAATATAAACAAAAATATATTGAAGAAAAAAATAAAATTAAATACACAAAATATAACATGAAATATGTTATTAAAAAAGAAGATACGTTATATCATGGTGAAATACATAATGGAGCAAAAAATGGTAAGGGTACAATGTATTATAAAACAAGTGATAATATTGCAATTAATGATGATATATATACTGGTAATTGGGTAAATAATAAAAAATCTGGTTATGGAATTATGAAATATGGTAATTATGATAGATATGAAGGCTTTTGGTTAGACGATAAAAAAAATGGATCTGGTACTATGTATTATATGGATGGTACACAAATTAAAAGTGAATGGATTGATGATATGCGAGATACAGCTAAAGATGAATACATAAAGACAATTGATAATATTAGACCAACAGTTCAGAATATTGAAGAAACTAAAAATCCAGTAATCATTATAAAAATAATCTAATTTTATATTATTTAAGTTAAATAATATAAAAATTTTTTATATTGTAATATTTTTTATATTGTAATATGTTATATGGAATTAAATGATGCTAGTAAAAATGAAACAATGGTAATCTTACAAAAATGGAAAAGAGAAGAAGAATATATATTAAAAGAATGGTCAGATAAAGCAATGTGTTATAAATGGTTACATTTAAAATCACATGAAAGTTTTAAAAAACTTAATGCAAGATATACAGTACCTGTTATAATTATTTCTACAGTAACAGGTACTGCAAATTTTGCACAAAATAGAATTCCAGATGCTTATTTAAATATTTTTGTAATGACAGTAGGAGCTTTAAATTTAATAGCTGGAATTGTATCAACAGTTCATCAATATTTAAAAATTGCAGAAATTAATGAAGCACATCGAGTAGCATATATTGCATGGGATAAATTTTCTAGAAATATTAAAATAGAACTTTCAAAGAATCCAAATGATAGATTACCAGTTATGCAAATGTTAAAGACATGCAAAGAGGAGTATGATCGATTAGAAGAAACATCACCACCAATAAATCAAACAATAGTTGATTTATTTAAAAAAACATTTGGTGATGTTCAAGATTTAATTAAACCAGATATTTTAGGCAAATTAACTCCAACAATGATTTATGATCGTGCTGAGCATGAAGGTAGTCATGATGATTATGACGAAATTGATAAAATTATTAAAGAAAATAATAAATTAGTTCAAGAAAAAAAAAATTAGAAAAAGAAAAACATAAAGAAGATATTCAAATACATTATTTGCAAAATAAAGGTAGAATGCCTACTGAAGAAGAATTAACAGAATATTATACTATGATTTAATTATCATTATCTAATTCATGATAATGTATTTCATTATCATTATTATCGAATTCATGATAATGAATTTCATTATCATTATTATCATCATCTAATTCATGATAATAAATTTCATTAACGTCATTATCTAATTCATGATAATAAATTTCATTAACATCATTATCATTATGATCTAATTCATTATCATAAATATAATTGTTATTATTGCCATAATAAAAAAAATATAGTGGAATATTATTTATTTCATTAGTGATTGGAAAATTACTGACATTATTTTCAATAATATTAGTTATATTAAAAGGGGTATTGATGCTTACATTATAAAAAATAATAAATATATAATAAAATATTGAAAAAGTTGAATTTACCATTAATATAATTATTAATATTAAATTATTTTTAAATATTTAAAAAAAAGAATATATTATAAGCAAGTACAATGAACAATTTAAAAACAGATTCACAAAAAATAGATCAACCATTAAATTTAAAAATAAAATTAAAAGAACATCAAAAAACATCTATATATGCAATGACAAAATTAGAAGAAACTGGTGAAATTGAAATTGAGATAGAATCTACAGTAAATTGTAAAGGTTATATCATGGTTAAACAAAATGCTATTAAAGAAGAAGAAAACATGTTTGAAAATAGTTATTGGTATAGTAATTGGTGGAGTAACAATCAAGAGTTTTCTAATATACGATATACTATAAATACTAATTATGGTATATTATCGGATAAAGTTGGTTCAGGAAAAACTTTAATGATAGTTGCATTTATATTAAATAATTTAATACCACCAGATAATTCAAAAATAATATCATCATCATATTTTACTTCAATTAAATATAAAGATAATTTAAAAGCAATTAAAACAAATTTAATTTTAATACCACATAATTTATCATCTCAATGGTATAATACTTTTACTAAAAATACAAAATTAAAAGTCAAGTTAATAAATAGACATTCATCATTTAATAGTATTAAATCAGTTTATAATATATTTGAAAATAAAGATGAAGCAGAAGAATTACCAAATATTGAAGAATTACAAATTATGCCAGAAGAAACATTAGAATATTATGATGTAGTAATAGTATCATCAACAATAGCACCAGTATTTTTTAATGAATTTAAATTAGTTAAATGGGCACGAATAATTATAGATGAGGTAATAACAATAAAATTACCATCCGAGATACCATGGAAAGCAAATTTTATATGGTTTATAACAGCAACACCGAGTGGTTTAAATTATATTAAGAAGACATATATTCGTGATTTATTTTGCAATATACAAAAATTAATATTTAATTATTTAATAATTAAGAATAATGATGAATATGTAACACAATCGATGAATTTACCAGCATTAAATCAAATTTTAATAAAATGTTTAACTCCTAAAGCAATTGGTATGATTCGAAATTTTGTATCTGATGAAGTTTTAAATATGTTAAATGCTGGTAATATTTCAGAAGCAGTTGCTAAAATTAATTGCAATGCTGATACGGATGATAATATATTTAAAGCATTAACATCAAAAATAGAAAAAGATATACACAATAAGAAAGCAGAATTAGCATATATAGAGACAATAATACCATTAAATCAAAAAACACATGAAGAACAACTTAAAAATATAAAAGATAAAATATCATCATTAGAGGAAAGATATAAATCAATGAAAGAAAAAATAACATCATATGCATCTGAATCATGTCCAATATGTTTAATGGATTTTACAAATCCTGCAGTAATGAATTGTTGTACTAATTTGTTTTGTATACCATGTTTGACGATGATTAATGGAACATGTCCAATATGTAGAAAACCGTTCTCATTACAAGATTTAAATATAATTGTTAAAAAAAAAGAGATTTTATCGAAAAAAGAAATTTTATCTAAAAAAGAAAATTTATTGAATATAATTAACAAAAAAAAGAATGGTAAATTTTTAATTTTTTCATGTTATGAAAGTACAAATGATAATATTGCAACTATATTAAAAGAAAATAATATTACTTTTAGTAAATTATCTGGGACATGTGCATCAATTACAAAAACAATAGAAAGATTTGAAAAAGGAGAGATAACAGTATTATTATTAAATGCTCAATATTATGGATCTGGTTTAAATCTTCAAATGGCAAGTGATATAATAATTTATCATGAAATGAATTACGAGTTAGAAACACAAATAATTGGGAGAGCACAAAGAATAGGTAGAAAAGAGCCATTAAATGTATATTATTTATTACATGATAATGAAAAACATAATGTACTAAATCCATCATTAGAGATATCATTAACAGACGAAAATGATGAGAAATTTACTAATTTTATTAATAATACAAATTATATTGAACAAATAGAAGTTGATGAAGATATATTTGATTCAGAAAATGAATTAGAAGCTACAGCAAAAGCTACAGCAAAAGCTACAGCAAAAGCTACAGCAAAAGCTACAAAGAAAGCTACAAAGAAAGCTACAAAAAAAGCTACAAAGAAAAAAGTAGTAACAAATAATGAAATAATTAATAGAGATGATGATAATGAAATTTAATATTATAAAAAAAATTGAAAAAAAAATTTAATGTGAAACACTATTGATAGTTATGAACACTAAATAATGCCCAGGCGTACAAAGTCTCCTGGCCTTCCTAGATCTGGTAGGCAAATGCCGTCTAGTATGCCTACTGGTACACAGCCTGGTGCACAGGCTAGTACAAAGCCAGATAATCTACACAAGATTGGGTACGTCGCGATTGCTGTGTATGTTTTACTAGCAATAGCTTGCTTTAACCTGACGATGACAATGACAGCATGGTATTTTACTATGTTTTGCTTGATCAAGAAGCCAATCAACTGGATGGTCAACAAGATAAATCAGTTGTTGAGAATTGCTAACAAAGTTGGTGACTTTTGGATGCAAGGCGTTGTTGTGATCATCATGATCATATTTACAACGTACTTGATTGGCCATCAGGCATTTTACGAGTTGGCATTTTGGTACCTTTTCTGCATAAACGCAGAGAAAGTTATCGCTGTGTTGTATTTTTTGATGCTGGTTGAAAACAAGCTGACTACGGATGAGCTTTTTAATCTCATCTTCAATACGCCCAAGAAAGAACATAACATTAATGTCTTGGGCGTAGAGTACAACGTGGGTACAAAAGATCTTCTCAAAAAACAGTTTGAGAAGGGTGCTAGTCTAATTGATCTGAGCAGGAGTTATTATGTGATTCCTGTGTTTTGCACAATTAGCATGCACTATGCTTTGCTCAACACTATTTATGGCAAATCAATGCTGGATGGTGTTTCAATTGAACAACGCATCAACTGCACCTTAACAATGATTACATTTTTCATTGTCCATATCATTTCTTTGTTTTTCTAAACAAGAAATAGATACATTTTTTCAACACAATAGAATTTTCAACACATTAGAACTAGATTTTTATAATTATAAATTTATAATTATAAAAATTGAAATTAATAATATTTGAATTTAAGATATATAATATGTACAACTACTAAAATGTTTATCAATTCTCGAACATTTACAATAAAAATAATATTTGCATTAGCTGAATGCTTTATCTGTTTAGGATGTATTTTTTTTGGATTATTAATCTGTCTATTTATCAAAGCAATAGATTTATTTGGATATCAATTAACTATATTAACAACAATATTTAGTATTATTGTTATTTATACTTTTTTACAATGCCAAATATCTAATCAACCAAAAATTGCAAAAATTATGATAATTTCTGATGAAATTGATAATAATAAAATAGATGATGATAATGATTATTATTTTATTAATTATGATACAGAAAACAAAGTTTAAATATAATCTAAACACTCTAAACACTCTAAATATACATGGAATTTGCTAAATATTTTTTAAGATCATTATTTTTAATTTCTTTATTAAGTTTGTAAATTTTTAATGCATTATCTAAATCATTAATAATAATTTTTTTTTTGCTATCATTAGTCAAACAAAAAACTCTAATACCATGTTGAATTTTTACAATAAATAAAAATGTTTCAATGTCACCTCCAAAATTTGGAAATGAACTATAATTAGTTTTAAAAAAATCATCTAATTTTATTTTATCTATATCGCATATCCATTTTGAAACAATATTAATTTCAGAAACCATTTTAATAAAAATATTAGATAACTCTTCTGCTGTATAATTTTCAATAGTATATCTAAATGGGAATCTTCTATTTAATCCATCATTGTATGCAAAAAAACATGTTTCTAATGATTCTTTATAACCAGCAATTATCACTAATAATTGATTTTTTTTTTCAGTCAAATTCTGATTAATTGTATCAATGCATTCTTTTGCAAATGAATCTTTTAAATCAGAATTTCCTAACGAATATGCTTCGTCAATAAATAAAACCCCACCTAATGCTGAATTAATAACATCTTGTGTTTTTGCTGCAGTATGACCTAAATATTTACCAATTAAATCTGATCGTTTTACAATTTTAAATTTATATTCTTTTACTTGTTTTTTGACTGGACTAGGTGCTTTATTTGATGATTTGTTTTGTCTTTGTCTATAAGATCTTATGCCATTTATAATATTATTTAATTGATTATCATAATCATTATTATAATCATCGTCATCATCATAATCATGGTCATTATCATGGTCATTATCATCACAATCACAATCATCGTCATCATCATCTGAGTCATCATCATCATCCGATTCTATTTTTTTAGTAATAGGTACATCTGGTTCTTGAATAATATCTAAATAATAATAAATTTCACCAATTAAATTACCTAACATAGTTTTACCAACACCAGGAGGACCTTGAATAACAGTATGTAACATGTCTTCATTTTTATTTTGAAAATCTTGTAAAAAATATATAATTTGTCCGATAATTGAATTTTTAACAGTTGTCATACCAATAATACTATTAAGTTTTTCTAATAAATGTAGAATACCATTTAATTTTTTTAAATTAATATTATAATCTTTATTTTCATCATATGATTTTGCAATAGCAATCAAATCATCTAATGTTTTAATTTCTTGATTAATGATAACCATTTCGCGAACATTTTTAATTTTTTTACTAGGTTTAGCTATTGGTTCTAGTAGTATACTTCTTTTTTTATTTTTCATTTTAAATTTATATATATATAATTGTTTAAATAAAAATATTTATTTTGTAATAATTAATTTTGTAATTGAATTAATAGGTAAATGACATAATATTTCACATGCATCATTAATACATTTTTTTTCACAATACCATTCATTAAATTCAGCATATTGTATAAAGATATGAATTAAGATACCAATAATAAATAAAAATAAATAAAACATATTATAATTTTTATATTTATTAAATACATTTTCTTCTTTAATAATATCATTACCGAATAAATCTGTAATTTTTTGAATAATTAAACCACAAATAATTGTAATAATACCTATAATAAAACTTTCTGTTAAGGATATTTTTATCATTATATTATAATAGAATTATATTATAATAGAATTATATAATTAAACCATATTGGTTTAAAATATTAAATTCATTATATAATATAATGAATTTAGTAAAGCCAATATGGTTTAATTATATAATTTTTGAAAATAAATCAAAAACATATATTGGTGCAACTGTTAATCCAGATCGAAGAATAAGACAACATAATAGTGAAATAAAAGGAGGTGCTAAATATACACGAGGTGGAAAATGGAATTATTATGCTATTGTTTATAAATTAAATTCTAATAAAAATGAAATGTTATCCCATGAATGGCATTTAAAACATGTTAAAAAATTTAAATTAAAAACAGATCCAAAAAATAGACGTAAATTATGTCTAGAAAAAATAATTAATTCAAAAACAAAGATAAAATATGATTATATATTATTTGTATCCGAAAAATATATTAAATATTTTCCAATTGTAAAAAAAACAGTATTTATTTTTATAGTTAATGATTTTTCATTTAAAAATTTAAATGAAAAGATCAATTTCATAAATAATATAAATAAATTTACATCATCTAAAATGTAGAGTAGTGTGTAATTAAAAATATGTATTCATGTAATCTAATTTATTTATATCTATATGTTTCTCATAATTAGTTAAAATATATTGATTTGTAGTAAGAAAAGGAGAGCTATTTAATATAGTTGTTTCTGGAATATATCCAATAATATCAACATTTTTTTCATTGTCTTCAATATAACCATTTTGAGCAGAATTATATCCAATACCATATCCGTTCTTAAAAAATGCAAAATCATAAATATTATTGTTTATTAATATTGTATTTGAATTATCATTATTTAATACAATTGTATTATTTTTTATTTCAGTTGCTTGTGTTTTTAAAGTTGTTGGATCATTTATCAATGATCTTTTATTATCTTCAATTGAATTACTATTTGTGTGATAATGTTTAATTTTATTAGTAGATGATATTGTTGTATTTTGATTAGTTGAAGAAACAAGTGAATGAGCTACTGGTGAATGAGCTACTGGTGAATGAGCTGCTGGTGAATGAGCTACTGGTGAATGAGCTGCTGGTGAATGAGCTACTGGTGAATGAGCTGCTGGTGAATGAGCTGCTGGTGAATGAGCTGCTGGTGAATGAGCTGCTGGTGAATGAGCTGCTGGTAAATGAGCTACTGGTGAATGAGCTGCTGGTGAATGAGCTGCTGGTGAATGAGCTGCTGGTGAATGAGCTGCTGGTGAATGAGCTGCTGGTGAATGAGCTACTGGTGAATGAGCTACTGGTGAATGAGCTGCTGGTGAATGAGCTACTGGTGAATGAGCTACTGGTGAATGAGCTACTGGTGAATGAGCTACTGATGAATGAGCTTCTGATGAATGAGCTACTGATGAATGAGCTTCTGATGAATGAGCTACTGGTGAATGATCTACTGGTGAATGAGCTACTGGTGAATGAGCTTCTGGTGAATGAGCTACTGGTGAATGAGCTGCTGGTGAATGAGCTACTGGTGAATGAGCTACTGGTGAATGAGCTGCTGGTGAATGAGCTGCTGGTGAATGAGCTG
>Ga0114958_10003242_pt1 | contig 11737 bp, 11 predicted proteins | sample C_130208_EF_Meta_FD_89577 | JGI IMG/M metagenome (GOLD analysis project Ga0114958, IMG submission 89577) | Freshwater microbial communities from Lake Croche, Canada to study carbon cycling - C_130208_EF_MetaG | ecosystem: Environmental > Aquatic > Freshwater > Lake | place: Lake Croche, Canada... | reverse complement strand
TGGACGCGGATGCCGCCGGCGGCGAGCGCGTAGCCGTCGATGCTCAGCGCCGAGAGTTCGTCGGCGACGAAGGGGTGGAATCCGGCGGCCTCGAGTTGGGACCGGACCAGTTGCGCCTCGGCCGGATTGAAGGCTCTATAAATAGTGGTGGGGCTCATGAGGAGAGGTTTTTTGGGGCTGCAGGGGCGCTGCGCAATTCGGCGAAGACAATGACGCCGGCGCCGGTTTGTAGGAGGCTTTGAACCTGGGCTTCGACCGATTGGCCGACGCAGGACTGGGTATTGGTGACGACCACCATGGTGCCATCGGGCATGTAGCCGATGCCCTGGCCCTTGTCCTTGCCTTCGCGGACGATTTTCAACTGCAGCGGTTCGCCGGGCAGGAGGACGGCTTTGAGGCATTTGGCGACCTCATGGAGGTTGCAGCAGTTAACCTGCTGCAGTTCGGCGATCCGGGTCAGATTGTAATCGTTGGTATAGAGCCGAGCATTGAGGTTGCGCGCGAGGTGCACCAGCTTGGTGTCTACTTCCTTTTCTTCCGGGAAATCGGCTTCATGGATGTGGACTTCCATGCGCGGGTTGCGCTGGATGCGGTTGAGCATTTCCAGACCGCGCCGTCCGCGCGCGCGCTTGATCGGGTCGGCGGAGTCGGCGACCTGCTGGAGTTCCTTGAGCACGAAGCGCGGTACGATGATGCGGCCTTCGAGAAAACGGATGTCGATCAGGTCGGCGATACGTCCGTCGATGATGACGCTGGTGTCGAGCAGCAGCAGGTTATCGGGCTTGTTCTGGGGGGAGAAGCGGACGTAGGGAATGATGAGGGAAAAGTCCTCCTTGTTGCTGCGCATGGCGAGGATGATGCCAATGTAGCCGAAGCTCAGGAAGAGGCAGAGCCGGACCAGCCAGCGGACCTTGGGTTCGGTATCCTCAAAAAGGCCGGAGTGGTCGACCAGCAGAGCGACGCTCATGCCCAGCAGCAGCCCGAAGGTGGTGGCCGAAAAGGCGCGCAGGGAAAAGCCCTTGAGCATTTCGTCCACGGCAATGAGCAGCCCGCCAAAGCCGAAGCCGATGACCATGGCAATCCAGCCCCCGTGGCTCTCGTCGATGATTTCCGGGCGCACCTGGCTGACGGCGTAGCCAGCCATGACACACAGGCTGAGGAAGAAGAGGCGGATGGCCCAGAGCGATGTCATGATTCAGCGGGTGAGTTGGCGCGGCGTGCCCATCCTTGCGGGGAGAGTTGCGGCGGGGGTGTTGGTGGCCGGCGGTTTGTGCGACCAGAGGATGCCCCACACGCCGAGGCGGTTCAGGTTGCTGGTGGTGACGGATAAGTTGCCGGCGATGGTTTGGACGTTGGTCGCGAGCTGGTCGTTCTGCAGGAGGGTTCCGGCCAGGCCCCGCCCGGCCTGGATATCATCCATCAATTTTTTGAGGGTCTCGGTGGACGCCTTCACGTTGCCTACGGCGGCGGCGATTTCCACGCCATTGGTTGCGAGCAAGGTTTGGGCGGACCCGGCCAGCTGCGTGAGCTCCTGTGAAAAGAGCACAGCGTTGCTCACGGCCAGGCCCACCTGGCTCGACTGGGTGCTGACCAGAGAGTTGATGCCGTGGACGGTTTCGAGAGCCGACTCAGAAAAGGCGCGGGTGTTGTTGATGGTGGCGGCGAAATTCGTGAGGACTTCTCCGTTCAGCACCACCCGCCGCAAATCTGCGACGGAAGCTTCGAGCTGCTGGGCGGTCTGGTCGATCCGCTGGACGAAGCCCGCGGTGGAGCGGGCGACCTCCTGCAGGTTGAACGGCTCCTGGCAGGGGACATCCGCATTGTTGGTCAGCCAGGGCAGGTTGTTGGTGGTGGGGATGACGGAAACAAACTGGTCCCCCAGGAACCCCGCCTGCTCGATGACGAAGCGGGCGTCGTGGTAGATTTTGCAATCGTCGTAAATGCGCAGCCGGATCAGCACGCTCTTGCCGTCCTTGGCCAGCTTGATCTCGGACACGCTACCCACCTCCACGCCTGCCAGCAGGACGCCGGCACGCGGCTTGATGCCTCCGACGTTGACGGCGTGCAGCCGGAGTTCATAGGTGCCGCGAAACAGGCTGGTGCCTTTGCTAAACTGGATGAGCACGACGGCCAGCAGAACCAGGCCGATCAGTACAAACAAACCCACTTTGATTTCCGTCCGTGATTTTTCCATGTTTCAAATGACTATTTCTTTTATATCTGCCACGCCGTCTACAAACTGCCGGACCACTGGGTCCGCGGAGGTGAAGAACTCTTCCGGGGCGGCGCTGGCGTACATTTTGCGCTGGTGCAACATCATCACCCGGTTCCCCACGCGCCGGGCGCTCCGCATGTCGTGGGTGACGACGATCGAGGTCACCTTCAATTGGTCGCGCACCCGGATGATGAGCTTGTCGATGCTATCGGACACTATCGGATCCAGCCCGGTGGTGGGCTCATCATAGAGGAGTATCTCCGGCTCGTAAATGATGGCGCGCGCGAGGCCGACGCGTTTGCGCATGCCGCCGGACAGCTCCGCTGGCTTTTTGTTCTGGGTGCCCGGCAGGTCCACCATCTCAAGGGCCGCGGCCACGCGCCGGGCGATTTCCCCGGCGGTCTGATGCTTTTGGTTTCGGAAGGCAAAGGCCACGTTTTCGGCCACAGTCATCGAGTCGAACAGCGCCGCGCCTTGAAACACCATGCCGAACTTGCGCCGCACGCGCAGCAGCTGACGCTCGTTCAAGGGGCCGATGTTTTCGCCATCGACCAGCACCTCGCCTGCGTCCGGTTGGAGCAGGCCGACCAGGTGTTTGAGCAGGACGCTCTTGCCGCCGCCGGAGCGCCCGATGATGGCGACGGATTCGCCGCTTTCAATCCGGAAGTTGACGGCTTCCAGGACCGGATGCGCTCCAAAACTTTTCGCCAGATTGCGGACCTCGATCATAGCAGGCCCACCACTTTGCCCATGACCAGGGTGAGAAAAAAGTTTGAGATCAGGATCGTGATGGAGGCGAAGACCACGGCCTCGGTGGTCGCGTGGCCGACGCCCTCGGCGCCCAAGCCGCAGGTCAGGCCCTTGTAGCAGCCGATCAGCGCGATGATGCCTCCGAAGATGAATGCCTTGACCAGGCCGATGAAGATGTCCACATCCTGGGTATAGCGCAGCATATTTTCCCAGAGATAAACCGGCTCGATGCCGAGGATTTGGGTGCAGACCAGGTAGCTGGCGCCGATGCCGACCACGATGCATTCCACCGACAGCAGCGGCAGGGCGACATGCGCTGCCAGCATCCGCGGCAACACCAGATAATCCACGGGATGGGTTGCCAGGGTGCGCAGGGCGTCGATCTGCTCGGTCACGCGCATGGTGCCGATTTCAGCGGCGATGGAGGCACCCACGCGCCCAGCCACCATCAGGGCCGTGAGCACCGGGCCGAGTTCGTCGCACAGGGAGACGCTCACCACCGCCAGGGTGGCCGTATCCATCTTGACCTTGTGGAATTGGAAATAGGTCTGCGCCCCCAGCACCATGCCCGTGAAGGCCCCGGTGACTAGGACCACCGACTGGGATTTCACGCCGATGGAATAAATCTGATACACGAAGTCGCGCCAGACGACCTTGAAGGTGAGCGCGGAGACGAAGATGTCCCTGGCCAGGAGGGCGATCTGGCCCAGTTCGGAGAGGATATAGCGGGCGCGTTGGTTCAGGAACACATTCATCAGCGCGCCCAAGCTACCAAGCGCGCTGGCATTTGACCAGCATCGGGTGCGGGCGCGGGCGGGACGTCTGGTTCTACGAAAGGTAAGGACGACAGCCGCTATTTATTCAGACAGGCTCTGAGAAAAATTAGATGCGCCTGCCTTGGGACAGCAAGGCTTGCCCGCCGGCCAAATATATATTAAGTAGGAACCGATTCTTGGTTGCCGGATAGTTTTTTAAAATGTCCTTCCTCAATTTTTTCAGACTCAGTTGGCGGGCGTCCTCAGTCGCCTGTTTGTCGCTGATTTGCGTCGCGTCGCAAAAAACCGTTCGGGCTGACTGCAATACGGCCATGCCCCAAGCGAAATGGCACAGCGTGCCCATGCCCGTGCGCACCAACCTGCCTTCCATCCATTTTTACAATAAAATCAATCCCGTGTGGTGGTTTGGCAATGCCGATGAACCCCGCGCACCGGCCTGGTACCGACCTGGGTCCCGTTTCCGGAATGTCGCCTGGTATGTTCGCAATCCCCTGGCAAACTTCAGCAACTACGTCATCGGCATCGGCGACAAAGCCTCCGTGCGGAGCGGTCGCTATCCCACAAAAATCTCCAATCCCAACGGCGGCTGGAATTATGCCGTGTCCCGGCGCCATATTCTGTACCTGCCATTGATCGACTACAAACGCGGCCAATTTGAGTTCTATTTCGGCTGGCGCGAACGCGGCAACTTCGGCATCAAACTCAACTTCCGACAGGCCCCGCCCCGCCCCAAAAAGCAACCGGATACCGCCCCCGCTCCCCCCGGTTCCGATGCCCAGAACACTCGGACACCCCTTGCAATCCCTCAATCAGGGCTTATGGTGAAGGAGGTCGGTGAGACTCAGGCGGGAAGCAAGATCAACCCACCAAGTTCGGATGCCCGATAGCCTCACCGGCCGATTTTGTTGATCATTTTAGTGTTTTTGTCGCCGGTTTTCCCAGTCTAAATAGTTCAGTGCGAAGTCTGTTGATTTGATTCATTTTTGGGAAATTTTACATTCCAACCCTTGACAGTGATGAGAATGGGACGAGCTTAACAGTGGCTGGTGTGGACGTAGTTGTTGGTTAGGGTTGGCAGGCAGAGTGAATGACAGTGTCTGAGTCAGTCTGGTTGGTAAGCACGCCCACGCCAGCCATCCTCTTTAAACCCCAGTTGATATCAGGCTTAAGATTTGGCGCACACATACCCGGATGGACGCCGCCAGCCCCGAGGAAGATTCTTCCCTCCAATCCAGACCGATGCATTCCACCTTTGTTGGCAAGATAGCCGCGAGGGTGATTAGCACTGAGATTCGGGGGAAGCAAAAAAAACAGTCAATACCCTTGCCAGCCGTATTAAGTTGAAGATAATCATTTTGTCTTAACCAGATGAGAAAGCAATTTGTCCTTAAACTGCCAGGTGGAAAATCGAATCTCTGAAGGCCCCAATTTACAAAAATAGAGAGTCTCACCACGAATGAGCGCTAGCAGAAAACCATCAGCGCGGTGATGAGGATTTTGCGTTCGGACGACATCTGAAAGAAAGGCTCTTTCGCCTGCCATGAAGCTGCAACACATCTCAATCGTCATTCCAGTGTATCAGGGAGAGAACTCGATTAAGCCCCTGGTTCAGGAAATCTCAGCTTACTTCCAGCCTTACAGGACGGGGGGCGGGGTTGAAATGGTCGTGTCCGAGGTTTTGCTGGTTCATGATTGCGGATCGGACCGCTCTGACATGGCTATCGACCAGCTAGCGCAGCACTTTGCACAGGTAAAGCCGATTTGGTTGACCCGAAATTTCGGTCAGCACGCGGCGACACTTGCTGGCATGAGTTCCGCCACCGGCGATTGGATTGTTACTATGGATGAGGATCGTCAGCATGATCCCAGGGACATTGGCAACCTGTTGGACCATGCGCTGTCGATGGATCTACAGGTCGTATATGCTCAGCCGACGAATAAGCGGCCGCATGGGTTCCTACGAAATCTGACAAGCAGGCTATCCAAACATATTGGACGGGTAATGATGGGGCACGATGCCGTGGAATATTTCCATAGTTACCGTCTGATTCGCGGCGAAATCGCCCGCAGCCTCGCCGCTTATTGCGGACAGGGTGTATTCCTGGATGTGGGGCTGCTCTGGGTTGCTGGACGAGTGGGCTGGCGATCCGTGAAAATGCGAGCCGAAGACGGCAGACCTTCTGGCTACAGCTACGGCAGGCTCTTAGCCCACTTTTGGACCATGCTATTGACGACGGGAACGCGGCCGCTAAGGCTTATCACGTTGCTCGGCATTTTTTCCGTGGGGGTCGCGCTGCTCATCGGGATCTATGCCTTGTTCCAAAAAGTCACCGGCAATGTCCAGGTCCAGGGGTGGACGTCACTTGTGATCGTCGTCTCATTTTTTTCCGGCTGCATCCTAATTTCCTTGGGGATGATAGCCGAGTATCTTGCGGTTACCATGGGAATTGCCATGGGCAAGCCCTTATATGTGATTGGAAACCGTAGCAGCAGGGGGCATTGAATGAAGCGCGTTTGGGTTCTTGGCGCAGGCGGCATGCTGGGATCGGCCTTAACGAAGAAATTAGGCCACCTGGGTACAACTCTCCACCCATGCAATTATACGTTTGATTGGAGAAACCCAGTGCGTATTGCAGCCCAGTTCAGTCGGGCGGTGCAGGAATTCACGGCTGGGCTTTCCGGGGCGGACAACTGGGAGATTTACTGGGCGGCGGGCGTGAGCTCCATGGGCAGTAATAAGGCGGATCTGGATACTGAAACAGCCGTCTTGGAAACTTTCTTAGCCTTGCTACGGGACCCTATACAAGCGAGCAAGGCCTCAGGCGTGATCGGTTTTGCCAGCTCGGCCGGCGCGCTTTACGCGGGCTGCCCGGATTTTGAGATCACAGAAGACTCCGTGACGACAGCCGCAAACGACTACGCCAGGACCAAGTTAGAGCAGGAGCAGATGCTCGAAGGCTTCATGTCGGCGGTCGACCGAGCCCAGCTGCTGATCGCCCGCTTTTCAACCCTGTACGGACCCCGGCAGGCCTCCGGCAAACGGCAGGGTTTACTGTCCCAAATTGCCCGGTGCGTGATCCGGCATCAGCCCGTCGAGATTTTCGTGCCTTTGGATACATCGAGAGATTACCTGTATGTCGATGATGCGGCCATTGACTTCATTGCAACGGGTAGGAGTTTATCAGGCCAAGCAGGAAGGCGGCTCATAAAAATTATCGCGGCCGAGCGCAGCGTTACGATTTCCGAAATCGTCTCGACCTTCAACAGATTAAGTAAGAAAAGGCTGCGGATCGTGTCCACCCGAAATACCCTGTCAAATCTGTATGCAGGAAGAGTGAGCTATCGATCCAAGGTGCCCCTCGCTACTGGCGCCGAATTCAAAAAACACACACTGGTCGAAGGGGCGGCGACACTGTTGCGCGCTGAGCTCATGGGTTATATTGCGAACCCACAAAAAAGCTCATGAGGACACAACAGGAATTCGATGCGCACGCCAAGGAATACACCGAAGTGCTGGATGGGAGCCTTGGCTTTTCAGGGGAGGGTTCAGCCTACTTTGCGGAATACAAGATCCGGGATCTGCACCGCGAATTGACAGAACAAGGTGCGGACACCAGCGCACGCCTGCGACTTCTTGATTTCGGTTGCGGGGTGGGAACCTCCATGCCCCATGCACGCCGGCACTTTGCCAGAGCCGAGCTGCTGGGCGTGGACGTCTCTGAACGGAGTCTGGATCTGGCCCGCTCGCGGCATGGCAATCTCGCCCGGTTTTTCCTGATGACCGGGGATGAACTGCCCGCAGAGGCCGCCGCCGTTGATGCGGCATATGCTATGTGCGTCTTCCACCACGTGGACGAATCAAGGCATGTCGACCTTTTATCCAAAGTGCGGACCCGTCTTAATCCCGGCGGCATGCTGATAGTGTATGAGCACAACCCATTCAACCCGCTGACCCGGCGCGTTGTGAACCACTGTCCGTTCGATGAGAATGCAAAGTTGATCCGTGCATCAGCCATGGCAAAACGCTACCGAGACTCGGGATTCAAGGATGTGAAGGTTAAATATCGGGTCTTCTTCCCCCGGTTCCTGAAGGCGCTGCGATTCACCGAAGGCCTGCTTTCAGGGCTGCCTCTGGGCGGACAGTATTATGTTCGCGGTCTTGCCTGATGTAAGGAGCGCTTTTTATTTTCCCCAATGGACAGGCTCCGGCGGTCACCGGGAGGGCAAAAATAGGGGCACCCCGGTTCCTAAGCACTGTTCTATTCCGCCGCCAGCAGCCCCTGTTTTGAGACCGCCCGGCGTGCCGCACCGCGGATTGCCTCCTTCATCGTTGATTACTAATATTTTTTTCTTTTAATCTGACGGGCCTCTACCGTATGATTTTTGTTCAATGTTTCATTTTATTTAGGTGCAACATATGACACCTAAATGCGCAAACGAAACCTGTCCGCCCACCAAAAGAAAATCCGGAATTTCACCGTTTTTTTTGTTGTGGTGGCAATGGTTTCAACGGCGCTGCTTTTGTGGGGCATCAATTTGCTGGGAAATCATAGGCGCTGACCCTCAGGGCACGCCCCCCCGTCTCCGGCGGCCGTCCCCAAACAGTCAGAATGGTGACGTTCGCCAAAACCCATTAATCCAATGGGTTTGAACGCGCGGCAAGTGTGGTAGCGGTGCGGCTGAATAATCCGCCGTCGCAAGAGGGCGGCAACGCCTCACCCCGCCGGGGCCAACCCATCGCGGCGTACCCGGTTGACCGCCCCCGTCACTCATCACAAAAAAAACCGGAGACCCGATTGGGCGCTCCGGTTTGGGGACTGGATCCAGAATGGGCTCCTGACTTTGACGGGCTATTGCTTGTCCAACGACACCGGCCGGTAGCCGCCCCGGGATTTAAAATAGAATATCAGCGCCAGAAAGCAGGCGAGCATGGCTGCGGGGAAAAGGGCCATCTTGCCCAGCGCACTGAACTGTCCGGTGACGGTCGCCGTCTTGATCGCCGCCTGCGCCGCATCCTCCGTCACCGCCGCGCTTTTAACCGGGTCAATCGCCTGGTAGGCTCCCAGCAGATAATTTTTCTGCACGGTCACCGACTGATAGATGGCCGGATGGCTCGCCTGCAATTGATGCGTGGCGGAGGTCTCCTGCAAATAGCCGATGAAGGGAAATCCCAAAATGCCGACCGCCAGCATCCCGATGCCGCCCATGGCGTTGAGCGTCAGCGCACCGCCTTTCGGACATTGCTCGCTGGTAAGGCCCAGCATCGTCGGCCAGAAAAACGTCTTGCCCACGGCGTAGAGCGTGGCAGCGGCGAAGATGACGCCCATGCCGGCGCCGTTGGTTTTGGAGAGGGCGGCCAGGCCGACCGCCGCCAGCGCGGCGCAGGTGGCAAGCAATCCCAGCGGCGACAGCCGGTGGATGATCGGGCCGGCGCAAAAACGCAGCCCCATCATGATGGCCGAGGTGTAAACCAGCACCCAGGCCGGATTATTCCCCGCTGCCTTCATCGGCTCCTCCATCAGCGAACTAATCCAGCCATCCGTGCCGATTTCTGTTGTCGCCAGCGGCATCATGATCAGGATGAGAACCCCGAGAATGCCGCGTCCCAATGATTTGGTAAGGAGCAGAAAAATCACCACCACGGCCCCCGTCAGGCCCCAGACGACCGTGGAGCTCCAGGCGAACACCTGTCCGAGTTGGGCGAATACCAGCCCGAAGCCCACCAGCGCGCCAAAGGCGCCCAGCTCCTTGAGCATGGCCAGATAACCGATCCCGGCCTGTTCCCGCTCACTTTTCGGGAATTTCAAACCGATCAATAGGAACACAAATATAAATGCCGGGATTAAAATCAGGCCGAGCGAGAGGCGCCAGTCGGTGCAGGTCGCCAGCGCGATGGTGCACAGCCCGCCCAGCACCAGCCCGGCCGGCCAGCCCGCGTGCAGAATGTTCAGCCACTTGGTCTTGTCCTTGTGGAATAGGGTTGCCACCACCGGATTGATGTAGGCCTCCACGGTGCCATTGCCCAGGCCCAGAATGATGCTGCCCCAGTAGAGCAGCTGATAGCCGCGGTGCTGCCCCGCAATCAGAGCGTCGCCGGTCACCCCGTGAATCGCGCCGTAAGCGGCAAACGCCATCGCCGCATAAATGAGATAGCACACGAAGGAAAACAGCATGGCCACCTTGTAGCCGATGCGGTCGATAAATAAGCTGAAGAGGATGATGCTCGCGCCAAAGGGCCAGATGCCTGCCCCCTGAAGCTCGCCCACCGAAACTTTGTCCAGCCCGAAATCGGTGACGAACTGGCCGCCGCAGAGAATCATGCGGCTGATGAAGGCATAGCTGGTGGTGATCAGGGCGATAAAACAGCCCCAGAATAATATCTTGTCGTTTCGGTTGTTCATGTAGAGAACTTCATACTCTCGAGGAATAAAAATCTGTCAACGGCAAAACTCGGGAGGATCGGTGCCTCTGTGAGCCTATTTCAAAATGGGGCGGCACGCCTCTTTGCCTGCCGATCGAGGGAGAAATCATCTTGCCGCACCGGTTTTAAAGCGGGCGCGGATGACCGCCGCTATAAATACCGGGCGAAGATTTGCGCCGTTCCGGAGCGACCCTTGGCGCCCATGGCGGTTCATTCTAGACGCTGGGTTCCGGTTCCAACGTCTGCTGGAATAATCTTGGTCGCCGGGGGAGGGCGTTCTAGCATGAGCGCATGGTACATGTTGGCATTGGATATGACGTTCATCAATTGGTCGCCGGGCGCAAGCTCGTCTTGGGCGGCGTCGAGATTCCGCACGTGAAGGGCTTGGACGGCCATTCGGATGCCGACGCGCTCATGCACGCCATCTGCGATGCGGTGCTCGGGGCGATCGGCGAGGAGGACATCGGCCATTTTTTCCCGAACACCGATCCGCGCTGGAAGGGCGTGCCGAGCCGCATTTTTCTTGAGGAAGCGGCAAAGCAAGTGGCCCGCCGCGGCGGAAAGATTGTGAACGTGGATGCCACGCTCATCGCGCAGGAGCCCAAGATTTACCCGCACATTGCCGAGATGAAAAAGCGCATCGCCGCCGCGCTCGGCGTCACTGAAAAACAAATCGGCGTCAAGGCCACCACCAACGAGCTGATGGGATTCATCGGCCGCGAAGAAGGCATTGCCGCCATGGCCGTGGCAGGAGTCCACCTCCCGGATTAAACGCCGCTCCACGGACCGAGGCGTTTAGAATCCCCCGCACAACGAGCCCGGATGCCGGACTCAAAACCACATCCACTAAAAATATGGCCGCCAAAGCAGAAATCAGCTGGAAACGGGTGACCGAGGACGGCGCCAAGCTGCAGGTTTACGTTCAGCGCGTGAAGCGCGAGTGGAAATTCTTCCACCGACCCAAGCGTTTTGATAACTGGATGCCCGTCGCCGAGCCGCCCCTAGAGGACTGGCTGGAATTGCTGGACGCCGTTCAGCGGCTCATCACGCGCCGCCGCTATATGCCCGACGACGAGGATTTTCTGCGTCGCCAGATTCGCGAACGCTTTCCTGACGCGGGCGTTTAGGCCGGAGCCTTTTAATCAGAATGAACCGCCAAGGCGCCAGGACGCTGAGGGGATCACCCAATCGTTAGGAAATCCTGCTGCAATGCCTCGGGTTTCAGCCGGCTTTACAACTCCACTGGAGGGTTCCGGTTCAGCGACGCGCCCCGCATTCTGCAGGGAAGGGTGCTGTTTCAGAGGCAGGTGGGGGCGTCGTTCATTTCGCAGGTTCAAAAAAAGCAAAAAACTTGTGAAAACTCGGCTCTGGTGCTAAAATCTTGCATTCTAAAATGAGATCTCATTTGCATCAACGGGGCATTTTTTTGCCGATCCTGGCCGCTTTAATCCAATTTGCAATCCTCCCCCTTGGGGCCGCCCCCTATCATCTGACGGACTTGGGGGTTCTCAATGAGTTACCGGGTGCCACCAATGCGACCCTCAGCGGTATCAACCTAGGGGGACAGGTCGTGGG
>Ga0114958_10003241_pt1 | contig 11739 bp, 10 predicted proteins | sample C_130208_EF_Meta_FD_89577 | JGI IMG/M metagenome (GOLD analysis project Ga0114958, IMG submission 89577) | Freshwater microbial communities from Lake Croche, Canada to study carbon cycling - C_130208_EF_MetaG | ecosystem: Environmental > Aquatic > Freshwater > Lake | place: Lake Croche, Canada... | reverse complement strand
TAGAACTTGCTTAGAGCTCCCTGCTCTCGAAGACAAAACACGCAACGGCATAATAAACGGACGTGTAGACCGCTCCGAGCGCGATTGTCTGCCAGAAGATGCCCATCGGCAGGGCCGTTCCCGCCACGATATCATCACTGAGGTTGAAGGCCTGCAGGTCGGGAAAGAGAAGTGCCACGAAGGCTGTGAAGATCCGCGTCCACCAATGGATACCGATACCGCTCATCCAGTATTCCCGGGCTGTCACCTGGAGATGACCGATAAAATAAGCGGAGGTAGAAACAAGGATCGCAAAGATTCCCGAGGTGGCGAACGTCGAGACAAGAAGAGTCAGGGAGGAGAGCAGGATTCCCTTCATGAGCAGGATTGCCATAGCCGGGATGAGGTCCCAGCTAAAGGCGGCTTTTTTGATTTCGGCTAGAGCGGCAGCCAGTTCCTGGGGCGATCCCGCAAGGGAAATCCGGGTCTCTCCAAGAGCCATGTTCTCACGTAGGAAGAGGACACCCAGGAAAAGGAGACCCATGATAAGCGTCGACACGGTCAGGAGGAGGATGACCCCTAGGAGCTTGCCCAGGAGGTACTCATAGCGTGGCACCGGCTTGGAGAGGATGGTGAAAATCGTACGGTCTTCCAAATCCCGAGGCAGCAGGGTGGCCGTAGCCAAGATGGAAAGCAAACTCAGGAATACAGACATGGCTCCGAGCGAGACATCCTTGAGCATCTGGAACTCCTCCTGGAACGAGAACTTGGCCAAGAAGGCCGAGTTGCCGATCACGATCAGGCCGAAGATCAGCAGGAAGTAAAAGACCTTTTGGCGGACAAGTTCCGTGAAGGTATTCCTTCCGATCGCCTGGATCCGAGTCGAGGTAAGAAATGCTCCGTTCATGACTTCGATTGTTTTCTTTTCTTGCGGACGGGAAAGCGGGTTCCGACATCCTTTCCAGCGATAGCACCGACAATCTGTTCCCGCTTGCGACCATGAGCGATCATTGTCTCGATTCCGGCGTCCACGGCGGATTGCACGGCCTGAAGTTTGGCCTGCATCCCGCCGGTGGAGTATTGCCCTTTGTCGGGTGTCACATGGCGGAATGCGTCGCGAATCTCCGTCACCACGGGAATGCGCTGAAGCTTAGAAGCGTTCTTAGAAGCGTTCTTAGAAGAGAGCTTGGAGGAGGGCTTAGAAGGGGGATTCGAAGAATTCTTTGAAGCAGGCGATGAGCTGGCCATCAGACCATCCGCGCTGGTCAGCAGGATCAGGAGACGTGCCTTCACCAACTGGGCAACTTCCGAGGAGAGGCGGTCATTGTCACCAAAGCGGAGCTCCTCAACGGCGACAGAGTCATTCTCGTTAATGATCGGAACCACTCCCGGAGACTGCAGCAGTTTGGAAAGCGTGACACTCGCGTTGCGCCTGCGACCTGCGTCGAAAATATCGTCGTGCGTCAGCAGAAGTTGGGCGGGGCGCAGTCCATGCCTGCCGAGATGGCGAGCATAGGCCGTCATCAGGACCGGTTGACCCACTGCCGCGCAGGCCTGCTTTCCAGCCAGATCCGAGGGGCGTTTTTTTAATCCAAGGGCATCGACCCCAGCCGCTACCGCGGCGCTGGAGACCACAATGACGGGGATTCCCTGCTTCACAAGTCGGGCGATTTCCCCGCAGAGGTTGCGAAACTGGCTTGGATCCAAAGAGCATCCCCCCTCGCGGGCGAGGATGCCGGTACCGAACTTCAGGACGACGGGACGCTTTTTCATGGGATACGGGTTATTGTGGCTTAGAAACCATCATCAGTTCCAGAAATCCCGCCTCCAGGGCCAGTCCCTCCTGAATGCCCCGCTCCAGGCTGCTTCGGAGCTTTTCCACAGCATCAAGAGAGCGGATCAGTCTTCGGGATTCATCCAATGCCGCGGAGTCTCCCTCATGATGGGCATGAATCTTACGGAGCATGCCACCGAAATAATCGGCCACTACTCCGAGTAATAGGGAACGCTCCTGCAGGACCTCGGCCTCGGAGCTTGCCTTGAGAACATCCTCTCGATTCTCCCAGTCTCCCTCGGTTGTCTTTCCGAAGTGAGCCTTCTCCGCTGCCAGCTCCTCCTTGGTTCTCTCGGCAGCTTCTTCGCGCACTTCCTCGATGAGGTCGCGGAACACCCGCGTGAGGCCGAAGGCGGCCGTGGCATCGGTTTTCGATCCAGGCCCGAAGAACTCAGTCAATTTCCTCGCGAGACGTTCCTCCCTTGATCCCACCGCACGGGGAGTGGATGAATGAAGGACCACGGAGATGCAGCGCGATCGGATGGTCTCCAGCAGTGCCTCCGGGAGTTCTGTCGTGAGGATCAATAGAGTCCCATCCGGCGGCTCCTCCAGCGTCTTCAGGAATGCATTTGCGGCTTGGGGCATGAGTCGATCGGCATCGCGCACCACTGCCACCTTGCGGGAGCCTCGCTCTGGCTTGCGGTGGATCGCATGCTCCAGTTCCCTCACCTGCTCGGTGAGGAGTTTGCGGGATTTGGATTCAGGTTCGATAGCATGGAAATCGGAATCCTTCTCCACCGCGATCTCGCCAGAACCCAGAAAAAGAGCGGCCAGCTCATTGCCAAACTCCTGAACCCCGGATCCGGGGGATCCCGAGATCAGATAGGCATGACCGAGGCGCCCCTCCGCAAGGGCCTTCTCCAGCAGACGGAAGGCTTCTTCCCTAGTGAATGCCATCGGATCCTCCCTGAATCTGAAAACGCTCCATCAGAACCTCCCTGATAGCAGACTCCACACTCTCCTCATCCCGGGAACCATCGATCAGTTCAAAGCGTCCGGAATGCTCCGTAGCCAGATTGAGATAACCCTGTCGCACTGCTTCGTAAAATGATTCGTTCTCCTGCTCCATACGGTCAGCGGGTCCCTTCCGCGCGGAGGCGCGGCAACGCCCCTCGGTGGCATCCAGATCCAGCAGAAGGGTCAGATCGGGAAGAGTCTCTCCCACCGCAAAGTCATTGATCCTCGATACCTCATGCGAATCCAACGCCCTCGCAACCCCCTGGTAGACCGTTGTGGAATCCAGGAACCGATCGCACAGAACAACGGCTCCGCGAGCCAGGGCAGGCCTAATGACTTCCCTCACCAACTGGGCGCGGCTGGCGGCAAACAGGAGCAACTCAGCCTCGGGAGTCATAGCTGACGCAGAGGCGTCATATTGGAGCAGATCCCGGATCGACTCGCCGATGGGAGTGGCCCCCGGCTCCCTAAGCACGACCACCTCACGTTCCAAGGAACGCAGAAATTCAGAAAGGCGACGAATCTGGGTGGATTTGCCACACCCCTCCGAACCCTCGAATGTGATGAAAAGACCGGCTTGTGCCATGAAACTTCAGCATAGCGAGATGCCGGATGCATTGAAGCGCTAAAAGGGTCCTAATCCGACTTAGACCATAATCCATTTTTAAGTTATAGGTTCATCATGACTTGTCACTGGCTCGTAAAATCAGAACCCTCTGCCTACTCATGGGAGGATCTCGTGAAGGATAAGAAGACCGCCTGGACGGGAGTCCGGAACTTCCAGGCACGCAATAACCTGCGCGCCATGAAAAAGGGGGATCTTGTTCTGTTTTACCAGAGCGTTAAGGATCCCTCGGTGAGAGGCATTACCAAAGTCAGCAAGGAAGCGTATCCGGATAACACCGCCAAGGAGGGAGGCTGGAGTTGTGTCGATCTGGAGAAGGTGCGGGAGTTCTCCTCACCCGTGACACTCGCCTTGATCAAATCCGACCCCTCGCTCTTGGAGATGGCCTTGATTAAGCAGTCCCGACTCAGTGTCATGCCTGTGACGCCGGCGGAGTACGACCGGATCTTGGAGATGGGGAGCCTGTAGGAAGCTTAGAGCTGATTCTGGGAAGCCTCAGCCACAAAAAGCACAAAAGACACACGGGAAAAGAGAAATCCCGAGAGAAACTTCCTGTTTCCACTTTCTGTAGAGATAAAAGACAGGAGCCTTGTATCCTATTTTAACCTTTTGTGATTTTTGTGCATTTTGTGGCTACACAATTTCTAAAAATGGCAATAGGCCCCCTACTCATCGAGCACGGCCAGATCGCTGGCTGTGACACGCAAGACTTCCTCAAGAGAGGTCAGTCCCATGGAGGCCTTACGCCATCCATCTTTTCTCAGGGGAATCATTCCATCTTTGACAGCCTGTTCCGCAAGTTCATTGCCAGTTGCCCGGTTCTGGAGCAACTCCTGCAGGGCTGGTGTCATGAGACAGATCTCCATGATGGCCAGTCGGCCGGCATAGCCACTATGTCGGCAGAACTGGCAGCCAACCGGCTGGCGCAGACCTCCCGCCAACTCCAGGGGGAAACCGATTTTCTCAAGTTCCGCGCTGGACATCTCCGAAGGCTTGGAGCATCTGGGGCAGAGTTTCCTGACAAGACGCTGGGCCATGAAAGCCCGGACGGAAGAACCCACGAGGAAAGGCTCCACTCCCATATCGATAAGTCGGGTTATGCCGCCGACAGCATCATTCGTATGAAGCGTACTGAAGACCAGATGACCGGTCTGTGCGGCCCGAATGGCGATCTCGACCGTCTCGCGGTCGCGCATCTCACCGATCATCACAACATTCGGATCACCGCGGAGAATGCTGCGCAGGGCTCTGGCAAAGGTCAGATCAATCTCCGGCTTCACCGCAATCTGGATGACCCCGTCGATCTTGTGCTCCACCGGATCCTCAATCGTGACGATGCGACGTTCCTTCACGTTAAGAGCGCTGAGGAATGTGTAGAGTGACGTGCTCTTGCCGCAACCGGTGGGACCGGTGACCAGGACGATGCCGTTCGGCATCGAGATCAGAGACCGGATCATCTTCTCGATACCCGGCTCGAGCCCAAGGCGCTTGAAGTCGAACTGCTCAGCGCCGAGCAAACGGAGGCTGACATTCTCCCCGTGCACGCAGGGAATCGTTGCGACACGCACGTCAATGGGTCGCCCCTTGTGCTCGAGAGCGATGCGTCCGTCCTGAGGCAGACGCCTCTCGGCGATGTCCAGGGAGGCCATGATTTTCAAACGTGAGATCACGGAATCCTGAAGGACTCGGATATTCGGGGGAACAGATGCCTCGTGCAGGACTCCGTCGATGCGGTAGCGGATACGGAGATCGTGGCCGAGCGGCTCGAAGTGAATATCGGTGGCTCCCTGCTGGAGTCCCTCGCGCAGAATCTGATTCACGAATTTCATGACAGAGGCCTCGGGATCCTCCCCGTCGAGGACATTAACCTCCTCTTTCTCGACAAAGGCCTCCTCGTCCCGTCCCTCCAGAAGTTCCTCGAAGGTCTCGGCACCGACGCCATAGGCAGCCTTCACCGCTTCGGTCAGGCGCCGGCGCGTGGTCATGACAAGATGGATATTCCCCAGATGATGATGAGTGACTGCCTGCCATGCGGCATAGTCGAAGGGATCCCAGAGCAGGAGGCTCAGATCGTCGGAGGATGCTTTTGTCTTTTCCTTTAAACTCCCCTCATGGGCATTCTCATCAGCAGTTTTTCCCAGGGGCTGCTCGGGCAAGATCTGGAAACCGAGCGCCAGCCTTGCGGGAAACGTGGAACGGACATTCTCGGCCGGAGTCACCTGGTCCTCCTCCCTCCACTCCATGCCTAGGAGAGAGGCCAACTCCTTCATAAAATCGTTTTCAGGGACGGTACCTGTGGCGATGACAGCCGCGACCTGGGACTGTTGCGAAAAAGCCGTGCGAGCAAGGGCCTCTCTCACAGCATCCAAATCAGCACAGCCGGTTTTTTTCGCTGCAGAGAGCAGCAAATCAGCCTGCCCCGGACTCATGGCTGGGGCAGGTTTCTGGAGCGTGGAGGTTGACACTGGTCAACTATCCCTCATCGGGAAAAGACCGCAAGAGCTGATTAACGCAAAAGGATCTTTGCGGTCACTAAGTAACAGCTCACTGTGAAGAGGTCGGCTGCCGCAAGGGTGATCGGACCCGCCGCAATCCTGGGGTCCCAGTGTACGATACGGAGAAACACGGGAACAAGCACTCCCAGTAGGCCTGAAACGAGCATGGACAGCACAACGCTTCCTCCGATGGAACTCGCTGCTACAAAATCGTGCCAACAGATCGAGACCATCAACGCCACAGCAACCCCGGCAAGTAATCCAAGCAGGACGGCTGTGACTCCCTCGCGGCGGAGTTTCACACGAAGCCATTTCCATCGCACCCGGGAGGAGGGCAGCGATTGGACCGTCAGGGCCAGCGACTGGGCGGCAACCGCCTCACCGAGACCCAGCACCAGGGCCATAAAGACAGCCAGAACCACCCTTTGCTGGAGAGTCGATGCAAAGGCACCCGCCAGAACCGCGCAGAGCACCCCGCCGGAAACGGTGGCCACCAACCACGGAAAACGAATGCCAAAGGCCTTCCACGGGGAGGCATGGAGCACTTCCTGCACATGGATGCCGATCGACTGAAAGAGCTGGTCGTTATTGGTTTCCGTGCCGAGTTCCATCACCTCGTCGGTGAAAAGCCCGACATCAATGATTCCGCGGAGCCTCTTGGAATTATCCACAACGGGAATCGCGAGGAACTTATGCAGGATAAAGCACTCGCACGCCTCCATCAGTGTGGCATTCTCCGGAAGCGACAGCACCCTCTTCATCATGGCCTCCGAGATCAGACTGCTGAGCGGTTCAGTCAGAAGTTTCCGGGCGGGCACCACACCGGAGAGACGCCCCTCGGCATCCACGACATAGAAGTAAAAAATCCGCTCAGCCAGTCCCGTGGTACGGATCGCATTGAGAGCCTCTCCCACGGTCTGATCGATCCTGAGGGGCGGCGGGCCTGGACTGATGAACTCTGAGATCGGACGATCCAGATGCTCTTTGGGCGCGTTCCCCGCAGGCGATGAAGCGGAGGGCATTGCCCGGAAATACGCGGTTTGCTTTGCTGAGAAATCCTAGCCCTTGGCCTTTCGGGTCTTGGCTGGGGCAGGGGGGGTAGCGCCAGAGTCTTCTAAAACCTTGAAAGTGAGTTTCTCTCCGTCACGGGTTACCTGGATCTGGTCACCCGCCTTGAAAGTTCCGCGTAGGATCTCCTCGGCCATCGGGTCCTCAAGGTAGCGCTCCACGGCACGACGCATCGGACGGGCTCCGTACGTGGGATCGTATCCCTTCTCAATAAGGAACTCATGCGCTGCTGCATCGAGGGTGAGAATGATTTCCTTCTGCTTGATCCGGTTAACCACCTTGACAACCTCAAGATCGACGATGCGCGTCAGCATCTCCTTGGTGAGGGTGTGGAAGACAATGATGTCGTCCAGACGATTCAGGAACTCAGGTTTGAAAACCTTCTTGGTCTCTTCCAAAATTTTGCCCTGCATCGTGTCGTAACCTTCGTCGTGCTTCGGAGCTCCGAAGCCGAGGGTGGTTTGCTTCTTGATAAGCTCGGCGCCGACATTCGATGTCAGGATAATGATGGTGTTCCGGAAGTCGATCTTGCGCCCCAGACTATCGGTGATAGTCCCCTCCTCCAGGATCTGGAGCAGCAGGTGCATGACGTCGGGGTGGGCTTTTTCCACCTCATCAAACAGGACGACGGAATAGGGACGGCGGCGGACCGCCTCGGAGAGTTGCCCTCCCTCCTCGTGACCGACATAGCCCGGAGGAGATCCGATGAGGCGCGATGAGGTGAACTTCTCCATGTACTCGGACATGTCGATCTGGATGAGCGCGTCAGGGTCGCCGAACATGAATTCCGCCAGTGAGCGGGCCAGAAAAGTTTTCCCGACACCTGTGGGGCCGAGAAAAATGAAGGAACCGATAGGGCGGCGTGGATCCTTGAGGTCGGCGCGGGAGCGGCGGAGCGCCTTGCTGATCGCCGTGACTGCCTCGTCCTGACCGATGACGCGCTTCTTGAGTTCCTCCTCCATGGCCAGGAGTTTCGCGGTCTCTTTCTGCTCCATGCGGTTGAGCGGCACACCGGTCCACTTGGAAAGGACATGCATGATCTCCTCTTCGCCGACGACGACCTCGCGCTCATCGCGCTCTTTCCGCCAAGTGGCCAAGGCGACCTCCAGATCCTCTTTGGCTTTTTTCTCGGTATCGCGAAGTGAAGCCGCCTTCTCGAAATCCTGGGCCTTGATGGCGGCCTCTTTTTCACCCCGGATCCGATCGATGTCGGCCTCGAGATCCTTGGTGGAGGGAGGACGGGTCATCGCGCCGATCCGCGCACGGGAACCGGCCTCGTCCATGAGATCGATCGCCTTGTCAGGCAGGAAGCGCCCAGTAAGATAGCGGTCGGAGAGTTTGGCAGCAGCCTCCAGCGCGGCGTCGGTGATGACGGCCTTGTGGTGAGCCTCGTACTTCGGACGAAGACCCTTGAGAATGAGGACGGTGTCGGTGACGGAAGGAGCCTCCACCTTCACGGACTGGAAACGCCGCTCCAGTGCCGAGTCCTTCTCGATGTACTTGCGGTACTCATTCAGCGTGGTCGCCCCGATACACTGGAGTTCACCGCGACTGAGAGCCGGCTTGATGATATTGGAGGCATCCATGGCACCTTCGGCCGAACCTGCCCCGACAATGGTGTGCATCTCGTCGATGAAGAGGATGATGTTCTTGTTCTTGCGGATCTCGTCCATCACAGCCTTGATGCGCTCTTCGAACTGTCCGCGGTATTTCGTGCCGGCCACCATGAGCGCGAGATCGAGCGTGATGACACGCTTGCCCATCAGAAGTTCGGGCACGTTGCCGGCGACGATCTCCTGGGCGAGCCCCTCGGCGATGGCTGTTTTGCCGACACCGGCTTCGCCGATTAACACTGGGTTGTTTTTACTGCGACGGCAGAGAATCTGAATCACACGCTCGATCTCCTCGGCACGGCCGATCACGGGATCAAGCTCCCCCTTGGAAGCCATCTCGGTGAGGTCGCGTCCAAAGGCTTTCAGGGCAGGGGTCTTCCCCTCTTTTCGGGAAGAACTTCCGGAGGCGGAGGCCATTTCCTCTTCGTCGCCCGAACCCTCGTGTTCCTGACCCTCCTCGGGGTTGAAGTTGGGATCGAGCTCCTTGAGCACCTCGTTGCGTGTGCGGTCGAGATCGACTTCCAAATTCTTCAAAACCTGGGCGGCAACCCCCTCACCCTCACGGAGCAGACCGAGCAGGATGTGCTCGGTTCCGACATAGGAATGCTGCAGGGCCTTCGCCTCTTTGCCGGCTAGAGCCAACACCTTCTTCACGCGGGGCGTGTAGGGAATATTCCCAGCCATCTTGTTTTCCTGGCCGGAACCCACCTGCTTCTCGACCTCTTGGCGAACCGTCTCCAAATCCAGCCCCATTTTCTGAAGAACATTCACAGCCACTCCCTGACCCAGCTTGATAAGTCCAAGCAACAGATGCTCGGTCCCGACATAGTTATGGTTGAAGCGATCAGCCTCCTTGCGTGAAAGCGCAAGGACCTGCTGGGCGCGCGGCGTGAAATTGTTCATCATGATTCCTCGCTTGTTTCGGAAGTGTTGCTCGTGCTCGGGGTGGAGGAACCGTTCGTCGGGATTTTCCCGATTTCAGGTTCCGCCATCTGATTTAACTTCGCTCGAATAAGGGCCGCGCGCAAGGAATCGCGTTCTTCGGCCCCCAATTTCCTGACTTGCAGCCCCTTCTGGAGATGGGCCGGCTGGGTCTCGATGAAAAGTTCGTCCACATGAAGGCGGTTGTTTGAGGGGAAGAGGCCGAGATCGACACCCATCTTAATGAAGGAAAGGAGATTCAATGCCTCCTTCGAGGTGATCGAGTGGGCGTGGCAAAGAATACCGTAGGCCCTGCCGATCTGGTCCAAGAGAGTCTCGGCACGCTGCTGGAGCAGAATCTGCCGGGCATTCTGCTCATGTTCCAGGATCTGGAAAATGACCTTGTTCAGGCGCCCGATGATCTCCTCTTCGGTCTCTCCGAGAGTCGTCTGGTTGGATACCTGGAAGAGGTTTCCCATCGCCTCGGTTCCCTCCCCATGAAGGCCGCGCACGGCAAGACCGATCTTATTGACCGAGTTGATGATCTTGTTTACCTGCTCTGACATGACAAGGCCTGGCAAATGAATCATCGCGCTGGCCCTCATGCCCGTACCGACATTCGTCGGGCAGGCCGTTAGGTAACCAAGATCGTTGTGGAAGGCAAAGTCCAGCGTGTCCTCCAGCTCGGAATCTGCCTGGTTAATCATGGCAAAAACCTGATCCAACTGGAGTCCCGCCCGGATCGCCTGCATCCGGAGGTGGTCCTCCTCATTGATCATGAAGCTGAGAGTCTGTGACGTATTCATCACGACGGCACTGCCCGCTCCCTTGGCCGCATGCTCACGGCTGATAAGGTGGCGCTCGACAAGCACCTGCTTCTCGAGTGCGGAGAGATCATCCAGCTTTTCGGAGAAAGATTCCTCCATCTCGGGCAACTGCTCCACGGCAGTCCGCACCTCTTCGAGGACCGCCACGCGCTCTGCCTTCTTAGACCATCCCGGGAAGGGCTTTCCTTTCAGATTACGAGCTAGCCTGACGCGGCTGCTCACCACGATCTGATCATGGGGACCGGCCCCGCTGAGCCACTCGCCCGTGTTGGCAATAATCCGGGAGAGCTTCACGAATTCTTACGGGGTTTAGGAACGCCAAGCGTCTGGGCGGTCTCGGCAGTTCCGGGAGATTGAGCTAATGAGGCAATGCGATTCACTTCGGCAGAGGGCTCCTGTTCGGGCGCCGTCTCGGCATGGGATTCCTCCTCCAGCTTGCGGATCCGGTCACGCAGGGTTGCCGCCTCTTCGAACTGCTCCTCCTGGACCGCCTTCTGAAGGCTTGCCTGCAACTCAGTCAGCTCCTTGTTGCGCAGACGACCAACGCGTAGCTTGGCTGGCACTTTGCCGGTGTGGACGCTGCCACGGTGCATGTTCTTGAGCATTCCGGATAGTCCCTCGGCAAAAGCGTCATAACACGCGCTGCATCCAAGACGTCCCGTCTTCTTGAAGTCGGCCTGTGAGAATCCGCAGACCGGACAGCGATTGCCCGCTGGGTTCTTGTCGATTTCCTGAGCGGCCCCCAGGCCTAGCAGGAGATCCGCCAAGGCGAATCCGGTCGGATCATTGACCCCCTTCTCCTTGGAGCATCCCTCGCAGAGATTTACCTTCTGCATCTTCCCCTCCACGATCTGGGTCAGGAAGACCGTGGCCTCCTTGGATTTGCAGACATCACAGAACATAGGTGTGGGTGAAAAATGGCTGATATCAATAGATCGGCGTGCCTTCGGTCTGTGTCAACTCGTGGAATCGGGCAATCAGGCGCTGGGTGACAGGGCCAGGCTTGCCATCCCCAATCGGGCGCTTATCAAGCTCCACTGCGGGGATGATCTCGGCAGCTGTACCAGTCAGGAAACACTCATCGGCTGTGTAGATATCGTAGCGGGTCATCTGAGGTTCGGAGACCTTCAGACCCAACTCATCAGCGATCTGAATAGCCACGGCACGCGTGACTCCGGCAAGCGCTCCAGAGGAGATCGGCGGAGTAGTGATCAATCCATCGGAGACAATAAAGATATTGTCCCCTGTGCACTCGGCGACCAGCCCCTGCTCGTTCAGCATCAGCCCCTCGCCTGCTCCGGCATGGGTGGCCTCGATCTTGGCCATGATGTTGTTGAGGTAATTCAGGGACTTCACCATCGGGCTCAATGCTCCGTGGGCAATGCGGCGCGTGGAGCAGGTCACGACCTTCAGCCCCTTC
>Ga0114958_10003240_pt1 | contig 11739 bp, 10 predicted proteins | sample C_130208_EF_Meta_FD_89577 | JGI IMG/M metagenome (GOLD analysis project Ga0114958, IMG submission 89577) | Freshwater microbial communities from Lake Croche, Canada to study carbon cycling - C_130208_EF_MetaG | ecosystem: Environmental > Aquatic > Freshwater > Lake | place: Lake Croche, Canada... | reverse complement strand
TGCCGCAGCGAACTGCCGCTGAAGCCGTGCCAGCGGGCGCGGGGTTCGCAGCGGGATGCCGTGGCAAGCACCCGTCCGAGGATTGTGGCCCCCCGCCGCTCGGCGTGGCCGCGGGATTCCAGGACGATTGTGCCAGCGCCCTCGCTATTGACGAGGCCGTCGCGGTCGCGGTCGAAGGGCCGCGACGCCGCTTCGAAGTCGCCGCCGCGGTGCGAGAGCTGGGCGGCGCCCCGGGCCACCATCGCCGTCGGATGGAGCCGGCAGCCGGTGCCGCCGGCGAGCATCACGTCGGCCCAGCCGCGGCGGATGACGCTCGCCGCCTCGGCGATCGCCAGGAGTCCTGAGACGTCGCCGAGCACGATCGAGTTGTTGGGGCCGCGGGCGTCGTGGGCGATCGCCACGTGCGACGCCGTCATGTTGGGCAGGTGCTTGAGGAGCCAGAGGGGATGCACCTCCTGCTGGATGGCCTCGGCCCAGCGCGAGTAATCGAAACGGCCATCGACGACCGAGCGGCGGTACGTACCCTCCAGATCCTCGATGTCGGCGTAGATCATGTCGCTGCCGAAGACGATGCCGAACCGTTCCGGGGCAACGACGCCGGGGACGAGTCCCGCGTCGGCGATCGCCAGGTCGGTGGCGGCGAAGCCGAGCTGGATGTCGCGGCTCATCACCTTGAGGCTTTTGCGGGGCCGCACGGCAAGCTTGGGATCGAAGTCGACAATCTGGCCGCCGAACTGGACTGCCAGGCCCGAAGCGTCGAAGCTCGTGAGCGGCCGGATGCCGCTCACACCGGCGACGACGGAACGCCAGAACGCCTGGCGGCCCATGCCGATCGGGCTGACGACACCGAGGCCCGTGATCACGATGTCGTTCGGCGAACTCATGGACGTGACGCTAAACCAGCGGAGGCGTGGCGGGGAAGGGCGGGGAGCGAATCCGGGGAATCAATACGAACCGGGGCCCGAGTGGGGCGGGTGGAGTTCCCGCCATTGTCGCGGTGGCAGCGGCTGCGGGTCGGCCCAGACGCCGCGGCGTGCCCGGCGGGCCGCTGACTCGGCGGCGATCAGGTCGCTATCCTCTGCGAACCCCGTAAACGCCCAGGCCCAGCCCTCAGCCACCATCTCCCGGTTGAGATCGCGATCGTCGAGGCGGAGCGTGCCGAGCAGTCGGCCGTGCTGGTCGCGGGCGTCGCCTTCCACCCGCACCAGGCCGCCGGCGAGTTTGGCCACGAGGGCCGCCCGTGACTCGCGGCCCTTCGGCTGGTCGAGTTCAGGGGCGTCGATGCCCACGAGCCGCACCCGCACCCGCCGGCCCTCGGTGTCGAGGCAGGTGACGGTATCGCCGTCGTTGATCATCTCGACCCGCCAGACCGGTCTCCCTTGGGCGTCGGTCGCCGGGCAGAAGGGCGCCGAGGCGGCCACGACCGCCGACACGACCGCCGCTGCCACCGCGTACCACACGCGGAGCCGTCGGGGCATGCCCCTCGGGGGCGGTGGGATCGCGAAGCGGCGGGCAGGCGCCCTCATGTCACTCCCTCGCGGCCGCAGCTTCTTCGACCTCCTTTACGATGGTGATCTGCCCGGGCTCCTCGACGACGATCTGGGGGCGACCATCACGATCCTCGATCACGCCGCGGACGCGAATCGTCGCCTTCTCGAAGTGCTCGGCGGGGCTTTCGATGCCGTCGGCCTTCAGACGGTCGAGTCCGCCCTTGAAGATCATGACCGTGAAGTTTTTCTCGTCGCGGTGGTCGCGGCAGGAGTTGAGGAAGCAGACAGCCTTGCCAGGTAGCTTGCGGGCAGACTCGACGGTGAACTCGACCGTGCACTCTTCGCCGGCGTGGCCGCGTGCGTCAGCCGGGTCGATCGCCGGGACGGCGGGCTCGGCCACGGCAGTGTCGGTAGCGCTGGCATGCCGCACCGCGATGAGAAGGCAGGCGAGCAAGATCGATGACGCGATGCGACGCATGAGAGGGTCTCCTCGGGGGAGCACCTATCGTACCCCGGCATCCCATGCCCGTCCTTCCCCGTACTCGCGAAACCCGGCGGTGGGACGGGATGAGTCGGCTCACCAACGGCAGGATAGCCGACGCTCGCCGGCCTCCCCCCGATCCCTCCGCCTGCCGCAGCGTGACGGCGGCCCTGTTTCCGCCTAGGCTGCCGTGACGCCGTGGCTCTCGCCGAAGTAATACTTCTTGGCGTCGGGATTGTTCAGAACTTCGTCGGCTGTGCCGTGGCAGAGCACCTTGCCGGCACGAACCACGTAACTGCGGTCGGTGATCGCCAGCGTCTCCCGCTCGCGGTGGTCGGTGATCAGGATCGAGATGCCGTCGTCGCGAAGTCCGCGAATGATCTTCTGGATCGAGTGGATGGTGACGGGGTCGATGCCGGTGAATGGTTCGTCGAGGAGGATGATCCGCGGCTCGGTGATCAGGCAGCGGGCGATCTCGAGCCGCCGCTTCTCGCCCCCCGAGATGTAGTGTGCCTTCGAGCGGCGGATCTTCACGATGTCGAACTGCTCGAGGAGTTCCTCGCACCGCTTTCGCCGGACCTTCGGGGCCATGCCGATCAGTTCCATGATCGCCAGGAGGTTCTGCTCGACGGTGAGCTTGCGAAACACGCTCTGCTCCTGGGCGAGGTAGCCCATGCCGCCGTCGCGGGCCCGCTTGTACATTGGCCAGTCGGTGATCTCCTCGTCATCGAGGAGCACACGGCCGGAGTCGGGGATTACGATCCCGCAGGTCATCCGGAAGCTGGTGGTCTTACCGGCGCCGTTGGGGCCGAGCAGGCCGACGATTTCGCCGGCCTCGACATGGAAGTCGACCCCGTCGACAACGCGGCGGCGACCGTAGTTTTTGACGAGGCCTTCGACGCTCAGAAGCGACATCCATGCCACTCCGTCGGGGCGGGGCTGGTGCGGGCGGCCCGCCGGGCCACTCTAGCGCACGAACCGCATCCTCCCGAAGTTGGGCCACGAGGGCAATCGCAAATCCCAGCCGCGGAACCGCAGCGGAATGCTCCAGGAGGCGGGAACGGCGTGCGGCCAGAAGACCACGAGGGCCTTGCCGATCAAGAGCCGGCGGTCGACGTGGTGGCCTTCGAGCCAGAGGCGGCTGTCCTTGCTGGCGGCAGAGTTGTCGCCCAGCATCAGGTATTGCCCCTCGGTGAGCGGGAACTCCAGCGAGTCGTCCTCGATCACGCGGCCGTTCCCCTCGACGTCAACGGCGGCGATGTAAAAGAGGTCGCGGAGGACGCGCAAGCCCGTGACCCGCACGTCGGCGGCGGTAACCGTGATGCCCGCGGGCGCCAGATCGCTGGGGACCGCGGAGCCCGGCGTGGCGGGCTTCGTCTCGAGGGCAGGCGGCTCAGTGGGGAGCGGCCGCGACCAGGCGGTCGGCGCGTCGAACGCGATCCGCCTGCCATCGACGAAGAGCGAGAGTTCATCGTCCACGTTGGCAAACTGGATCCGCCACGAGCCGCGGCCGTAAACGGGCGTGGCCGCGGTGGCTCGTGCCGGCCCGCCGGGCACGGCGAGGCTCGCACGGCCGTCGGCGAGGTCGATCTCCACGCGGTGCCGCTCCCCGGCCTCGACGAGGTCGAAGGCGATGCGGCCGGAGGTCGAGCGACTCTCGAGCACGCACTCCACCGCGAGGTCGCCCACGGCATGCAGTCGCGTGGGCTGCGTGTTGTAGGGCTGGAAGTCATTGACGGGCGTGGGCGACGGCGCTGCGGGACGGCCACCGGCCCGGATCGTCCGCCAGTCGTCGAAGGCCGGCACGAGATGGCGGTAGCGGAGCGTGGCCGAGGTGTCGCCTTTGCACGCCGCGGAGAACGAGCGGCCGGCGTCATCGGTCGCCCACTGGCAGCCGCCCGAATCAGCTGCCGACCAGTCGACCCAGGCCGTCGGCCAGCCGGCCTTCACGAGTTCGGATGATATGTGGTCGGAGTCACTCACGCACTGGAGCATCGCGAGCATCTGCTCAGGCGGCTTGCGGGCGATCGCCGCCGGCTCATCGCCGCGGGCTGTCCAGATGTCGCCCCCGGTGATCACGACCGTCTCGCCGGGGAGGCCAACGAGCCGTTTGATGTAGTTCGTCTTGGCATCCTCGGGATACTTGAAGACGACCACGTCCCACCGCTTGGGGTCTGAGAAGTCGTAGGCGAACTTGTCGACGAGGATGCGGTCGCCGTTGAACGAGGGATACCGAGGATCGGGCTGGCCCGGACGGATCGCCAGCGGGATGTCGGTGCCGCAGTTGAAGCAGCGGGCGGCGGGCACGATTCGGTCCGGCCGGACGCGGCCGGCCAGTTCGTCCCACTCCTGACTGGCACCAACCTGAAACACGGCTCCGCACGACGAGCAGGCGAGATCCTTGTGGCGGCCCATCAAGGTCGGCGCCATCGACCCGGTGGGGATCACAAACGCCTCGGCTTCAAAGGCCCGAAAGAGGAGCGCGAGCGTGAAGGCGACAACGATCGACTCGATCGTCTCGCGGCCGCCGGTGAGCGGACTCCTGACGACGTCCCCACGGCGTGAGCCGTCGGCACGTCGGGGCTCGGCGACGCGGTCGCGGGGGCTGGTGCCGGCCATCGGGTCACTCCAGGGGATGAATCTCGAACGGAGTCTACTCGTGCTGTTGGGGCCGGCTCAACGGCCTGAGGGAGCGAGCAGGTCATTCACCGTCGCCTCCACGTCGGCATACGTGAATGGCCTGCCGAGCGCCTGAGCGGCGTGATCGTCGTCGTACCGCACGGCGAGCGAGCCGTCGGGCCGCCAGACATAGACCGCCGGTACGCCGGCAAGATCGAGCTTCGTGTACATCGAATCGGCCTCCTCCGTGGCGATCATGTTGATGATGCGGTGCGCCCCAACTCGCTCGAGGAACTCACGAACTGGCGGCACCGCCTCCTCGAACGTGCCGATTCCCTCGTAGTCGAGCGCCAGCGACAGGCAGACCACGCGCTCGGGATGGGCGGCTGCCAGGCAGACGAGCTCGGGAAACTCCTTGACGCAGGGCGGGCACGAGGTGCTCCAGCAGTCGAGCACGACAACCTTGCCGCGGTGTCGTGCGACCTCTCTCAAGAGGCCCTCATGGTCGACCAGCTTCAGCTCGATGGGGTCGGCGGCGGCGCGGGCCCAGGCGAGCCCAGCCGCCGCCACGCCGCCGAGCATTCCCAGGGCGGCGCGCCTGCCGCACAATCCCTTCGCGTCGCCCGCCGGCCGGGAGCCATCCGTCATGTCGCGATTCGAGCACATCCGTCACAAGCCTCCGGTGGTCCTCGCCGCGCCGCGGCAGCTGGTCGTGGCCTGTGCCGTGATGCGGAGCCACGTGAACCTCTCCCACATCGTACGGACCTGCGGCTGCTTCGGCATTTCGCGAGTGATCGCCTGCGGGGCCGCCGGCATCCATGGGCGGATCGCCCGCGACGGCGCCGAGTCGGTCGAGGTGGCGGTCCATCGCAGCCTGCCGCCGGTGCTCGACCGGCTCAAGGCCGAGGGCTACGAGATCGTTGGCCTCGAGCAGACCACGCGGTCGGAGAGTCTGTTTGCGTTTTCGTTCGCCGCCAAGACGGTGCTCGTGATCGGCAACGAGCGGTCGGGCCTCGAGCAGGAGGAGCTCGACCGCCTCGATCGGGTCGCCGAGATCCCGATGGCGGGCCTGCCGCACAGCCTCAACGCCGCCACCTCGGCGTCGATCGCGGTCTACGAATACTGTCGGCAGTGGCCTGCGGGCGGGGGAAGCCCATGACGCTCGTCGTCGGCACCGACGAGGCCGGCTACGGCCCGAACCTCGGGCCGCTCGTCGTCGCGGCGACGTGCTGGGAGTCGGCTGCGGATTCGGCCGGCGTGGAGGCGGCCTTCGCGGCAGCCATGACCGGGATCGATGGACTGTGGGGCGACTCCAAGCGGATCTTCCGGGGCGGCGGTGGATTTGCGGGGCTCGAGCGTGGCGCGCTGGCGGGCGCTGCCGCCTCTGGCGGGGGCGTGCCAGGTGGCTGGGCCGGTCTGCTGGCGGCGGTTGCCGCGTCCCGTGGCGAGCCGGCCGAGTGGGCGGAGGCCGCGGAGCGGCTGCGGCTGCCACGCGTGATCAGCCACGATGACGCGGCCGCTGTGGCCGAAAAGGCCTCCGCCACGCTCGCCGGCAGCGGCCTGAGGCTCGTCGCGGTCTGCTGCCGGCTCGTGCAGCCCCGTGAGTTCAACGCCCTGCTCGACACCGGTCTCAACAAGAGCGACATCCTCTCGCGAGCCACACTCGACCTCGCCGCGCCGTTTGTGGACGCTGCGGCCGGCGAGTCGGTGGTGTGGTGCGATCGGCACGGCGGCCGGCGCCACTACGCGCCGCTCGTGTCGCGGGCGTTCGCCGCACCGCTCGTGCAAGTGATCGCGGAGACGCCCGAATGGTCGGCCTACCGTCTCCCGGAGGCCGGCTGCCGAATCGAGTTTTCGGTTCGCGGGGAGTCGCGGTTGCCCGTGGCTCTGGCGAGCATGACGGCGAAGTACGTCCGCGAACTTTCGATGGCGGCCTTCAACGACTGGTGGGGCGACCGGTGCGCGGGACTCAAGCCCACCGCTGGATACCCGGTCGATGCGGTGCGCTGGCGGCGCGATGCTGAGGCAGCCGTGCGGGCAGCGGGCCTCGGCTGGGACGACCTCTGGCGGAGGGCCTGAGTCGCCCGCTTGTTCGCCGCCGCGTCGGCCGCCACAATCGCAAGCACTATGGCCGCACTCACGACCCGTCTCTACATCGTTCGTCACGCCATCGCCGAGGATGTCTCGCCCGAGGGCGACGACTTCTCGCGGCGGCTCACCCGCAAGGGCAGCCGGCGGTTCGCGCGGCTCGTGAAGCGACTTGCTCGCGCCGGCATGGAGGTGGACGCGATCGCCACCAGCCCCCTGGTGCGGACCCGCGAGACCGCCGAGATCCTCTCCGCCGGCCTGCCCGGCCGGCCGCCGGTGGTGGTGGTCGAGGCGCTCGCGCCGGGATCGGACTGGCATCGGATAGTCGAGTGGACTGTGGCCCAGGATGCAGGCACCGTCGCCTGGGTCGGCCATGCCCCGTGCATCGGCCGGCTGGTGGCGGCGTCGATCGGCGACGGATCCGCCGCGGTCCGGATGGACAAGGGAGCGGTCGCGTCGATCTCGTTCGCCGACGGCCTCGGTCATCCCGGCGAACTCGATTGGCTGGCCGTGCCGGACCTCCTCCGACGCGGCTGACGGGTGGCGCACGGCGGGCATGGCCGTAGGCCAAGACCTGCTTACAATGCACCTCGGTTGATTCCGTGATCGGGATCAATCGACGGGTTTGCGAAATGTGCCCCGATGTGATCTGGAGACTGTGACATGGCCATGCCAGTTGTCGGATGTGAGCGGAATCATTCGCTGTCCATGACACTTGCCCTCGGTGGTCTTATGCTCGTCGGCGGCTGTGCGCCGGCCGATAATCCGATCGCCCGCGAGGACGTGGTCGAGATCGAGACGATCGAGATGGCGCCCGCTGCCGGTGGAACGCCGGCCACGTCTCTGGCCGCGGACACGGCACAGGCGATCGACGCCTCGCGGCAGGATGTCGATGCCCGCGCAGCGGCCGCGGATACGGCGATCGCCGCGGCGGCGAAGCCGGGTGCCACGCCGTCTGTCGCGGCACCCACGACGACCTCTGCGGCGAGTGCGAGTTCGCAAGAGCCCGCCGAGAAAGTTGAACTCGGTGAGCCATCGCTCACCGCCGGTATACCCGGCACGGGCCCGATCACGCTCGCCGAGGTCGACGAGTGGCTCGCGAACCCGAAGAACTCGCGGGTCCTCGCGCCGGTGCTGCCGCTCGGCCTTTCGCAGGGCGCCAGTCAGATCACCGGCCTCGACGCCAATCCGCTCACCCGCGCCAAGATCGAGCTCGGCCGTCAGCTCTATTTCGACACGCGGCTCTCGGTCGACTCAACGGTCTCTTGCGCCAGCTGCCACGACCCGTCGATGGGCTACTCGGCGAACACGAAGACCGGTGTCGGCATCCGCGGACAACTGGGTGGCCGGAACTCACCGGTGTCGTTCAACCGGATCCTGACGGGGAAGCAGTTCTGGGATGGCCGCGTGGACTCGCTCGAGGCTCAGGCGGTGGGCCCGATCCAAAATCCGATCGAGATGGGATTCACGCACGAGGGCGTCGTCGCGCGGCTCTCCGAGAACCCGGTCTACAAGAAGCAGTTCGATGCGATCTTCGGTGAGCTCACGATCGACCGTGTGGGGCAGGCGATCGCCGCCTTCGAGCGGGCGATCGTCACGGCGCCGTCAGCCTACGACTACCACGAGCAGCTTCTGCCGTTCACGAAGATGGACGAGGAAGACATCGCCGACGACGAGGAACTCGCGGCGAAGTACGAGGCCGCCAAGGCGGCGGCCGAGGCCCATCCGCTGGACGAGTCGGCCACGCTGGGCCGCGACCTCTTCTTCGGCAAGGCAAACTGCACCGCCTGCCACGTCGGTGCCAACCTCGCCGACGAGAAATATCACAACCTTGGCATCGGCATGGACAAGGCGGAGCCCGATCTCGGCCGGTTCGTGGTCACGAAGGAAGAGGCCGACACCGGCGCCTTCAAGACGCCGACGGTCCGCAACGCGGCCTTGACGGCTCCCTACATGCACGACGGCTCGGTGGCCACGCTCGAGGAGGTGGTCGAGTGGTACGACAAAGGCGGCCATCCGAACTCGCACTTGAGCGACAAGATCAAACCGCTGAACCTTACGGCCCAGGAGAAGGCGGCGCTCGTCGACTTCATGAAGGCGTGCACGAGTCCGACGCCGCCGGTGGAGACGGCACGGCTGCCTGAATGATGGCTGACGATCGGGTGCTCCTACCGCTGGCCGCGGCGACGCGGCCGCTCTACGCCGGCGTCGATCTCGGTGGCACGAACATCAAGGCCGCGCTCGTCGACGACGCGGGGAGCCTGCTGGCGTTTCACACGGAGCCCACGCATGTGTCGCGCGGGCCGGAGGACGCCGCGGCCCGCATGGGCCGCTCCGTGCATACGCTCGCCTCGCTCGCGGGGATCGCCACGGCCGATATCGCGCGTGTGGGCCTCGGCTCGCCCGGGCCGCTCGACATTCCCAACGGCACGATCGTGCGGGCGGGCAACCTGCCGGGCTGGGACGATTTTCCGCTCCGCGATCGCGTGGCGGCGCACTCGGGCCGCGAGGTGACGTTCGCCAACGACGCCAATGCCGCCGGCTACGGAGAGTTTTGGGTCGGCTCGGCCCGTGGCGCCTCGTCGCTCGTGCTGCTGACGCTCGGCACGGGAGTCGGCGGCGGAATCATCATCGGCGACGTCAACGTCGAGGGGGCGCACAGCCACGGTTCGGAGTGCGGCCACATTCTCGTCGATCCGGCGCCGACCGCGCGGATGTGCCCGTGCGGCCAGCCCGGCCACCTCGAGGCGTACACGAGTGCCACGTCGCTGAAGGTGATGGCACGGGAGCGGATCGCCGCCGGGGCCACGGGCTCGCTCGCAGTCGCGGTGACCGGCGGCGAGGAACGCACGCCGGTCCTGGTGGCCCGCGAGGCGGAGCGGGGCGACGCCCTCGCCACCGACGTGCTGACGGAGGTCGCCCGTTGGCTGGGCATCGGCATCGTCACGCTCATGCACGCGATCGATCCCGAAACGGTGGTGATCGGCGGCGCGATGACCTTTGGCCGCGACGCGCACCCCGTAGGGAGGATGTTCCTGGAGCGCGTGAGGGAGGAGGTTCGCCGCCGCACGTTCCCGGTGCTCGCGGAGCGGACGAGCATCCGTTACGCCAGCCTCGGTGGCGACGCGGGCTCGATCGGCGCCGCCGGCCTCGCCCGCCTCGACCACCGGCGGAAGCACGGCTGATCGCTGGCTCGTGGTGACAGGGTTTCAGCGCTTCTCTCAGCCCTGCAAGGAGTGAGTGAGGGGCTGCCCATGCCCCGGGAGCCGGCGTTGCTGGTCGAGCGAAGCCACGACCAATCCGCCTGCGGCGGATCGGTGCCCGGCGAAGCGAGAGCAGCATCGAGTGAGCGCAGGGCAGGATGCCCGCAGCGAACGTCCGGCGACGGGGCGTGGGCAGCCCCGAACGTGCGCACCACAGGAGCCCGCGGCCTCACGGCCGGTCGGCTTGCCGAATGGAGCGCGGAGGGTCATGACCGGGAAAATCGCGCCACGCGCGGTACAATCCCACCATGGACTGTAAGCACATCCGCAATTTTTCGATCATCGCCCACATCGACCATGGCAAGAGCACGCTGGCCGACCGGCTGCTGGAGTCGACCGGCACGGTGGAAAAGCGTCAGCTCAAGGAGCAGATGCTCGACGACATGGAGCTCGAGCGGCAGCGTGGGATCACGATCAAGGCCCGGGCGGTGCGGATGGAATACCGGCACAAGGGGGAGCTGTACGAGCTCAACCTGATCGACACGCCGGGGCACGTCGACTTCCACTACGAGGTTTCCCGGAGCCTCGCGTGCTGCGAAGGCGCGCTGCTGCTCGTCGATGCCTTTCAGGGAGTCGAGGCCCAGACGGTGGCCAATGCCTACGCGGCGATCAACCTGGATCTGACGATCGTGCCGGTGATCAACAAGGTCGATCTCGTGCACGCCCGGGTGGACGAGGTGCTCCGTGAGATGGAGCAGAGCCTCGCCATCGAACCCGCGGAGGTGATCAAGGCCAGCGCCAAGACCGGCATCGGGATCGACGACCTCTTGGCCGCGATCATCGAGCGGATTCCACCCCCCAAGGGCGATCCCGACGCGACCCTGCGGGCGCTGATCTTTGACAGCCACTACGACAGCTACCGCGGCGCGATCACCTACGTGCGGCTCATCGACGGCACGGTCACCAAGGGGCAGAAAATCCGCTTCCTGGAGACGGGCACAACCCACGAGGTGCTCGAACTCGGCCAGTTCGTCCCGCAGCGGCGGGCCTGCGAGACGCTCTCGGCGGGCCAAGTGGGCTACCTGGTGTGCAACATCAAGGACGTCAAGCAGGTGCACATCGGCGACACGGTGACGATCCCGGGTGACCATGCCGCTGCACCCATGCCGGGCTACAAGCCGCCGCAGCGGATGGTTTACTGCGGCCTCTATCCGAGCGAAGGGGAGAACTTCGAAGAACTCCGCGACGCGCTGGAAAAGCTGGCGATCAACGATCCCTCGTTCGAATACGCCCCGGAGAGCAGCGAGGCCCTCGGCTTCGGCTTCCGCTGCGGCTTCCTTGGGCTCCTCCACATGGAGATCATCCAGCAGCGGCTGGAGAAGGAGCACGACCTCGACCTTGTCCAGACCGCGCCCAACGTCACCTACAGGATCAAGAAGACGACCGGCGAGACGATCGACATCACCAACCCGCAGGATGTGCCCGACACCGGGCAGATCGACGAGTTTCTCCAGCCGATCGTGCGGACCAACTTCCTCGTGCCGGTCGAGCAGATCGGCCCGGTGATGCAGCTCTGCACCGACCGCCGCGGCGTTTATCTCAAGACCGAATACCTCTCGCCGACGCGGGCGATGGTCACCTTCGATCTGCCGCTCGGCGAGGTGATCTACGACCTCCACGACAAGCTCAAGAGCGTGACGCGGGGCTACGGCACGATGGACTACGAGCTGGTGGGCTACTTCCCCGCCGACCTCGTGCGGCTCGACATCCTGGTCGGTGGCAAGCAGGTCGACGCGCTCTCGATCATCTGCGACCGCCGCGACGCCGACCGCCGCGGCCGGGCGATCGTCAAGAAGCT
>Ga0114958_10003235_pt1 | contig 11755 bp, 13 predicted proteins | sample C_130208_EF_Meta_FD_89577 | JGI IMG/M metagenome (GOLD analysis project Ga0114958, IMG submission 89577) | Freshwater microbial communities from Lake Croche, Canada to study carbon cycling - C_130208_EF_MetaG | ecosystem: Environmental > Aquatic > Freshwater > Lake | place: Lake Croche, Canada... | reverse complement strand
TCCAGGTAAAGCCGCCGAGCTAAGTCCAGCGACTCCGCTTCAAGCCCCGGCGCGCGAGCCATGGCGAAGAGCTGGCTGCGTCGCACATAGGAAGGTGCACGATTGGTGTCGGCGGAAGCCTTGAAGGCCGCCGCCGCCGCCGGGAAATCGGTCAGCTTGTTCGAGTCCGACAGCATCCGACCAAGGGCCGCGTTGATTTTCCAGTCGTCCGGATTCATTTTCGCGCCGCGTTCGTAAAACGCCCGGCCGCGGAGGATCGACTCCCGCCAACCCTCGCGACGCCGCAGCGCCGGCAGTTCGGAATCAAAGCGGTAATACGAGGCCGCATTGTAAGCCAGGTTCCAACCGCCACTGTCCCAGTAATAGATCGTGTTTGGAGCGAGGTCGACGATCAGGTCGTAGGTTTCCGCGAGATCATCCCAACGCTTGTCCTCGAAAAACGAGAACGCCCGCAGGTTCAGGAAGGTGGCCACCAAGGTCCGCAGGCCTCCAAGCGCCACGACCGAACTCGTTTGACCGATCTTGTCACGGGTGCCCATTTCGACCGGCTTCGCGAGCAGGCCAGCGGCGCGGAGTTCCGTAGTGAAGGGGGCCTCCCATGAGGCCCGCAGCCCCCCCGCAGCCAGCAGGCCGGTGGCGAGGATGGGGAGTTTGTAGTGGCGTTTCACGGGCTTAGAACTCCTTGTCGGAAAAGACGAACCACGACGCGACCGTGTAAACGACGACATAGTACAAAGCCGCCAGCGTGAGCTTCACAAACTGGATGAGCTCCATCGTCTTGCCCTGGATCACCGCATCGATGACATTGAAGAGCTGGAAGTCCGGAAACACGGCGCTGATCGCCGTCGCCAAGTAACGCGCCGCGGAGGAGGTGCCGGCCCGGTCGCGGTTGAGGTAGAAATCCCGCGCATCCGCTTGGAAGTGCCCGATGAAATAGACCAGAAAACTCACCACCGTCGTGAACAGCGTGCTGCTGGAAAACGTCGAGACCAGCAGCGCGATCGCCGCCATGATTGCCGCCCTGAAGAACACCGCGGCCACCGCGCCCTGCAGCGCCCAGGTCGGACCCTGCGCCAAGGTGTCGATCCGCAGTGATTCCCGCGAGGCCTGATCCCAGCCGCGCGCATTGCCGAGCGCGGTCTGCACCTCCAGCACGATCGACAAGCGGGCTTGGAGCATGACCGTCATCAGCCCATCCATCAGCGCCAGCGAGACGAACAGCAACAGCAAGACCCCGAGCAGTTTCCCGGCAAGGTAGTCGATGCGCGGCACCGGTTTCGCGAGAATCGTATAGAGCGTGCGGTCTTCCACATCCTTCGGTAAAAGCAGCGCGGTGGAGACGATGCCCATGACCACGGAAAACAGCGTCATGGCCCCGAGCGACCAGCTTTTGATCAAGCGCAGGAAATCCAGGCCGTGGTCGCCGAGCGTCTCGGGTCCGTCATGCTGCGGCAGATCAAAAAAATTGCTGGCGATGGCAATCAACGCGAAAATCCCCAGGAAATAGAACACCTTCATTCGCACCAACTGCGTGAAGGCATGGCCGGCGATCACCGCAATCCGGCGCAACCGGGCGAAAGGAAGCTTTCTGGTTTTGGCGAGGGTCATCGTTCTTCTCCCGAAGTTTCACGCAGGAACAGCCGCTCCAGCGTGGTTCGCGGTTTGCCGGAATGCAGCCACTCGGCTGAGCCGGAGCGCCTCACCATCGCCTCGATTTCAGAGATGAGTTCCGGCGAGGCGTCCTTCAAGACAATCTCCGTCTGGTCTTCGATCGCGATCAGGTCCTGCAGACGTCCGCTCTTCACCATTTTCCCTTTGAAAATGATTCCGACGTGATCACAGACCTCCTGCACCTGTTCCAACAAATGCGAACAAAGGAACACCGTGATGCCGCGGTCGCGTAGCTTCAGAATCAAATCCCGGATTTGGCGCGAGCCCACCGGATCGACCCCGGCAGTCGGCTCATCGAGGATCACCAACCGAGGCTCCTGCACCAGCGCCTGCGCCAGTCCGATCCGCTGCAGCATCCCCTTCGAGTATCCGCCGATCCGCCGGTCCCGAGCACCTTCCAGATCGACCAGTGCGAGCAGTTCGCCGACCCGGTCCTTCAGCACCGCACCGCGCAGGCCGCAGAGCTTGCCGTAAAACGCCAGCGTTTCGACCCCGGTGAGGTGCTTGTAGAAATAGGGATTTTCCGGCAGGAAGCCGACATCTTCGCGCGAGTCCACCTTCAGCGAGTCCTTGCCAAAAATCGAACAGGTCCCGGACGTCGGCGCCACCAATCCAAGCAGCGCTTTCATGGTCGTCGATTTCCCGGAACCGTTTGGTCCGATCAGCCCGTAAACCTCGCCCGCTTCGATCGAGATCGACACGTCGTCCACCGCCCGCAGCGGCTCACGCTTCAAGGAGGTCTTGAAGTCCTTCACCAGATTGCGGATCTCGACAGCAGGCACGGGCTTATTCCAGCCATCCTGCGTGAAATGCCAATGAAGAAGCGGTGAAATGTTGCCGGGACCTTGATGGGAACTGCCTTCAGCGCAGTGGAAAAGCTCCCATGGTGGCCGGTACACTCACCTTGATGATCTCCGCAAATGCGGATCTTCTGCCATGGGATGCAATGGAAATCATCATGGCAACCGCCACGGACGCCGGGCCTCCCGGAGTGGACTCCGAGACCGGCCGCGGACTCATCAACTGCTACAAGGCAGTGGGAGAAGTCTTGCGTCGCAAAAAACAGCGTGAGTCGAAGTAGGCCTCCGACATATCATTGGAAGCCAGTCGCGCCACGACCGTGAACTAGATCAGGAAGCCTTTTTCAGGGGCTCGACCGCCGCTGGCTTCGGCACATCCCAAGCGGTTGCCCATTCTTGCTTGGTCATCTTGTAACCCCTCTCTAACAGGCGCTTCTCCATGTCCGGGAAATGCGCGGCTCCATAGAAAATCGCGAGCTTCTTGCGGCCCTTTTCCAGTTCGCTGTCGAGCACCTCCAGACACTTGGCATTGCGGTCGCCGATGATCGCGCTTTCCCCAGTGAAAATCTTGATCTGGTCGTCGCCGCCACCAAGCGTGTGAATGATCTCCAGCTTCATGTTTTTGGAGTTTCCCGAAAGCATCGCCTGCATGAGCTTCTGGGGATCGGGCTGTTTCGCCGCGCCCTCCTTCTGGGCCTTTTGCGCAAAGCCGATGATCGACTCGCCGCGCTCGGCCTGAAGACGCTCGAACTCCTCCTGCGTGACATCCGCGTGGACGAAATTCGTCTTCGTGTAGTCGATTGACTCCATCTGACCCGTCAGGGTTAGGAAGCTGGCCACCATCGCGTAGATCTGGTGCAGGCCCGACAGATCCTTCTGTTTTTTCGCGGCAGCCTTCTCCCCGGCGTCCTTCGGCAGGTTAGCATTTTGGCCGCCAACCATCTCATACAGCACCGACTGGTAGTCCTCGAAGCGCTTGGCCAGGCCCTTGTAGTAGGCAGCATCCGCGATATGGACCGCCCCGATGAGATCAACGGACACGCCGTCCTTTTCGTAGCGCGTCACCGCCGTCTGGAGCCGGGCGGCTTTCGCGTCTTCATCGACCCGGATAAAATCGGTGGGCTTCGGGGCCTCGGCAAGGGCTGGAAGCGCAAAACACACGGCGGCCAGGGCGGAAAGGATGGTTTTCATGGGGCTTGCTGGACGGAATCACCGTCCACGCGGCACGGAAAGTACGATTTGTTCCCCAGACCTGCCGGGCCCGTTGCCCCCGCGCCGTTTTTCGGCTACATCCTTCTCCAGATGAACGATCCGCTGCGCTACTGCCCGTCCCTGCTGAGCTACACCCGACGCCAGACCCGTGAGGTCACGGTCGGTCGCGTCGGCATCGGCGGCGGCAATCCGATCCGTGTGCAGTCGATGATCACGTCCGACACGCGCGACACCCCGGCCTGTGTCAAAGAGGTGCTCGATCTCGACGCCGCCGGTTGTGAGATCGTCCGCATCACCGCCCAGACTAAGGTTTACGCGGCGAATCTGGAAAACATCGTCCGCGAGGTCCGGGCTGCGGGCTGCCGCGTGCCGATCGTGGCCGACATCCATTTCAAGCCGGACGCCGCGATGGAAGCCGCGAAGTGGGTCGAGAAGGTCCGCGTGAATCCGGGCAACTACGCCGACAAGAAGAAGTTCGAGATTCGTGAATACAGTGACTCCCAATACGCCGATGAACTGGAGCGCATCCGCGAGGAGTTCATCCCGCTGGTGAAGCTCTGCAAGGATCTCGGTCGCGCGATGCGAATCGGCACGAACCACGGCTCGCTGTCCGACCGTATCATGAACCGTTTCGGCGACACGCCGCATGGCATGGTTGAGAGCGCTCTGGAATTCGCCCGCCTCGCCCGTGAGGAAAATTACCATAACTTCGTCTTCTCGATGAAGGCCTCGAACCCGAAGGTGATGATCGAGGCCTACCGCCTGCTCGTCGCCCGGCTCGATGCCGAGGGCGCGGACTGGAATTACCCGATCCACCTCGGCGTGACCGAAGCTGGCGACGGCGAGGACGGCCGCATCAAGTCGGCCATCGGTATCGGTTCGTTGCTTTCCGATGGCATCGGTGACACCATCCGTGTTTCGCTCACCGAGGACGCCATCCACGAAATCCCCGTCGCCCAGGCCCTCGCGGAGCCGTTCAACGGTGGCTGGAGCGTCCCGCTCCAGTCCGTCTCTGGAGCGTCCCGCTCCAAGTCTTTTCTTCATGAGGACGCCGCCCAGATCTCCATCGATTGGGATCAGCTCGCACGTTACACCTCCTCCTATCTTCCCCACTGGCGCGTTGCGGGGGGCACCTACGCGGTCACATTCCGGCTTAACGATTCCATTCCTGCCTCCGCAGTTTCCTCCTACGTTGAAAAGAAGAACATTCTCGTCAAACGACTCGAACAGCTCGCATCCACCGCCGGATCACGGAATGCTTTGGAAGCTCTTGTTTCTGCCCGCCGCGAGCTTTCCGAACTTCACGCCAACTTTTTGGAGGGGGTTCTTCAGGAAGGCCATGGCGAGTGCCATCTGAAAAATGCAGCGGTCGCCAGCCTAGTCGACAGCGCGCTCAAGCACTTCGATGGCGAGCGCTATCGACTCATCGCCTGGTCGGTGATGCCGAATCATGTGCACGTGGTGTTGAAGCCTTTCGAGTCACACGGACTTGAAGACATTCTCCACTCCTGGAAATCCTTCACCGCCAAAAAGGCCAACGAGATCCTGGGTCGCAGTGGAGGTTTCTGGCAGGAGGAATCGTATGATCATCTGATCCGCGATGCGGAGGATTTCGTCGCCCAGGTCCGGTATGTGCTGGATAATCCGATCAAGGGACGGGCATCAGCGGAATGGACCGGGTCGGTTTATGGAATGAGCTGGGAAGAGGTTGGACTCGGAGCGGGACGCTCCAGAGACGGACTGGAGCAGGATGCTCCAGCCACATTGATTCCCACTTACGATCCCTTTTCCTATGAACGGCGAAAAACCGACGTGCTCAGCGTGGAGGGTCTTGAACTGGGCGGCGACCGCACGGTGAGGGTGTTCACCACTCAGGAAAACTGGAACGCGCTGGCCCACAAGATCGCGAAGATGGGCGACTTCAAGCCGGAGATCGTCGTGGAGAAATCCGGAGCGGTCGCCATTGATCCACGCGATGCCGCAGCGGTGGCAGAGCTGAACCATTCTCCGGTCGCCATGCTCATCACTGTTGCTGACGGACTCGATCTGGAACCGATCCACGCCTTCCGCCAGCTTGCCTTCGTGATCGATGCCCGCCATCCGATTCTCCTCAAGGACACCCTGCATCCCCCGACGGGTGAGACCGAATTCCTCCAAGCCTTGCTGCCAGCCGCGCGGGTGATCGGTTCGCTGCTCTGCGATGGCATCGGCGATGCCATCATCGTTCGCGGCGAAACGGCTCCCGGCCAATCATTGCGACTCGCCTACAACATTCTGCAGGCCGCCGGCACCCGCATTTTTAAAACCGACTACGTGGCGTGCCCGAGCTGCGGCCGCACGCTCTTCAACCTGCAATCGACCACCCAGAAGATCCGCGCCGCCACCGGCCACCTCAAGGGCGTGCGCATCGCGGTCATGGGCTGCATCGTCAATGGCCCCGGCGAAATGGCGGACGCCGACTTCGGCTACGTCGGCGGCGCTCCGGGGAAGATCAACCTCTACGTCGGCAAGACTCCGGTGAAGTTCAACATCCCCGAAGGCGAGGCCGTCGAGCGCCTGATCGATCTCATCCAGGAGCATGGAAAGTGGATCGACGCCCCCAGCGGCGAACCGGCGGAAGTCTGAACCGAAGATGGCCACGGAAACCCTCACTGAGACCCGCGAATCGGTGTCGCTCGATGTCCCCTGGAATATCATCGTCCACGATGATCCGGTGAACCTGATGGACTACGTGACCTGGGTGCTTCGCAAGGTCTTCAACTACGACCATGGCCGCGCCCACCGCCTGATGATGGAGGTCCACACCGCCAAGCGCTCGGTCGTCTGGACCGGTGAGCGGGAAAAGGCGGAACTCTACGCCTCGCAGTTGCAGGGATTCCAGCTCACCACCTCGCTTGAGAAGCCGGCATGAAAATCGGCCCCACGCTCAATGGCGGCATGCGGATCGACGCCGAGTCCGCCGAAGACTGGCAGATTCTACGATATCTGCCGTACGATGCCCGCCCGCAGGAACTCGCAGAACGTCTGTCCGGGGTCACGGAGGAGGACACCACGGATTGGCGCGAATACGTGCTTCCTGACCTGCATGAGTCATTCACCGCACAGATCGCCTTCGTCTACCACGCGATAGAAAAAGCCGCGGCAGGTTCGAGCGAGCAGGCCGGCTCCCTGTTCGTTGAGAAAGCGGACGCGCTGAACTGGTATGGCGCGCTCAACCAGGCGCGGCTCACGCTCCAGTCGATGCACGCCCTCCCGCAGACACCGTCGGACTTGGAAGGCATGGAACCCGAGCGCCGCGGAGCCTTCTATCGCTCCCAGTTCTACAGCATCATCCAGACGCTGTTGCTCGAGCGGGTGATGTGATTCAACGCGTCACGATCTTGACCTCGAAGGCGATCAGATCGTTGACGAGATGGCCAGCCGGAACAGCTCGATGGCCCCAAAGGCGGACTGATAGAAGGCGAGTGCGGCAGAGCCATCGCGAACAGTCAGGGATGGAGTGACGGAATGATAGCCTTCGGGCTTGTAGGGATCGGACATCGGAGAGCGAAGCTCAGCTTTCATCCAGCATCGACCCCCCGGCGTCATGGCGAGCGGAAATCTGTCACGCTTCCGTCTCAATGCACGATCGTCACCGGCGTCCCCATCGTGGTGACACCGAACAACACCGGAGCAAACTCTTTCGGGAGACGGATGCATCCGTGGGAAGCGGTTTCGCCCGGCTTCGGAATCACTCCGGCGTGCATGCCGATGCCATACCCGGTGATGCGCTGCCAGTAAGGCATCGGCGCAGGCATATACCTCTGACCGGCTGGCACCTTGGTGCTCGGCTTCGCATCGCCATTCGTGACATTGCCAAACTCACCCTCGATCCAGCCATAGGAGCCGGAATACTTTTCCTCCAGCTTCTCGGTGATCCGGTAGGTACCTGAAGGCGTGCCATGACCTTCCTTGCCAGTGGCAACGTAGGACCAGCCGATGTCACGTCCACCGCGGGTGTAGTGCGCCTGTTGGGTGTTGAGGTTGATCTTCACTTTCACCTCTCCCGGTCCACCATCATCATACCATTCGTAAAGCACATGCTCGGCCTTCGGCGGCGGGCCCGGAGGAGTCACGGCGCAGGAGGACAGCGCGGAGGCAACGACGACCGACGAAACACCGAGCCGAAGGGCTGAAAGGAAACCTGACATGCTGGCGGGGGAGCTGGGACGCGGGTTCCTAACACAGGACCGCGCCCAGACCCAAGAGGAAATCAGGAACTCAGGCCTGACCGCCGTAGGAAACGTGGTCGTCGAGGTCGAGCATGGCGAACCAGGTGTTCACGTCGGAACGCGTGGTGGAGGCCCCACTGACCAGCTTGATGAAGAACTGGAGGGTATCGACATCGCCATCCGGCCCGCGGTTGTCCTGGTAGGCCGACCATTGCTGGATCTCCCAAGCCTCGCGCTTGCTCGTGCCGTTTTCCTCGATCCAGGCGAGATCTCGCCATCGCCCTTGCCGGCCTTGAGTTGTGCCATGAGGGCATCCGCATCGATCCCGGCGAAGCGGGTGAAATGCTGGTCGAGCGGGCAGTTGTAATGGAATTCGCCCTGTGTGCCGGCGATTTCCGCGCGGCCCTTGTCGAGCATGCGGGGAAGGATGACGTAGCCGCCGAGGCGGACGCGAGGGCTGCGCGGAGCGCGCTTGGTGAGGTCTGGTGCGTTCATGTTGGTTTCAGGAAAGGTCTTTGAGGGCGGGATAGTCGATATAGCCGATTCGGTTATCGTCGAGGTTGATCGGATAGAAGGTCGAGGGGTCGGGCTCATTCAGCGCGGCTCCACTTTCGAAGCGCGCGGGCAGGTCGGGATTCGCGATGAAGGCCTTTCCAAACGCAACCGCGTCGGCCGTGCCGTTGTCGATGGCAGCCTCGGCGCTCTGGGCGGTGAAGTTCTCGTTCGCGATGAAGACACCGCCGAAGGCCTGTTTCATCGCCGGTCCGATGGCGGGTTGCTCATGAGATTCGCGGGCGCAGATGAAGGCGATCTTCCGGTCGCCCAGCGCACGGGCCACCGTGGTGAAGAGCGTGCGCGGATCGGAATCGCCCATGTCATGGGCATCGCCACGCGGGGCGAGGTGGACGGCGACACGGTCGGCGCCCCAGACGTCGATCAGGACGTCGACGACCTCCAGCAGCAAGCGCATCCGGTTTTCAAGCGAGCCACCATACTCGTCGCTGCGGTGGTTGGTTGAATCCTGGAGGAATTGGTCGATCAGATAGCCATTGGCGGCATGGAGCTCCACGCCGTCAAAGCCTGCGGCCTTCGCATTCTCCGCGCCGCAGCGGAACTCGGTGATGGTTGACTGGATTTCCTCGACCATCATCGCGTGCGGAGTGACGAAGGATTTCTCCGGGCGGACGAGGGAAACGTGGCCCTTGGCGGCGATCGCACTCGGGGCGAAGGGAAGGGCACCGTCGAGGTAGATCGGATCGGAAATCCGGCCGACATGCCAGAGCTGGCAGAGGATCAAGCTCCCGTGGGCATGCACGGCGGAGGTGACCTTTTTCCAGCCCTCGACCTGCGCGGCCGACCAGATGCCGGGGGTGTTCGGGTAGCCGACTCCGCACGGCGAAATGGCGGTGGCTTCGGAGAGGATCAGGCCGGCGGAACTACGTTGAGCGTAGTAATCGGCCATCAGGTCGTTCGGCACGCGGCCTTCGGAGGCACGACAGCGGGTGAGCGGAGCCATGACGAGCCGGTTGCGCAGTTCGAAGGCACCGGCTTTGAGAGGTTGGAAGAGGATCGAGGACATGGATGTGGGAAATGGAGACGAAAAGACCACCCGCCGGTGGAGACGGGTGGCCGCTGAGAAGAATCAGGCTTCGGGTTTGGCTTCAAGGGCAAGGTCAATGACGACCTCGTCGCGAATCAGGTCCTCGGCCTTGCCGGGATAGACGATGCCGAAGTCCTTGCGCTTGATGTCGAACTTCGCGGCGATCTTCACCAGCTCGCCTTCCTTCGTGACGGTGGCCGGGAACGAGATGTTCTTCTGGACGCCGTGGAGAGTGAAGTTTCCGGAAACCGTGTACGCCCCTTCGGCGGTCTTTTCGAGCGAGGTGACATCGAAGGTCGTCTGCGGGAACTTTTCGACGTCAAAGAAGTCGGCGGACTTCAGGTGGCCGGTGAGTTTTTCGGCATCGGCGAAGGTCGAGCTCATGTCGATCACGACCTTGTGCTCGTTACCGACCGGGGCACCGTCTTTCAAGGTGAAGTAGCCGGTGAAGCTCTTGAAGCCGCCGACATGGCTGCCGGTGACCTTGGAGCCGACGAAGCCGATCTTGGAATTCGGAGTGAAGGAGTATTTCAAGCCGCCTTCCGCGCCGGTCCTGGTTTTCGCGACGGATTCCTTCACGGAGGCGTCGGTGGTTTTGTCAGCGGGATTCTCGCAGGAAACGAGACCGAGGGCGATCAGGGCGACGCCAATAAACAGGGACGGATTCATGGGGTGGTTTGATTTGGGAATTGGGGTGATGAATTCACAGGTTTAGCCGATGTCAAAAAACAATGCTTCCAAGCCTTCATCGGCGCCGACGATCTCGAAGCTACCGGCTGTTTCCGAGGAAACCGCGTCGCCCGCCTTGATCGCGACTCCGTTGAGGATACCGGAGCCTTTTGCGACGTGCAGCCAGAGGCCGCGACCGGCCGCGAGTTCATGCTGGATCGACTGACCTGCAGTGAGTTTCACCCGGTAGATGTCCGCATCCTGGTGGATCGTGGCGGACTGATCGCGGCCATCCGGGGAAATGACGAGGACCTTGGGGTCGCTTTCCGTACTGGGCTTCGGGTGCCACTCAGTGTAGCTGGGCTCCAGACGACGCTCGGTCGGCGTGATCCAGATTTGCAGCATGTGGGTGGTGACCGTCGAGGACGGGTTGAACTCCGAGTGGACCACGCCTTTTCCCGCGCTCATCAGCTGGATCTGGCCGGGCTCGAGGACACGCTTGTTGCCCATCGAGTCCTCATGGGCGAGCTGGCCCTCGAGCACGTAGGAGAAAATTTCCATGTCGCGGTGCGGGTGGCTCGGGAAGCCTCCGAGCGGGGCGATCCGGTCGTCGTTGATGACCCGCAGGGAGCGGAAGCCCATGTGCGACGGATCGTAGTAGTCGGCGAAGGAAAAGGTGAAGTGGCTGTCCAGCCAGCCATGGTTCACATGGCCACGGTCTTCGCTGCGACGGACGGTCAGTGAGGAGTTCGTTTGCATGCCCAGATCATGCATCAGGACGAGCATCCGGCCAATGCCGTTTCATCAGCCTGAGCCTTTGCTGGGCACATGGGGCGAATCAGTAGCAGGGGTGATAATAGCCGCCACCACCGTGTCCAGCGCCGTAGTATCCACCACCGTATCCGCCCCCGTAGTAGGTGCGGCGGTCACAGTTGCGGTAGTTGGAGTGGTTGTTGGCGGCCGCATAGCCGATCAGGCCAGCCGCCGCGATACCGGCAACAGCCAATCCCGGGTCGACGGTTTCCACGGGTCGACCATAGGCGTCATAGGTGGTCATGCAACTTACGCTGGAGCCCACGCAGGCCAGTAGGGCAAACCAAGTCGTCAAGCGCAGCAGGGAGGATTTCGTCTTCACGAATGGATAGACGCGCCCTGCCGGAGAATATTCAACGTGCTCCGAAATTTCTTCTCAAGGCGCGGCGAACGTGGGGTGTGACGCGCCCCTCACAAGGATGACCGGCGGGGTGCTGCCATCGAGAGGAGCCCGGCAGATGGTGGAGCTGGAGGGCTCGGCATCGAGGCCGGAGAAGAGATAGTCCTTTCCACCCGGCAACCATGCCGGACAGTTGGCGTCGGCCCCCTTCGGCGTCAGACGCTTGGTTTTTCCGGAGGAGAGATCGATCAGGAACACCGCGCTCGGCGGGCCCTCGTGATCAGGGTTGACGTCGTCCCCCACCGATCGCTCAAAGAGCGCGCTCTTTCCATCGGGCGAGACGTCGAGATGACCCGGCATCGACAGGCTGAAATCGCCGGTTTTCGCGATGTCGGCCAGCGTGACCTTGTTCTTGTCCTCGTGCTTGATCACGAAGAAC
>Ga0114958_10003234_pt1 | contig 11761 bp, 10 predicted proteins | sample C_130208_EF_Meta_FD_89577 | JGI IMG/M metagenome (GOLD analysis project Ga0114958, IMG submission 89577) | Freshwater microbial communities from Lake Croche, Canada to study carbon cycling - C_130208_EF_MetaG | ecosystem: Environmental > Aquatic > Freshwater > Lake | place: Lake Croche, Canada... | reverse complement strand
TTGAAATTGCAAATTTAAAAGATAAATATAGAGCCTTATTTGACAACTTAGATAATATTAGTTCTGATATTTCTTCTATAAATTATTTGAATAGTTTTGACGATGAAACACTAATTTCTTTAAATGTAAGAATAAACGAGAGAACAAAAGAGCTTAATAGCTTATTAGGTTTTGGCGGAGCAAATAATGGACGATTGAGCGATACCACTTTTTTAACACAATTCAAAATTATAGAAAGCAGTGTATTATTATTAATAATAATTAGCGCATTGTTTTTTTATAATAAAATGAGAAAAGTAAAATTACCAATAATACCCAAAAATTAGCAATAATATTCAATAATATTCAATAATATTCAAAAAAATTATATATTATTATATTATTAATAATATAATATAATATGGTAAATGAAAATAAAACGCTATTTTACAGTGAGGAATTAAATGAAGACATTAATCAAAATAGCAGTTTGTTAAAGTCAAAAGAAATATTAACATATAACAAAACTAGCGAACAAATAAACACTAATTCCTATAATTCTATTGTTGACTCCATAGATTATTTAGGGTGTATTAATGGAAATTGCAGTAAAATAAAATGCGATTGCAATAATGAAAATTGCGACTGTAACCAATCACAAACACACACTAACAATCAGCATCATAATAATCAGCATCATAATAATCAACATCATAATAATCAGCATAAGACCAGTTTTATATCAAATTTGGTAGATTTTATATTTGTCTTATTTATTATAATAGTTTTAATAAATATATTATATACAAGAAATGCGCAACATTTATTATATGTTTTAGGAATAACTATTGTATATATATTTTATAAAATATATATTATTAGTAGTTAAAGGATTAATTAAATATAAATTTTTTCATATTATATATTAAAGTAATAATATATAATATGAAAAGCAAGATTAAATTTAAAAATTTTAATAATCAAAATTTCAAACACAAATTTAAAATATTTGTATTAGTGTTTATAGTACTTTCTTCTGTATATTTTTTATTCTTTAATGATAAAATATTTGTTCAATCAATTATTCAAAAAAGTTTGCACAATGAAGACAATGAAGAAATTTCTAAGTCAAATAGCGTAGAAAATTTCAATGTATCTAAATATGTAGACGTATGTAAAAATAGAAAAACACAGTTTTACGACTTTAGAATGGGGTCAACGTTATCAAACTTATCACCTTGGGTAATTGGTACAAGTAATAATTGCGAAAACTTATGCGACACTACTCCAAATTGTCAATTATTTACAATGAAAGAAAATGCATCAGGCGTTCTAGAGAATAATAAATGCTATTTATATATAAAAGCTTTAGACGCTAGTAATATTGATAGAAGTAATATGAATGTTAAGATTAACTGTAATTCCACATTAATACCTCTTGCAAATTCAACCGCCCGTTATAATGGGTTTGGTTATATAAATAAAAATTATTTTGAACATAATAAAAATAAATTTCAATATAAAGATGCTTATTTAGATAAAGCAAATGAGTTAATACCTACTCTTAAAGCTAATAGAGCAAATTTAGACGCTTTAGAAACATCTACTTCAGGAAACCATTCGCAATTAACCGCAAATGCTCAACATCATACAACCATTATGGGATATTGGATTGCTACATTTGGTGATTTAATAGGATTTGATACAAATAAATTGACTACTTTAAATAATGAAACAGATATGTTTAATGACGCTATTGTTGATGATCAAAAGAATAAAGACTTGAAACATTTAGCAGCTATTTCTAAAGAAACACCCGAATTAGACAATAAACTTGTTGACGTTAAAAGTAGTAACTATGTTAATAATTTATTTTATACTATTTTAACATTTATTATGATTATTACAATAATTTTATTACTATTATATAGATTAAATGCTAATGCTATTATTAGTGACAAATTTATGATAATTTATTTCATTGTTATTGTTATATTATTTATGTTTATTCGATTTATTCTAAATAAATAATAAAATAAATAAAATAATAAAATAATAAAATAATAAAATAATATAATATTAATCCTAGTATGGGTTATTATTATGTTAATCCATTGGGCGAAGTAAAAGATATTAGCTATAATTTTTTACAAAATATTAAAGAAGACAGCCTAACTCGAGAAGCACAATTAGAAGACAGTAAACTAAAATATCAGAGCCAAAATGTAATATTTATATTATGGTCAATATTTGCATCGCTATTTTTATTAATGCTAATACTATATTTAAGAAAGGTTAGAAGAATGTAAAAGAATGTAAAAGAATAGTGCAACATTTATTTAAAAATAACTATTAAATAATTTTATAATATAGTTTTATATTATATTATATTGTTATAAATAATGGCAACTAACACAACATTACCAAATATAGATTCTCAATTTACTGAGTATAAAAATGCTATGACCAGTCGTTCTCAACAAGCACAATCAACGCTTGACGCTTATAAATCGACTATAAATTCACAGTCTCAAGACGCAACTACTAGATTAACTAGTTATAGAAATGAAGTAGACGGTCTTACGCAACAGTTGAATAGTAAAAAAACCGAATTTCAAAACTCTAGTTCTACAATGAACACTGCTCTTGCTCTTTATGAACAATTACAAACCAGAGTAAATACATTAACAGGCTTAATAAGTCAAGCAACTGCAAATATAGCCACTACAGAACAAACTAATAGGAATGCAAATGCAGAATTAGCTACTATAAAAACTAAAAATGCACAAGCTTCAAGTGATGCGTCGGTAACAGCTGGTCACTTAGCTAGTGCAAAAAAAGCGGCAGATGATGCATTAACATCAAAAAATACTACAGACGGACACAGAAATGACGCTCAAGGATATTCCACAACAGCAAGAACCAGCGCATCGAATGCTGCAAATTACGAAGCAAATACAAGAGCTGAATTAGAGAAGGCAAAAGAAACAAATAGAAAAATGAAGAGACAATACGAAATAGCACAAACCCTTTTAGGAAACACGGCAGAAGATATAAATGCAGCAGGCGCTGGTCCAGTTGCTGATCTAGTTATTGAGGAAGGTAAAGCAGGATTTACAAATCTTTCTACAAGCCTTCGCGAAGGTTTAGACAATAATAATCTTACTAATGATGAATTAAGAATTTTGGCAGGTTCTTTAAGTTCAGCACATCGCGAAAATCTCTCACAGCGCCGACTACTTCAAATCTCTGAATTATTAGCACAAAAGGACACCGTCGCTAGTAATATATTAATGGATTATATGTATAAAAATGAAAAAGGAACAAATGTAAGCACAATTATGGATAGAGTAGGACAGCTTAATACCGATAAAAAGAGAAAACTTGAAATAAGTACTTATTATAATAAGTCCCGTGAAAAATATATAAATATATTAAAAGTTATAGTTATTGCGTGTATAATAATTGTTCCACTTGTAATTGCTAATAAAAATAATATGATTTCAAATCCCATATTTATGTTTCTAACAGTAACAATCATTTTCTTAACAATAATTTTCATTTTTAGCAGTTTGGTAGATATTTACAAGAGAGATAATGTAGATTTTGATAAATACAATATTCCATATAATAGAGAGGGGGTGCTATTAGAAAAAGAAGGCACACTTACTAGGAAGAAAAACCCCTTAACTTCATTAACTCTAACTTGTATTGGACAAGATTGTTGTGATGGAGAGATGGTATATGATAAGGCTAAAAACAAATGTATAGCAACCGAAAATTTTGGAAATGCATTTGAAACAATGATGGCTAATGATACAAAAAAAGCTATTGTAGTTCCGACAGAAGGTTTTAATAATAATTGCAATATGAAAAATAATATGTTACAACATTCATTGGCTTGTAGCACTGTTGATAAATTTATGACAAATGAATGTAGAGACAATCTTCAAATGCAATTTTAAAGTTTTAGCATTTAGAATTTAGAATTTTGCATTTAGAATTTTGCATTTAGTAATTATAAGCTATTAGTTATTATAAGCTATTATTTATTATTTATTATTATTATATATATAATAAATAATAAATGGGAGGATCACCTTCAAAAAGTGTACCGGTTTGTTATAGTCCAGCATTATGCGAACCATACGTGGAATATGTAAAAAGAGAATGTGAAAAAGTAGGAAACAATATTTTACATTCAACACTACGAAGAGTAATTATTGCTCTTGCAGGCGAAACATATGGAAATCAAATATTAGGTAGCTATAATCCAGCACTAGGAGGTGGACAACATAATTGGGATACAATACAACCTGAAGTAATGGCAGGTTTTAAGAATTATGAAGGGTTCGTAGAAGGAGCAACAAACAATGATTGTGTTAAGTGTAGTTGCTCAGTGGCAGCAGAAAAAATAATAGCAGAATGTAGAAAAACTAATCCGCTAGTTGTTGATAATATTGTGGCATCTGTTACTAGCGGACCGCCTCTAATGTCATCAAACGCACGACGTGCAATGGGACTAGTTCCGGCTCCAACAGCACCAGCATCTAAATGGGATACTATGCAGCCAGATTTATTTACTAATAATAACGCTAGCACTAGCGCTAAAAACACACAAGAACCATTTATTAATAGAGAAACATTTATTAATAGTAGCAATGATAAAATATATAAGTTCGTAAAAGATGCTATACAAGAACGACATAGTAAATTTAAAGATACAACAACTTTTCAAACAGACTGTAAAAGTAGCTCATATTATTCGATGGATAAGTTTATAACAGAGGAAAAGAAGATGTTAGACACATTGTTTGCCTATTATACTAATTTTGTTAGTAGTTATGAAAGTCTATATTTACATAAAGAGGCTGTAATTAGAATTATAAATGGTAAATTAGATGAATTAGAAAAAATACAAAGTAAAATAGATAGTTATAAAACAAATTTACACGTTGATAATAGAAAAAATAACTATCAAAATAGCAATTATGAATTTTATAACACACTAAGAAAATATATGCTAATTTTATATTATAGTTTGTTTGTTTTGTATTTAATTTTTTCTAATTTTTTAAGAGAAAAACAATATACTAATAAGAAAATATTACTAGTATTAGCAATATATTTACTAATTCCTATAATTTTAAGCTTTGCAATAAATTTAACATATGAAGGATATATCTATTTTTTAGAATCCAATAATATAAAAGAAGACACAAAAAGCTATGCTGATATTATAAAAGCATAATAGAAAACAATAAATTAACAATAAATTATATTTATATTTTATATAATATATATATATATAAAATATGGCTTTTAACGCAAGAGATGCAAGTCCTGCTGATATAGCGCTAATTAATGAAATGGAAGAACGAGAACGAGAGGAAAGAATAGCAGTAGGACTAGTAGATGATTTATTAGCAGAGGAACTAGCAGCGGAATTAGCAGCGGAATTAGCAGCAGAGCAGGTTATTGCTGAGGAACTAGCAGCAGAAGCAGCAAGACAATTAGCAGAAAAACAAAAACCAAAAAAACCTTCAAAAAAAAAAGTTCCATCACCAAGTTCTGTTATAGAAGGTCTAGATGATCTAGAGCTCGCAATATTAAGATCTCTAGAAGATGATCATGATGAAGGAAGAGAAGCAAGTCAAAAGCCATTTGAAGAGTGGATTAATGAGTTTTCAGAAGAACATCCAGCAAGGGCTAGACTCTATAATTTATTTAATGAAGGCGGATGGAGTGTTATTAATCCACGCGGTGATGGTTTTTGCGGTCTTTATGTTGCTGCAATTGATTTTCAAAATAACCACGCTCCCAATAGTGACCCTATGTTAGTAGCGCGAGTACATGAAGTTTCGAGAGACGGATTAATAGAATTAATAATAGATGGAATGAAAAAATATTATGAAGCAAGAAATCGACATATTGAATTAGGCATTAGAATACCCAGTGAATTGGCTGATAATAAGTATTTTAATGTAGATGATACCACATATGAAGATGTTGAGGGAGATCTTCCCGTGCTTCGCGTGTCAGAAGATAACTTCATTGTGACAGAAGAATTGTTAGTAAATGACGAAGACACTATAAGAGCTAAATTAAGAGTATTAGAACGTTTAGGTAATACACCGGAAGCATTATTTGTATATTTACCATATATATATAAACGGAGTTATTTGATTTTAAGTTATGATGGACGAGATCCCGACACTCCTCCTTTTTTAACAACTTTTATGCCTTGTCTTGCTGATGTTGAAATAGACGCACGTGGCAATGCAACATATCCATATGGTGGATTTACAAATAGTGCAATAATGTTTAATAATGGACATTATTTTTTACTTAATAACCCAGATAATGCTATAAAAGCAGATGTTATTAATAGCATTTTAGCAAATAAATTTAGTGATGAACCTAGAAGGCTATGGCAAAATATATTTGCTGCTGAGGGAAGAAGACTTAGAAAGCGTAAAGTGGGAACGAAAAAAAGGAGAACAAAAAAAGTGATAACAAAAAAACCAAGACCACACAGATCATTAAGGCGTAAACATAAACATAGAACACACACATTAAAAAAACAATAAAAACAATAAAAACAATAAAAAACTTATCAAATAAGCAATAAAACAAATCACATTATTCCTCAGTGTCGCTAGCATCATCATAATTAATTTCAACATTATACCACTTGCCTCTAGCACATTTTCCATATTGCTTACTCATATAATCAATAATCTCTTTTCCATTTGGTATATTATTCCGTCCATATTGCATAATATACCATTTTTTGAATTCTTCCAATAATTCGGTTTTCTTAATAACTCCATCACGCTTTCTAGAGATTTTATCTTTAGCAAACTCCGTCAAATAATCTTGTCCATCGCGATAATTATCACTAATGCTCGTAACAATTTTAGCATCTTTAACAATACCTTGCGTTTGATATGCCATATTAACTAGCATAGAAGCTAATACTGGAGCCCACAATGTAAATTTTTCATCTATTTTCTTATCAATCAAATATTGATATGGAAAATTAGACTTAGGAAATTTGTCCTCATTTTCATATGGACTATCGAGAAATTTAGACATAAAATCGCAAATACGAATACGACGCCAAGTGCCGTCATCGTTCGTATTAATATCAAATAATACGTTAGTGCATACAACAAGCTTAAATTGTGGAATAAAGGTTACGCTGTCTTTGAAAAGCGCACGACCTTGAATAGGGTCGCCACCAGTAATTTCTTTCATAATACCTTCATTAATCTTGTCACCTTTGCTAGGTTCTTGCATAACTGCATAACGCACCCCCATTAGCGCAACAATCTCAGAAGAAGTTGACCCAACACAACTGCGATTTTGTGTGATTAGTGTAATAGGAACTGTTGCTTTATAATCGCCTAAACATTTGCTCATTAGCTCGACTAATTTTGATTTACCGTTACATCCACTGCCCGTATAAATATTGAATGTTTGATTAGTGGTTGTTCCGATTAATGTAGATGCTAAATGCTCCCACATATAGCGACGCAATTCTTCGTCTGGAAATAATTCGTCCATAAACTTATTAACTTCCTTCATAATAGTCTCGTAATTAGCATTAGCACTTGATTTGCACGAACTCGTTAAAGTGCTATAAGGAATGTAGTCAATATTTGTAGATTTAGAAATATAATCGTCTGGCTTTCCTTTTCTGTGTATTTTATTTTGAAAGTCAATAACATAATTATTGAAACATAGCAAATACGGATTAGCATCTAATTTATTCATAAATTCTTTATCATAAAATAACTCCTTTGCTTCTCTCATAATGTTGTTTTTCCAACTAGTAGTTTTGAGTAAAATGCATATGTCGCCTAATTTATGCGAACGAATTTTTAAATTTTCGGTATTTTCATCATTATTCTCTTTTTTAGTAATGATTTCAATAAGTTCGTGCGACTTAGCACAATATATGTCGTGCATTTTTTTAGATATTAACAATCTAAGAGTGCTGCCCGAATCGATTTCGTCCCATTTATGATTTTTATATTCATACCACTGATTATTTTTAATACTTACACATATAAACTGGTCTTTAAATAGTTGATATAATACAACCGCCAAGTCGAATTCTGTAACCTTATCTTTCAAAATCATTGTTTGCAGTGTTTGGTCAATATAATAAGAAATAGTTTCACTGCGAATTTTAGTATATTCGCTAAGATTATCTGTTTTAGCCCAAAACATAATAGAGCGATTTGTCAGACCATCATTATTTTTAATATCAAAACTTTTCCACATACTATAATAACGAGGTACATCTGCAAAATTAAATGACGTCGACAACGAGCTTAATTTAATCCACGTCAAGAATAATTTTTCGTGCGTATTTTTAAGCGCCCACCCCACACGGATCCATTTATTGTAGGAACCACTATTATAATAACTTTCAGGTAGTATCATAGCAAATTGATGCGTTTCTTTTACTTCATATTCCGTACACGCAATTTCTTCAATAAAACATTCGACAAGATTGTCTAGTGTGGCTTTATTATCAATCTTTGCAAAATCATACATATTAAGATCGACTTTTGAGCTAATAACATTAACTTTAGCTTTATGTTCGCGATTATGCAATTCTTTTTTCTCAAATTCTATTTTCGAAAGAATGGATTCATTATTTTTTAATTCAAAAGATTGATGACCATTATACCGCGCACTCATTAATGGCAGATGTTCTTTAATTGCAATTTTTGAAACATTATATTCTTTAAAATTCCATAGCTCTTCAGCATTGTCATAAGTTAATTCAAAATAATAAGTCAGACAATACGCTTTATGCTGTGGCTTACGAGAGCCATAAACTTGCCAATTGACAAAGCCTTTTGTTATTCCTTCGTCAAACACGTCCTCATATTTATTTGTAATAGGAATATTATCCCATATTCCTTTAATTTCACCTATTACCATTTTACGCAAAACACATTGCACGGCTTTATGCGTTTTAATACAAAATACAATATGAATACCGTCTTTTGTCTTATCTTCAGTAACATTAACGTCTGGTTTTTCATAAATATACACATTTATTTTTGAGTTGTCAGGAATATCATAAATCTGGTTTAATTTGTTAGCATATAATGCAATTAAATCAATAATATGGTCTTTATTATGTTGGCGCTCAGTAACAGATTTGTCATAACGTAAGTCGACGTCAACCAATAAAGGACCGTCTTCAATTAACTGTTTTTCAGTCAAATATTCACGCGTCTTTTCTTCAAATACGTGGCGATAATATTTATCCCAAAATTCAGGTAAATTTGTGATGTTATAACTGCCACCATAAATATTTAATTCTTTACTGCCTATTTTGGTATGACTAATGACACCTTTATCGGCTTTAACTGATTTTAAATAGTCATCCCATTTAGATGAATTAGAGTTGCTTTGTGTTATATTATTAGTCATTACAATTATTTAATAATTATATATATTAATATATTTTTATTTCAATTTTATAATATTTTAAAAATGTAATTAAATATAAATTAATAAATATATTATGTATTATGAGTATAAATAATAGTGCTATAAAAAGAATAGCTAAGGATGTTAAATATATTATAGCCAACGGCGCCTCTTTAAGTTCAGAAAATATATATTATAAGCACGATGAAGAAAACATAATGAAAGGTTATGCGCTAATAGTGGGTCAAGGCGACACACCATATGGTTACGGATATTATTTTTTTGAATTCATTTTTCCGAGCAATTTTCCGTTTTCGCCGCCGGAGGTTCATTATTTGACAAATGACGGGGCAATGCGATTTAATCCGAATTTATATACTAACGGAAAAGTGTGTTTGTCTATTTTTAATACTTGGGCGGGTGAGAGTTGGACTGCGTGCCAAACAATATATTCATTATTATTAACATTATCGAGCATATTGTGCCCTAATCCGTTATTAAATGAGCCCGGAATTAAAGAGGATCATAATGATGTACATAAATATAATTTTTTGGTTACTTATAAGAATATAGAATTTGCAATAATTAAGGTAGTTAATATAGTATGTTTTAATGAAGTTAATAGTTTAAGTAAACCCAGTCTTGCAATTATGCATAAATTTAAAGCAATAATAGTCGACACATTTATGGCTAATAAGGAGAACATTCTTGATTTTATTAATAAAAATAGGGTTACTTATGAAGACTTAATAAATAATGCAACTACAAATACTAATACTAATAGTAGTAACTTACAAAAATTGTATATAAGTGTATATAATTTAAAATATGATTTAGAATATGATAAATTGAAGAAATTAATATTAGAAATTAATATTTAATATATTGTAAAATTGAGTAATTATTTAAATAATTAACTATTATAAATATATACTAGTTAATTATGGATTTTTGTTCTAACTGTAATAATATGTATTATATCAAGTTAGAAAATCAAGATTGTGATAAAATTGTTTATTATTGTAGAAATTGCGGGACTACCGATGATAAGTTAGTAAATGTAAATAATTGTATTTTAAAGGAAAATATTAATGTATCAGAAGATAAATTTAATATTCATATTAATAAATATACAAAATTAGACATTACACTGCCACGAATTAATTATATTAAGTGTCCTAATGAAACTTGCGAAACAAATAAGTCAGGTTATGATGCAAAAAAAAAGGAGATTATTTTCATTAGGTACGATGATACTCGAATGAAGTATTTATATTTATGCAGTCATTGCGATTGTATATGGAAAACAACATAAACATTAAAGAACTAATAAAAAAATATAATAAAATAGAATAAATAATAGAATAAATAATTGATATAAATTTAAAATAATAGTATAATAGTATATTAGTATATTAATATATGGATGACATCAATCGTGACGATCAAGAACCAGAAGAGATTGAGGAACCAGAACAAACAGATGATGAAATCGAAGATGACGTGTCTACGGAAAACGAAGATAAACAAAGTATTGCTACTATTGAAACCGACGACGAAGCAATTGAAACCGACGATGAAGAAATAGACGAAAACAAGTTATATGATTCGGACGATGCATCAGAGAAAATCAATGTTTTTGATAATGCAAAAACAAATTATGTAAAATATGATTATGAAGTGGAAGACATTGGTGACAGTGCTAGTTATAAATTAAATGAAAATTACAAGATGAACCATATATTAAGCTCTCACAATGAGTGCTTACATAAGAATTTTAACGAAATAAAGGAATTGTGCAAAGTTACGCGGGATAAAGACGGAATTATTGTGGATGAAATGCATAAAACAGTACCATTATTAACGAAATATGAAAAAACTAAAATACTAGGTATGCGTGTAAAGCAATTAAATAATGGAGCACAGCCATATATACCCAGAAATGAGAAAATTATTGATAATTATGTAATTGCTTTAATTGAATTAGAACAAAAAAAAATTCCTTTTATTATTCAAAGACCGCTACCAAATAACAATTTTGAATATTGGAAATTACATGATTTAGACATACTATAATATTAAATAACAACTTTAACGTTTAAATCTATTTCCGCAATCTAAGCATGTAACAAAGGTTGTCATAGGCTCGTCTGCGCTTCGTGTTTGCAATTGATAATATGTGCATTTTTTTGATTTACATTTTCCGCAAATAAAATCATCTGTAGACGCTTCAATTTTTGGCGTAAATTTATTTTCATCTTTAATACGTTTTTCTTCAATTAATAAGTCCCATAAATCAGGACGCATTTCTTGATGGTTCATA
>Ga0114958_10003229_pt1 | contig 11773 bp, 12 predicted proteins | sample C_130208_EF_Meta_FD_89577 | JGI IMG/M metagenome (GOLD analysis project Ga0114958, IMG submission 89577) | Freshwater microbial communities from Lake Croche, Canada to study carbon cycling - C_130208_EF_MetaG | ecosystem: Environmental > Aquatic > Freshwater > Lake | place: Lake Croche, Canada... | reverse complement strand
AATATCATCTAAAACTCCACGATTAACTGAAATTCAAGAAGTCGAAAAAGTTGAAACCAATGACAAGACATTTAACATTTTAGATAGAATACAAGATAATTTTTTATTAACCTATCGTTCTTCAAGTCTGCCAACATTTTTTTCTACATTAATATCAAGAGAAAAACTTGAAAGAGGGCATTCAAAAATACCAGGTAACCCAATTAACAAAGATATTTTAAGTGACCGTGATATAGCTTATTATAAATTGCGAAAATCGTGGTTCGATAATAGGCCAGATATATTAGAAACGTTACTCGAAGAAAAAAGAACAAATCTTTATAATTGGAGAGAATCGTACGATAGAAAACAACTACACATTCCTACCGCGTCATTAGAGACTAGGTTGATTGATAAAATTGGCAAAAATTTCATATTAGATAAAACATATACTACAGAATCCAATGATTATTATCTAGTCGATGGCATTAAACAATATGTTCCAAGAGATAGCCAAAGGCATTTTTTTGTTTGAAGGCATTCCTGTAGAAATACAATTGATGCTTAGTCCAAATAATCCGAAAGATTGGACTGGAATGAAATGTTACGAATTATTGAAATCCTTTTTTTTCCTCATATTAAAGAAACGATTAAACAAATGCCACCAGAAGACCAATTAAATAAGAAACATCCATAAATTTTTTAAAGACCAGGATAGACGAACCACTTATATAAAAAAACTACATCAGAAGTATTTACTATATAATTTGTTTCCGACAACACAAATTGACTTAACGTGGATAGACTTTTCATGTAGTTCTATTTTAGGATATGACGAGGAAGGAATGGCGAGAGATGGCGATAGAACGATTTATCCGTATAGATACAACAATCCACATGTTGCTCGACATATACTTCATTTATTAGATATGCCTAATGTCGCTATGAAACGTAAACGCAAATCGCGTAAATTAATGAAAACTAAGTAAATATTCAAATTTGTGAATATCTGCCATAATTTCATCACGTATATTTAGTAAATCATTTTCATTTTTAAAAACAATATCTAACCGAATTAACTCTTTTTTAACCTTTGACAAGTATTTTTTTAATTCTTCCTTGGAAGAGAAATTATAAGCGTTAATATGATAAATTGATTGATGGGGTCTTGTTGACATTATTCCTAACATAACTTCTACAAAAGTATCGATATGTTCATTCAATGAAGAATAAAGTTCATCTGTGTTTTTATGTTGTGGAAATGATTTTGTTTTCCAATGATAAAGTTTTATAACATTTAATAATTCAATGAATGTGTGAATAATTTCCAATTTTCGGTTCTTTCGAGTTTTCATTATTATATATATTTATAACATTATGAAACTTGGAAATGAAACTGTGGATTATTTTGAAAGACAACGGAAACAGTATGATGGCCCTGTATGTATTGTCTATATAGATGCGCATGGTATTGAAACAATGGAAGAAAGTTGTGTAAAAAATTCAACTGTTTTTTCATTTGCTGGTATTTCTGGAGCAGTATCGTTTACTAAAAAATATGAACAGGATGGAAAAAAAATACCAAGTAGTTTATATTTTCGAAATATTATAAAAGATATTAAACCATCAAACACAAGAAAAATAAAAAAAGCGTTGAAAGAGATGGCTCGACTTATAAAACCTCATGTAAGAGAACATATTGACTCGTTGCCATCAACTCGTATAGTAAACTGGACAAAAACCCATTTTGATAATTATGGGTTAACTCCTATGAAACAGTTGAATCATAAAAAATATGAATTTTATGATGTTAAAAATAAAGATTTTTTTGATTTTGGTATATTTGTTTTAGATGTTGTTTATCCACCAGGACATCCAGTTGATGAAAGATTGGAAGGTTTAAAAGGACAAAATATTATTTCACGATTTTTTGAAGAATTTCCAGATGCTTCAGAATACATAGAAAAACTTTCAAAAAATGCGTCAAATATTAAATATATTGCGAAATACCCAGACGAACCTAACATACTAAGAATAATGACATTTAAAGAAATTATACACTTGTTAAAATTGTTTGGTTTTGAATACAGTTATATTTTTGATGATAGTTGTAGAGAAAATGAAATAATTAAAAGACCAGACGAAGAGGCCATGAAAGCTTTGGAAAAGTTAACAAGGAAAGAAAGGATTGTCTCTTTAGAAAAACTTCCTTTTAAGATGTTAAGCGCGGATCGAGTGAAAACTCGAAAAAGAATTTTATCTGATAAACTTTACAAATCAATAAGTATTCCACGAGCAAGAGTAAAAACAGAATTTCATGAAAAAATAGAAAGTTATTTAACAGACAAATTAGATGACATTAAAGAAAATTTGATGGATCATGAAGAATTCGATTATAGAGATATTTTTTTAAGATTAACAAAAGATACATATACGGAGATGTCGTTTGATTTATCTGTAATGGGTGTTGATGTTTTATATATAGATATATCTATTGATTTTTTAAAAGTTAAATCAATAAATGTTAGGAAAAATAAAACAACTTCTTTAATAAATAAATTAATAGTAGCCCCTTTTATAAAGGAGTTACAAAACTTTCATAAGTAAAGTTTTAACTTTTTCTTTTGTTTTACGTAAATCCATTCTTCTATTGTAATATCGGACGTTTGTTCCGTCATGTAAAAACGAAAAACGCGAACTGTATTTGTCTGACCAATGCGATGACATCTTGCTATTGCTTGCTGCTCAATTGCCGGGTTCCAATTTGGACTGACAAAATAAATCTCGGAATAGTGTTCCTGAAGATTAAGGCCTTCGCACCCCGTCTGAATTTGTAACAACAAATATTTCGGGTGTCGTAAAATACAATCATTTCGTTTCCTTGGAGAAACCCGTCCATCTATTATAAAAATTTCACTTTCTGGCACTCCCTTATTAATTAACATTTTTTTTAATTTTGTCATTTCTTCTCGGAAATGACAAAATACTAATTTTCCTATACTAGTTTCAATTAATTTTTCGACTACCGAATTTAGCTTGGAATGATAAAGAGGTAAACTCTGAATGATCTGGGCCCATTCTTCATTTTGAGGAACCAATTGAGTTAATTTTGTCATGACACTCATGACAAGAGATGGCAAAACGCACATTTGACGCGACTTGATTGTATTTAGCAGTTTTTCTGGATATAAACTGTTTAAGGCGTACAGAAATGATGGATAGAAACTGGACACTGACTGAATATTATACTCATTCAGCGCATCTTCGATTGTTTCTGGGGTTGAACTTGCCGAGTGACGAAAACTTAAAATTTCATGAAATCCATCGCTAATCATTTTTTCTGTAGGATTTTCCCACTTAACGACAACATTTTCGCATACTACTTCCGGAATTACTATGCTTGCCGTTTTTTTAGTACGTTTTAGCACACTTGTCTGAATAATTTCTGAAAGATCAACTGTTGAAGGAATTCCCAAAATGGAACACAAATTTCTGAAATCTACAATCTTGTTTTGAATTGGCGTACCCGAAACAAACCAAAAAATCTTGGTTTTAATGACCAATGATCTTTGATGAATAATCGTGTTTTTGTTTCTTAAGTGGTGAGCCTCGTCAAAAATAACACGAAACCAATTTATTTCAAAAAGAGCACTGTCTTTGGCAAGCATCCCATACGTAGTGAGTACAATCGGGGCCTTTTCCATCACTTCCTTCTTCATTTTTCTTTTATAAATAACACTTTGATTTCCCGTCAATCTAACTATTTCCAAATACCATTGTTTCAATAAAATACTCGGGACTACGATGAGGGTTGTCCGCCCTTTCGCGAAATTTGTGTAAATGGTGCCAAGCATCGTAATTGTCTTACCAAGGCCCATTTCATCTGATAAAAATCCCCCTCTTTTTTCAGCCGTTTCATCGCATCTATCTACCAGTTCTTTATATATACACCACTTAACCCCGTCTTCTTGATAAGTTTTCAAATCCAATTTTGCGTTTTTAATAAAGTAACGAAACCTTTCCATTACTTTATTTAAATTTGTTGTTTGGTATCCTGCTGGTAGCAATTCTTGTGACATGGTTTTTAATTAATACAAATTTAAAATATTTTTCAATTTAATTCGTCTAATAGCATTAATGCCATTGCTGAATAATTATGCATATCCAATAAAGTATCTCGCATACTTTCGTCTACCATTTGAACATTATTCCTCGAAATGCTTAAACATCTTTGAATTTTATCATTTAATCTAATCAAAACACCAATCACTCCATAATTCGCAAAAGCATCGCCATAATCTTTATTTTTACGTTCAAAGATAGAAAGTGCTTCATTTTGTATACTTTTCATTTGTTGTACTCGATCCATTAATTAATAATATTTAAATTTTTTATATCTTTATCATAATGTATTTTGATTCAATAAAATTTATTATATTTCCACTATCATCTGTAAAACAATAAATGGTTGTTGGAAATGGGTACTCGTTAATATTGAATGTCGCATCTGGATGATTATCCTGTAAATATTGTTCACGGATATTGCAAAACGATTGAGGCGTTCTACTAAAAGCGCCTGGAATATTTGACGCGAGTTTAATTTCAATACAATATTTTGTTTGGTTCAACAAGTCTTGTGATAGTTCACGTGATTCTGGAAATTTGTAATAATGATTATACATAGAAATACCAATAACCGCACAGTTTGCTCTCTTTGTAACATTCTTTTCCGCGTTTAATGAAATAATATGAATAACATCATTCGTAAGTAATTTAAATACGTTTGTTACTGGTATAACGGGTTTAATTCCCAAAAAACTTGTAATGTGTCTAATTCGCGAACCTTTGGTGAGAATTGAACGCAAATTGTTTATCTCTTTTGGCTTAGGCGAACAAATAACGGCTTGTCTATACGTTAACAATTCTCTTCTTCGTTTTTTTTGAATACATGTTACCTCTTGATCGATGTCTTCGTTGTACATTTTTACTATGGTTTTAAAATAAATTAAAAATCAATTTTTTACCTTTTGATATCCTGTGCGTTCCAAGTGTCCTGTATCAGTGTCCTGTAGTGTCCTGTAGTGTCCTGTAGTGTCCTGTAGTGTCCTGTAGTGTCCTGTAGTGTCCTGTAGTGTCCTATATCTTGTAGCGACTTATGCGAAACCGGATAAATTTATGATAGAAATGAGTGACAAATTGAGAAATGAGTGACAAATTGAGAAATGAGTAACAAATTGAGAAATGAGTGACATTAAAATAAAAAAAAGGTTAGTATCTGTCCAAATTGATATGTAAATATCTTACCTGAAATTAGTCCGCTAATCTGGTTAGAGTACCGTTTGTGCGGCAGTTTGTCTTTAAATGATTTATAGGAAGTATCTTGAATAAGGCGGGTCACGTTCACTGTAAAAGTCTCCTTGGCATCCATTCCTAATCGGTAACTTAGCAGGGTTTTCGATTTTTTTAGAGAATACTTTACATTGTGAATATAAAGTCTGGAGAGGCTGGTTCATTGAATTCTGGATCAGTGCTCATAACACAAGATATTGTTATCATGCCGGGTTCGGGGTCGACGAAATGGAAAGGGGATTCAAGTTCTTTGAAAGTTTCCTGGTAAATATCTCGGGTAAATTCATCTCGAAAAGATTTCGTGCTTGTATAAAGAGGCCGAGATGTATCCTGGATAACATTATGGAGAATATCGGCAAATAATGTTTCTTCGCAAGTGTAAGCTCCGTGTCTGCGTCCGTGTGACATTGCGACGAACAGATTGTCGTCCAAAAGATAGAAATGGATGACAACTTTAGTTCCAAGGACAACCGCTCGCGTGTTCTTGATTTTCTGGAAGGGGAAGCCTAAAATTTCGGTTTGGACGGTTGCGCGAATAATTAAGCCAATGACTTTACTGCGTCGTTCTTCTGGGGTTAAATCTGAAAGGTGTTTATAGCAAAACACTAACATGGTTTCGTCGATCAAGGCAAATTCCTGTTGGGTAATAACTTTAGCGCAGTAGTTGGTTTCACCAATCATTTTTTTTTTTGGAGAATACCTTTTAATTAAGTTTTTCAATTTTTTTTAAAAAAGGAAAAAAATGATCAAACTTAATTTTTGAAGAGTATCTTCAAAAAGTTTATATAAAACTTCATAAAAAAAAAGTTAGTATCTTGTTCATAAAATAATTTATTCGACTTACCTTTTATAACCGACGTCCCCCCGCTCGTCCCCTGCTCGTCCTCCGCTGCTTGAACTCGCCCGTTTAAATGCCTGGTTGAAAGAATTCCCAATCTTTGGAGATGTTCCAGTCTGCGTTTTCGTCGTCCATCCACTCTGGGTAAAATTCCACGCAGTCAAAATCCGGGCTAAGTGTCAGGTGAACAAACAATCCCCATGAATAGCGGGTGATAAGAGGGAATTCGTCTACTGGGTCCCTGTTCATAAAAAGAGCACGAAAACAAAATATGAGTTGATTAATGTTGTCTTCGTTCATATCAGCCTGGACGATTGTCTTGTCAACAATCAATGTCGGGTTCGTTGCGAGAACATGAAAGATGCCCGTGTCGTCACACACAACGAACTCAAAGGAAACGTTGTCGAGTTCAATTGCTGCTGGAGTTTTGCGCCATGTCAATCCGAGTTTTTCAATTTGTGTAACTATCATTTCTATATTGTTCATGACGTCGCGCTGAACAAGGTGAGTGGGTCGTGGTCTGTCTAGTAAGGGAACTTGTAAAACGTGTCTGCGTCCATTCTTGAGTAATGCTTCCATTCGAGGTTTGTCCACTATTTTTGCGCAAAATTCAGGGAATTTTCCAAAATAAAACTGCCACTGGTTTGTATATCGTTTCAAAGGTTCTGCGCGATTAAGACGATGTTCTTCCAAGTCTGGGGCAACGCAGAAACATGGGCTGTTGATTGATGTAAACTTGAGGTTTTCCATGATTTGTATAAAAAAACATTGTTTTCAAAAAATTTCAATTTTTTTCAAAAAAGTAGCAATATTCCAAAACTTAATATTTTTGAAATATATGAATCAAACTTTCGCGGATCCAACAGATACAATAAATTCGTTGATAGGTAAATTTACGTTAAGTTTAATCACACTTGCCGCGGCATTTTTGTTTTACAACATGGCAAATAAAAAAAATACAACAATGCCCAGGTTCATTGCGGTAACGATGGCTGTTGTTTTGCTATTACTATCTATTTCTGTAAGCAGTATAGCAACATATGAATTTTATAATGTCATTCCAAAATATAAAAATTGTAATAATACAAATTGTCTATATACCCCTCAAACATTAAAGAATATATCAATTTTCTACTGTTCTTTTTCATTAATATTTATATTAACAAATATTTTTATATGCTATTTATTGATAAAGTACCATAAATAAATCAAGAAATGAGTGACAAATTGAGAAATGAGTAACAAATTGAGAAATGAGTGACATTAAAAAAAGTTAGTATCGTGACACTTATAATTTTCAAAAATAAACTTACCTATTGTCATCATTCTACTCGTTCCGCTATCTCGTTCTACTCGTTCCGCTATCTCGTTCTACTCGTTCCGCTATCTCGTTCTACTCGTTCCGCTATCTCGTTCTACTCCGCTTTATTCCTCCTCGTATGAGGAGTAATCCAATTCTTCTGCCGTTAAAGTGATCGTGTTTGTCTTAGGGTTGTATTTGCCTATAATGTCGCTGTCATCGTCGAATAAGTTACACTCCGTGTCGACGATACACTCTTTTGAACCGACGTAGATTGTCTCATCTGTTTGGATGGTTACGTTAATAAAATTTATTTTCGCCGCGCTAACTTCGCCGTCTTCGTCTTCGATTACGTATAAGTTTGCTTCACCTGTTAAAATGTCACCTACAAGTTTTGTATCTGTAAATAAATAATTATTACGCAATATATATGTTTCCCCGGCATGCTTGAATGTGTCTTTTGCGCTGTTGTCCTCGGTTTTGCCCTTGCTTTTCTTGTCCTTATCATCGCTTTTGCTCTTGCCCTTATCCTCGCTTTTGCTCTTGCCCTTATCCTCGCTTTTGCTCTTGCCCTTATCCTCGCTTTTGCTCTTGTCCTTATCCTCGCTTTTGCTCTTGTCCTTTTTCTCCTTATCATCGCTTTTGCTCTTGCTTTTCTTGTCCTTATCATCGCTTTTGCTCTTGTCCTCGCTTTTGCTCTTGCCCTTATCCTCGCTTTTGCTCTTGTCCTTTTTCTCCTTCTTGTCCTTGCTTTTGCTCTTGCCTTTTTTGTCCTTATCATTGCTTTTGCTCTTGTTCTCTGATTTGCTCTTGTTCTTTTCCTTTATAATTTCCTGGCTATCCTGGCTATCCTGGCTATCCTGGCTGTTAATCTCGGCGACTTCCTGGCTGTTTTCCTGTGTTTGTAAAAGTTCAATAGATACTCCAAAATTTTCAGAGTTTAATGTTAGTGGGGTTGTAGGTTCATCAAGTTCAGTTTCTTGATTAGGTTCGGCGACCCAATCAAACAATTCTTGAATTTCTTGTGAAGTCATCTTATCTGGTTCCATTGCTTCCTTCGAATTATCTGGTTCCATTGCTTTCTTCGGCGAACTTGCTCTCTTCTTCGGCGAAATTGTTCTCTTCTTCGGCGAACTTGCTCTTTCCTGAATTTTTTTAATTTGATCTTCAAGTTTTTTTACCTTTTCCTCTTCCTTTGCTTTCTTCTCGTCTTCTTTTGCTTTCTTGGCCTCTTCTTTTGCCTTCTTCTCTGCTTCCTTGATCTGCTTGGCTTCGTCTTTTGCTTTCTTGGCCTCTTCTTTTGCCTTCTTCTCTGCTTCCTTGATCTGCTTGGCTTCGTCTTTTGCTTTCTTGACCTCTTCTTTTGCCTTCTTCTCTGCTTCCTTGATCTGCTTGGCTTCGTCTTTTGCTTTCTTGGCCTCTTCTCTGATTAACTGCTTTTCCGTCTGTATTTCTGCATCGTCATCTGCTGTATCCTGAAAAATATCTCTAATATTAGTTGGTTTTTGCTTTTTCTCTTTCTTCGGTCTTCCGGCACCCAACGATCTCAATTCTTCAGCAACTTTCTCGAAATGAAGCAACTTCTCTCGCTCGTCTTCAAGCATATGCTTGATTTGCTCCATGAAATCTTCAGACATTCCCATAAGTGCTGTGCGCTGCTCAATTGATTTGATTACTTGCATTGTGTGCTTCGGTTTATTTGTACAAACCTCTTTCATTTTCATTTTTTTTCAATTTTTTTCATTTTTGTGGATTTTTGTAAAAACTTAATTTTTTTACTTTTTTTGCGACCGGCAGTTTTTTTTTGAATTGCTATAGCCTCTTGTATTGCTGAAACAATTAATTCATCACATACGCGTTCAATGTTTTCTTCTGTTATTCTTATGTAATTACCATAAAACATTGGAATTAATTCTAACAATGAACGTTTAATCTCTTTATTAAAAGTCGCAAATTTATTAATATGTTTTACAAATCTTTGATTAAACAGAACAATAGTTGATATTCGAGGGTTACTCGTTCCGGATCCTATTGTATCTGGGGGATATAAGTCGTTTAAATCCTCGTGAACTTTTTGTAAACTTTGTTTATTACCATTACGTATTTTATCAATAAGACATTCCAAAAAGCGCAAGTAAAGAGGGTTTGTTAATGTAATTAATAAATCCATGGGAAGCAAGTTACGTGGCAATTCATACCTAGATAAATCCAAAACAGTGTTGGTTAAATTGGCACCAGTTAAATCTGCGCCAGTTAAATCTGCGCCAGTTAAATTGGCGCCAGTTAAAACGGCTAGTTCAAAAATGGCATTGGTTAAATTGGCACCAGTTAAATTGGCACCAGTTAAATTGGCACCAGTTAAATCTGCGCCAGTTAAATTGGCGCCAGTTAAATTTGCATACAACAATTCACTAACAAATATTTTGGCGCCCGTTAAATTTGCTCTGGTTAAATTTGCTCTGGTTAAATTTGCCCTGTTTAAATTGGCATTTATTAAATTGGCATTTGTTAAATCAGCATTGGTTAAATTTGCCCTGGTTAAATTTGCTCTGGTTAAATCAGCGTCTCTTAAACCAGCCATAGCCAACATTTCATTGCTTAAATCTTCGCCGCGTAAATCCATAATATATGATTATATTTGATGAACCGACAACGGGAGAAACATTTCATACGAATCAGTTGTCATCTGATCTTCAAAAATGACATATCTTAGTAATCCTGCTTTTTTTGATTTGCTATTTATTTTATCTTTCTCACCGCGATCACATGCTTCAAAATAATTATAAAATTGGTAGACATATCCATATCCATCATCTCGCTTCGAAGAACCAAACAAAGATTCGAATAATATTTTTTCCATTTTTCCTCCATCATAACAAACTCTTGGTATAATCCCAAATTCTGAAAAATATTCAATTTTTGTTTTTACTTCATTTGTCACATTTTGAGAAATAGAAATATTACAAAATGTATTTGTGTTTATAATTTCATGAAGTGTCGCAAACCATATTTTTGTTGATTTAGATAAAATATAAGAATTCGCATGATTCATATTTACTTCAAAATACAAAGTTAATGACTTATTTTCTTCATCGTAAATTTCATCACTATATTTTAAAGTTACATCGCGGTAATTTGACAATACCGTCTTTAAATAATCTTCTGTTAATGAAATTACATAAGGATCATTTTTATTGTATGGAATTTCTTCATCTAATTCTATTCTTGGAAAATCAAATTCATTTTCTAAAGTTAATCCAATTGTAACAAATGGAAGTTTTTCATTATTTACATTATATGTTAAAATAGTTATACTCTTCATATAAAATTATTTTTATTACTTTTTAAATGATTTTATATTATATATGAAATCGACGAAATCATCGAAAGATGCCAAAGTGGCTTTAATGGTTATTACTACACACGGGGCAATAAGATCTTGTACATTAACATCAAGAGAAGAAGTAACCATTCCAGATAATTTAAAAATTATAGGAATTCAAGCAACTCCATTGGGTGTTATAAATGTTTTGGGAAACGATGAGTTTGGTTTCATGCCTTCAGTTTTAAAAAATTTTTCAAGTTTAGCTCGAAAAAGCATAAAATCCACACCAGAACATTTAGACGATTTGGTAAAGGTTTCTGCGGATAAAATCGCAATGGAATTAACTGAAGAATTTTCTAAAATTCAAGATAAATATCACGGAGAACATTCAGAACTTGGAGAACAACTTACCGCAGACGTAGACGCTTTCACAATTACTAGTCATATATGTAATGTTTATGACTATAGTAATGAAGAAACACCGTTGCTTCAAAAAGAATTTATGGTTGATTTAGAGGATTTTACACCTGAAGATAATATTTATAACTGGAAAATTAATATTTTTATAAAGGATAATACTAATTTAGTTCATTTTAATTTATTTGAAGAATGTTTTAAAACAAGATCAGCAAGAATAAAATCAGAAGGCGTACAATTATCATTTATTCTTGAGTGTTTGCGTGAAAAATTTCCTTTCTTGACAAATTTGCTTATGATAGATTTATCTTGTAATACATTAGATAGTGAAGATTTTTATCGTAAGGATCATCGAGGAACATTAACTGATTCAAGTGGTTATAACATTGAAGACGCGAGAGCAGTGAGAGTTGCCAGGCGCTCAGATAAACGCCCAGTTATGCCTAAGCCCGCAAAGAAATCTAGAGGAATAACTAAAAAATTAAAAAAATTAAAAAAATTAAAAAAATTAAAAAAAATTATAAATTAAAAATAAATTTTTTTTTTTAAAAAAAATTAATATTTT